>Ga0070734_10004873_pt1 | contig 12316 bp, 4 predicted proteins | sample Coa_R1_8_FD_66444 | JGI IMG/M metagenome (GOLD analysis project Ga0070734, IMG submission 66444) | Surface soil microbial communities from Centralia Pennsylvania, which are recovering from an underground coalmine fire - Coalmine... | ecosystem: Environmental > Terrestrial > Soil > Unclassified ...
TGCCAAAATATTTTTTAGCTGCTTCTTCAGTAAGTATAATCGAGAAAGGTTCTGCCAGCGCAGTTTTCGGATTGCCCATCACCATTTTTTGTGTGAATACATCAAACAAGTTTTCATCAGCATAATATACATCCGGTTCATTAAAAATTTTGTCACCATAATGTATAGCCGTAGTTCCTTGCGGATATATCCTTGTCATTTTTTTTATGTCAGGAAAATCCGTGAGCAGATAAGGACCGAAAGCCGGAGCAATAGTGCTCAAATTAAGCGACACTACTCCATCCTGATTATTAAAACTTCTTGTGACGCGATAAATATTATCCGCATTTTTATTGTATTTATCGTAGCTCAGTTCATTCAATATGTATGCAAGAATAAGGAGACAGCAAGTCAATCCAATTGTAAGCCCTGATAAATTGATGAAAGAAATAAATTTATATTTCTTCAGGTTGCGAAAAGCGATTTTGAAATAATTTTTTATCATACGCTGAGTTTTAATTCAAAGACTGAAACTATTTAAATTTGTCATCAGGATTTTAGTCGTCAATAAATCCAATTCAGGATTCACCATTGACCATTCACCAATTCGCACATCCGCACATTTTCAAATTTGCTAATCATCAACACCGATGAATGCCGACTGACAACCGACGACTTACTCTGTTCTCAAGCTTTTCACCGGGTTCGCCATAGCTGTTTTAATTGTCTGAAAACTGATGGTGAACAATGCAATGAATATTGCAACTGCTCCGGCTATCAAAAATATCCACCAACTTATTGCAATTCTGTAGTCATAGCTCTGCAGCCAGTCGTGCATGATCCACCATGCAACAGGAAAAGCAATCAGGCATGATATACAAACCAATTGCAAAAAATCTTTTGATAATAAACCAGCAAGTCCGCTAACACTTGCGCCAAGCACTTTTCGAATGCCGATTTCTTTTGTTCTTTGTTCAGCAGTGAATGCGGCAAGACCAAACAGCCCGAGACATGAAATAATAATAGCAAGCGAAGCAAACACGCTGGAAACTTTGCTAATAAGCGTTTCATTCTCGAACATCTTATTAAACTGTTCATCCACAAATTTGTATTCCAGCGGATAAGAAGGATTGTTTTTCTTCATCGTTTCTCCAATCTTTGCTAAAGTCTGTTCAAGATTTGCCTGTTGTTTTGCACGAACGTAAATGAAAGTCTGATATTCAGGAGGCCTGCAAAAAATAATTAACGGACCTACTTCACTGCCAAACATATTCCCATACAAATAATCTTTCACTACACCAATCACAGTAACATTTGTGTAAACATCTTTCGGATTGCCGCGCCTGCTTTGAATAATTTTTCCTACGGCGCTTTCTTTCCCCATCATTTTTTCCATCGCTTCATTGATGATGACGTTTGAATTTTCAGATGCAGCATTGTCACTGAAATCTCTTCCTTCAACAATTTTCATCCCGGATGTTTTAATAAATTCATTGCTCACATTTCTGTGCGCAATGGATATTTGATTATCCTGAGATTTACCCTGCCACTTAAACCCGTTATCTGTATCTCCGCCATACAACGTGGTATGGTCTGCGATTGCCGCATTTTCTATTAAACCGCTTTGCATCAGGTCATTTTTTATCAAAGGGAAAATTTGCGAGATATCATGTTGCGGGCTTATTTCAATCAGCTTGTCTTTGTTGAAACCAAGGTTCCTGTTTTTTACGTGTTGTATCTGCATGTAAACAATCATTGTGCTGATGATAAAAACAACAGACACTACAAACTGTACAATCACCAATCCTTTTCTTATTATTGAAGCGCTGCCTGTTTTTAATTTCAATCCTTTCAAAACAAGTGCAGGATTGAATGATGATAAATATAAAGAAGGATAACTGCCGGCAATCAAACCACAGATGGAAGAAATAATCAGCAAGCCAAGTATGTGAAACGAATTGCTTAAACCTAATGAAAGATTTTTTTGCATCAGCATATTGAATGCCGGTAACGAAAAGATGATAATGAAGACGGCAATAACACTTGCCATTAAAGACATGAATAACGCTTCGCCAATAAATTGCGATACTAATCCTTTCTTTTCAGCACCGAGCACTTTGCGCACACCTACTTCTTTTGCACGTTTCTGGCTGTTAGCTGTTGCAAGGTTCATGAAGTTGATGCATGCGATCAGAAGTATAATCCACGCAATGCCGGCAAGCATCCGCACTTGTTTAATACGACCACTGCCTGTTGGTTTGCCATTTGCAAATTCTTCATAAAGCCGCCGGTCTTTCATTGGAAAAAGAAAAGCTGTATTTTTCTCCGCTGAAGATTTTTTATGAATAAAATTTTTCAGTTGATTATTGATAGTTTCGAGGTTTGCATTTTTCTCCAATTCAACAAAAGTGAATGGACCATAACTGCCCCAGTCAGTTTCGTCACGGTTGCTATCAACTTTGTTTGCCATTTCTTTTGCGACATTAATTTCCCAGGATGCCAGCCACTCAAATTGCAATGAAGAGTTTTCCGGCAAATCTTTTATCACCCCGCTAATGACATAGTCTTGCGAATTATCTACCCGGACTTTTTTTCCTACAACATTTTTTTCTGTGCCAAAAAATTTCTTTGCAGCGCTTTGTGTGATAACCAATGAATATAATTGCGGGAACGGATTTTTTGGATTGCCCTCAATGAAATTAAATGTGAACATGTTGAATAAAGATGCATCGGCGTAGCGACCTGAAGCATACAAAGATTTATTATCAACACTAAAAAGAAAACGTTCATCAAAAATTGAATACTTCGCCGTATTTGCAATGCCCGGTATTTCGGCTTTCATCGCCGTTCCTAATGGGCGTGGCGTTGAAGTCATCGTAAAGGCATTCCCATCATAACTCGCGTTCACTTCCACTTCGTACAGCTTGTCCTTTTTTGCATGCACATTATCAAAAGTCATTTCATCTTCCACCCACAAAAAAATTAACCCTGCGCATGCAATACCGATTGCGAGGCCGAAAATATTAAGGAAGCTGAAAGTCTTGTTCTTCCAGAAATTACGAAGAGCAGTTTTGAAAAAATTTTTGAACATAAAAGGTATTTATGATTTCTGATTTTGTGATGTATGATTTGCCATTGAATTATTAATTACTAATTATCAATTATTAATTTTTGTCACCAGCATTATTTCTTGATTAAACATCCTCCGCAGCGGCGGGCTCTTGTACTTTTGGTTATCTGCTCATCTTCAGTTTCACAACCGGCAACAATCATCCATTTCAATTTTTTATTCTCCGGCATGAATGCCGGAGCTAATCGAAAGCATCTTGAAATTTAATTATTCACTATTGACCATTGACCATTCACCAATATCATTCCGTTCTCAAGCTTTTCACCGGATTCATCATTGCTGCTCTTATTGCATGAAAACTGACTGTTGCAATAGCTAATACAACTGTAACCAATCCTGCAAAAAAATAAATGTTCCAACTCATATCTGTCCTATAGGTGAAATCCTGCAACCATTTTGTCATTGCCCACCAGGCAACCGGCACTGCAATAAGAATCGCGATGAAGGAAAGCTTCACAAAATCTTTTGACAGCGCAATCACTATACTGCTAATGGAAGCGCCCAGCACTTTTCTGATCCCGATTTCTTTGAAGCGTTGTTGTGCTGTATATGATGACAACCCAAATAATCCCAGACATGCAAGAACAATTGCAATTGTTGAAAATAAATTCATCACCTTGCCCAATCGCAGTTCAGAGCTGTATAGTTTATTATAATCTTCATCCATAAAACGATATTCAAAGGGGCGTGTCCGAACAAGTTCCTTCCATTTCGATTCCAAAAAAGAAATTGTTGCAGGAAGGTTGTTGCCGCGCAATTTCACTAACAATTTAACGCCCCAATCTTCAGGAAACATCACCATCGCTCTTATCGGATCATGCAAGGATTGGAAATGATAATCTTTCACGACCGCTTTCACGTAACCTGGACGGTTGTCTCCTAAAAACATTTTTTTCCCTATTGCATCCTGTGGGGCTTTCCATCCAAGTTGTTTTGCTGCAGATTCATTCAATATAAATTGAAAAGTTCTTAATGTATCAAGAGATGCATTTTTTATATCCTGTTCTGTCAAATCATTTCCTGCAATGATCTGCATGCCTGTCGTGGTAATATAGCTTTCATCAATTGGGTTTGCAAACACTGCGATCTGTTGGCTTTCAGGCATCTCTGAAGTGCGCATATTATAACCGCCGCCCCCTTCCACAGGAGAACGATCAATCTCTGAAACGCTGACTACATCAGGGTTTTGTTTGAACTCTTCCTTGATTAATTTAGAATTTTTTGTTCTTGTATTCGACATAGGAATTACTAACACATGATCTCTGTCATATCCTAAATTTTTATGCTGAATGTAGTAAAGTTGCTTTTGCACAATGAATGTTGAAACAATCAAAAAAACAGAAATAGCAAATTGAAAAACGATTAGGGATTTGCGCAGCCATTGACCTGAGCCTGTATTTTTGAATGAACCTTTCAAAACTTTTATGGGTTGAAAACCCGTAAGTATCAATGCTGGATAACTGCCCGCAATTAAACTCACGCATGCAACTATTGTTAATGAAAAAAGGATAAAAGGCAAAGAAAATAAAGATGATACATGAAGCTGTTTGTCTGTGAGTTGGTTGAATGCCGGCAGTAATAATGCTGCTGCAATCATACTTAACAGAACAGCCATTATGCACATCAATCCCGATTCACCAATGAACTGCCAGAACAATTGTTTTTTTTCTGCACCGATTACTTTTCTAACGCCAACTTCTTTTGCTCTTTCAATGGAACGTGCAGTGCTGAGGTTGATATATGTTGAGCATGCAATTACCAATATGAGCAATGCCACTGCAGCAAGAATATATATGTAGCTGATATTGTTATTCGGCTCGAAACCCACATAAGTCGAGTGCAAATGAATTCCATCAAAAGGTTCGAGGAAGAAATTCACTGTTGCACCTTGTCCCTGCATTTCCTTTTTCATGAATGCAGGAAGTTTTGCCTGCAATGAAGCAATCGATTTTTTATCGCGCAATAATAAATAGGTGGTGAAATTTGCGTCCCAATAAGTGTTCTCATAATCTTTAGTAATACCAAGCGAAGAAAACGATGTGAGGAAATTAAACTGTATCTGCGAGTTAGTCGGGCAATCTTCCATCACGCCTGTTATCTGGTAAAGATTGCTGTCAGACCCAAGGCGAAATGTTTTTCCGACTGCATCTTCATTGCCAAAATATTTTTTCGCAGTTGATTGTGTTACCACAGTTTTGTATGGCCCTGATAATGCAGACCTCGCATCGCCCTGCAATAATTTAAAGGAAAACATATTGAAGAAAGTGGAATCGGCAAACATGAATTTTTTCTCATCGATATATTTTTCGTTGTAATTCACGATACGTTCCCGCAGCAACATTTTGATAGCCGACTCAACTTCAGGAAAAGTTTGTGGAAATACTTTTGCTACACGCACGCTTGTATAATTACCACCGTTTGTTTCGGGACTGCCATCGAAACTATATTTCATGATCACTCTCGCAATCCTGTCACCATTCTTTTCAAAACCATCATAACTCAGTTCATGCTTTATATATAAAGCAATCAGTAAACAACTTGTCAAGCCGATGGTGAGCCCGAAAATATTGATAGCGGAAGAAGTTTTATTCTTCCAGATATTCCTGAAAGCAATTTTGAAATAATTCCTGAACATAAAAAAATATTTACGATGTGTGATGAACGATGTACGATTTCTGAAATTCAATCAGTCACTTTCTCATTCGCCACAGAGAACCGCTGAGATTATGGAGAATTGCAGAGTCTCACTGTGTAGCTTTGTGCTTCACTCTGCGTTTCTCTGTGGTATGGTTTTATTTCTCATCAATCCTAAAAATCTTCCAAAATCCCAGATCAGCCTATTCGGTTCTTAGCGATTTCACCGGGTTTGCCATTGCCGCCTTTATCGCCTGAAAGCTCACTGTGATTAATGTAATCCCAACTGCAACGAACACTACCGATACAAAAATCCCCATGTTAATTGTTGTTTTAAGCTTATAGCTTTTTAACCATTCATTCATATAATACCAAGCAAGAGGAATTGCTATTAAACAGGAAATTAAAACTAAAATCACAAAATCTTTCGAGAGCAGTTGCCACAAATTCAGCACGCTTGCGCCAAGCACTTTTCGCACTCCAATTTCTTTCACACGTTGTTCCGCAGTGAATGATGCAAGTCCAAATAATCCCAGACAGGAAATAAAAATTGCCAGTACTGCAATGATCGTGGCCAGATTGCCAACCAATTCTTCGTAATTAAATTTCTTTGCATATTCTTCATCAGCAAATTTATATTCAAAAGGAAATGCAGGATTGTAGCGTTCAAATATTGGTTTGATGGTTGCAATGGCTTTTGATGCAGACATATCAGGATTCAAGCGGACATCAACACAGCCAACCCAATCTTTATTAAATATAATAGTAAGCGGAGAGATGGGGCGATATGGCGATTCCATTTGAATGTCAGGTATCACACCAATTACTACCATTTGTTTATCATTCCACTTCAATTGTTGCCCGACAGGGTTTTCCAAACGCATTCTTTTTACTGCCGCCTGGTTTAATACAACACCATTTGAATCCGCAAAGTCTTTTGAAAAATCTCTGCCTTCCAATATTTTAATCCCTAACGTCTTCGTATAGTCGTAAGTAGTTGTGATGGTTGAAAACACCGTTGACTTTTCAATAGGAGTGCTGCCTTTCCATTCCCAACCATTGTTATTACTGTAAATATCAGAGGGTGGAGAATTGGTCTGACAAACTGAAACGGCTGCTCCCGAACTTAACAGTTCCTGTTTGATTGCATCAAAATGTTTCCCGATATCACTGGACCAATTCACTGTAATCAACCCTTTATTATTAAATCCGATCGGTTGATTTTTTCCAAATTGTATCTGACGGTTCACGACTATTGTTCCAATCATCAACATGACCGAACTCGCAAATTGCAGCACCACTAAAATTTTTCTTGGCAATGAACTGCTCTTGCCTGCTTTCATATTTCCTTTCAGCACGCGCACCGGATTGAACGATGAAAGATAAAATGCAGGATAACTTCCCGCGAGCAAGCCTGTGAAAATGGTGAACACGATCATAATTAACCAGAACAAAAGGTTAGTGATTTGCAGGCTCATTGCTTTATCAGTAAGCTTATTGAAATAAGGCAATGACAGCAGCACAATTCCTAAAGCAAACAAAAATGCAAGTCCGGCAATCAACATCGATTCGCTCAAAAATTGGCTGATGAGTTGTTTTCTCGCAGAACCAACTGCTTTCCTTACGCCAACTTCTTTTGCACGTTTTTCGCTCCTTGCTGTTGAAAGGTTCATAAAATTGATGCATGCAATCAGCAGCACAATCAAACCAAGAATACCAAACATGCGCACATATTTGATAAAGCCACCTGTATTTTTCCCATTCTCAAAATCGCTGTACAATCTCCATTTCGACATCGGATGAATAAAAACTTCCGGTATGATATGCTTCAATGTATTTTCATCTGTAAAATGAGAGATAACAACATTTTTGATTTTTGCGTCAACACTTTTTTCGCTCGAATTATCTTTCAACTGCACAAATGTCTGCCATGAATTATTTCCCCAGTTTGTTTTGTGAAATTGCTTTATCCAACTGTAAATAGTTTCCTGCAACTGAAACGGAACTAAATAATCGAAGGTGAACGAACTGTTTTTCGGTTGTTTCTCCACAACGGCTGTCACTTTCAAATTCGTTTCATTATCGAGCTTCACAATTTTCCCAATTGCATTTTCTTTTCCGAAAAGCGCTTTCGCTGTTTCATCTGTAAGTACAATTGAGTATGGATCATGCAAAGGATTTTTATCGCCATCCAAAATTTTCAGCGAAAACATGCTAACTCCATCTTCACCTAAAAAATGCCCGTATTTGCTCAGCTTTTTTTCTCCGTATACCAGCGAACGATGTGAGCCCCAATCGCACATAGCAACACCTTTGAAATCAGGGTATTTACTTTTCAGTTCTTCACCAATCGGGAAAGGCAATGCTTGCTGTGTGTAACGTGTGCCATCAAAAGTCTGGTGCATCATTACCTGATACATGGTGTCGTGATTTTTAAAGTGTTTGTTTGCAGACACTTCATCATAGATCCACAAGCCTATGATCATTGCCACGGCCATTCCCGAAGCCAATCCGGCGATGTTGATGAAAGAATACACTTTATTCTTCACCAAATTTCTCCATGCGATTTTGAAATAATTTTTTATCATTGTCTGAACCGGGATTTATATGATTAAAGGATTTCTATGATGTTTTGAGATTATCAACCCTTTCTAACTTATTATTCCTTATTTCTCATTTCTTATTTTTTATGACCAGCATTATCTTTCAATCATCATCGTTGTGTCACTCACTTGTACTTTTATTTTTCTATTCAGCTTCAGTTTCACAATCGGCAGCAACATTTATTATTTATTTTCATTTCTCCGGCATGAATGCCGGAGCTAGTCAAAAGCATCCTGATAATATGATATTCACTATTCACCATTGACCATTCACCAAATCATTCCGTTCTCAAGCTCTTCACCGGATTTGCAATCGCTGCTTTAATCGCCTGGAAGCTCACCGTCAGCAATGCGATGATAATTGCTAACAATCCTGATGCTGCAAATACAAGCCAACTTATATTGATCCGGTAATCATAGCTCTGCAGCCACTTGTGCATCGCGATCCATGCAATGGGCGATGCAATCAAAATGGAGACGATCACAAGCTTCACAAAATCTTTTGAAAGCAATGCCGTGATGTTTGTAACAGATGCGCCTAATACTTTTCTCACACCGATTTCTTTAATCCTTGCTTCAGCCATATATGTTGCAAGACCGAATAGGCCAAGACAGGAAATAAAAATCGTGAGCCCTGCAAATAATCCCGCTAATGTTCCAGTGCGTTTTTCATCTTCAAATTTTTGAGCATATTCTTCATCCACGAATTTGTAGTCGAAAGGATATTCAGGATTGTATTTTTTGAAAATCACTTCCGCAGCTTTCAGGTTTTGCGCAGTAGAATTTTTATTATTCAATTTGATATGAATAACATTGAACCAGTTATTCGGCCCATAAATGAGCATCGGGCTTGTTGGTTCATAAGGCGATTCCAGAATAAAATCTTTGATCACTCCGATCACATGCCATTGTTTCCCATTATCCTTTACAATCTGTCCAAGTGGATTTTTAAATTTCATGATTTTCAGAGATGATTCATTCAATATCATCGCTAATGAATCTGTCGGATATTGTTGCACATCAATATCACGCCCTGCAACGAATTGCAATCCCGCAGTTTTGCCAAGCCCTCCGTCTTCATTATATCTTTTGAAATCAGTCCTGTCATTCGGGTCTTTGCCTTCCCATTCCTGTCCCCAGCCATCGCTCCAGCTTTGAGTGAGCGGCGCACTTGTTTTGGTAACAGAGGAGGCAATGCCGGATGTAAGCAATTCATTTTTTATCAGCAAATAATTTTTACCGATATCACCAGTCATGAAATGATAAATGAGATTATGCCGGTCGTATCCGGTTTCTCTGTCTTTCGCATAATCGATCTGCTGCTTCACGATGATGGTGCAGATGATCAATACAATCGCAAAAGTGAATTGAAGCACTACCAAAATTTTTCTTGGCGTGACCAATGCATTTGCCTTTTTAAAAGTGCCTTTCAACACTTTCACAGGTTTGAATGATGACAAGAAAAATGCAGGATAGCTGCCTGCTAAAAAGCCGGTGAACACAACAAAACCTATTCCTGCAATCCAGAAATATGGGCTGCTATATGGAATGAATAATTTTTTACCTGTGAGCTGATTAAATCCTGCGAGACTTAGTTGCACTATAATGATGGCAATAATGCCCGCGATGAATGAGAGCAAAATGGATTCACCAATGAACTGGCTGATTAATGAGCCTTTTTGTGCACCGACCACTTTTCTGATGCCGACTTCTTTTGCACGTTTCTCGCTTCTTGCTGTACTGAGGTTCATGAAATTGATGCAGGCAATCAATAATATGAAGGCTGCAATGATGCCGAAGAGCTTCACAAATGTGATCCGGCCGCCATTTGTTTCATAGCCGTTTTCAAAATTTGAATAGAGATGCCATCTGCTGATGGGATATAAAAACATCTGCCAGTTAATTTTTTTTGCTTCGTCATCATATTTTTGTTTGAGTACTTTTATTTTTGGGGCTATAGAAGCTAAGCTGGTATTGGGTCTTAGCAGTACATACGTTCTGGTGCTGTTATTGCCCCAATAACTATCATCCTCGCCTCTTTCACGCAGATAGCTCCATGGAATCAAATATTCAAAATCGAATCGGGTATTATTTGGAACATCTTTTAGGATACCTGTTACTGTGAAATTATCACTATTGTCAAGCTTGATGATTTTTCCCATGGCATCTTCTTTGCCAAAAAGGCTGCGGGCTAGTTTTTCTGTGAGCACGATTGAATATCTATCGTTCAATAGCGTTTTCGGGTTTCCTTTGATTAATGGAAATGAAAACACCTGCAGAAAATTGGAATCCACCTCGCGCCCCTGAACGGTTAATCTTTTATCGCCAATGCTAAATAAAAAATTTCTGGGCCATTGCACACGAACTGCCTGTTCTACTTCAGGCAGATCTTTTTCTAATGTGCGGGCAAGAACTTTGGGTGTGGTGTTCCAGCTCATCAGCTTTCCATCAAAAGGAGCGCGGTTCCATGCTTCATAAATGCGGTCTTTCTTTTCGTGGAACTGGTCGTAGCTCACCTCGTTTTGTATCCACAATAAAATGATAATGGCGCTTGCCATACCAATTGCCAGACCGATGATGTTGATTGCAGAAAATCCTTTGCTGCGCCAGAGATTCCTGAAGGCGATTTTGAAGAAATTTTTTAGCATGCTGATGAGTTTGGTTTTATTGCCCGGCAATAAAGTCGTTAAGAAAAACAGGAATGTTGCTTTTCAGATTGGGTTCAATGAAATATTTTTTAAATGGAATTTCAAAGCCTCCCAAGCTCAAAACTTTGGAAATTTTTTTAATGTGTAGTAGCTGATACTTAGCCTGAAGCTGATGCACGCACAACTTCACAAGAGTGCGACGCAACGATGCTGAGAAATGTTACTGCTGCCGGAAACAAAATAGTTTTCAGTCTTCAGTTGACAGTTTGCAGTTGGTTCCTGATAACGAAACTTACATTATTAGAGTCTATCTGATTACTGACAACTGACGACCGCTGACTATTCCGATCTCAAACTTTTTACTGGGTTTGCCATTGCTGCTTTTATTGATTGAAAGCTCACGGCTACAAATGCAATGATCAGTGCAGTTGCTCCAACTATTGCAAACATCCACCAACTGATGTGGATGCGATAGGCAAAATCTTCGAGCCATTTATTCATGAGCCACCAGGCAAACGGTGTCGCAATGGCTATTGAAATAGCAACCATGATTAAAAAATTGGATGAAAGCGTGACAACAATTTCTTTTACACTTGCTCCAAGCACTTTGCGAATGCCAACCTCTTTTGTTCTGTTGATGGCATTAATGGCAGAAAGACCAAATAATCCCATGCATGCAATGAAGATGGCAAAGAAGCACGATGCCTGAATTGTTTTTTGCCAGCGCATATCTGCATCATACATTTTTGCAATGGTCTGATCAAGGAATGTGTATTCGAATGGATAATCAGTAATGTTTTTCCATTCTTTTTCAATTTTAGCAATGGCCTGTTGTGTTTGCCCGGCTTTTATTTTGAACATAAAATACATTTCATAACCGGATGCAAGCCGATGTTCTTCCGGTTCAATTTTTTTTGAAAGCGTTTCAAAATGATAATCTTTCACCACGCCGATAATAGTTGCATTTATTGGCTCACAATATTCTCCAAGCTTTGCATTTTTGCCAAGCATCTTGAATAATGTTTCATTCACTATCGTCGGTCGTATTTTTTTGGAAGTATCTGCAAATGCTTTTGAAAAAGGCCGCCCTTGAACAAACTTCAATCCCAGCATCTCAAAATAATTATAATCAACTGTCAGTTCCTTTCTCCATTTTTGTTCACCATTGAGCATAAACCCATTGGTGTTGTATGAACCATTGAGCCCTCCGTTCATGCCGGAGAATTGGGTGATATATGGTTGTGTGTTTGCGAAATCTTGCAAACGATCATGTGTGCGTTTTGTGAAACTAAAATCCCATGTAGGGTTTGAAACCATTAATA
>Ga0070734_10004874_pt1 | contig 12313 bp, 9 predicted proteins | sample Coa_R1_8_FD_66444 | JGI IMG/M metagenome (GOLD analysis project Ga0070734, IMG submission 66444) | Surface soil microbial communities from Centralia Pennsylvania, which are recovering from an underground coalmine fire - Coalmine... | ecosystem: Environmental > Terrestrial > Soil > Unclassified ...
AGGAGATGCCCATGGTTTTTCCGGCAGCCGTGATGAAGTAGGGCACGTCGGACGCGACGTAGAGTTTTGCGCCGTTCCAGATGGCGTTGCAGGCGGCTTCGATGTCCTTCATGCCGCACTCCGGATGCCAGCCGATGTACACGGCCTGCGCACGTTCCGCGCCTTCCTGGCCGGTGAAAAAAATCTGAATGCCGGCTTCGCTCAGCGGGTGCGCGACGCCGGGCAGGCCCAGCACCAGCGCGCTCTTGATTCCATGGCGGGGCATCAGGCCTGCGGCCACGCTTGAAGGCGTGAGCAGTTGATCGTCGGCGATAGGCAATCCGAGGGCCCGCAGCTTGGGCGCCTGCACCGCGGCGGGGTAGGCGCTGCCGTTTGTAAGGGCCACGAACGGCACGCCGCGACGTGTCAACTCATTCAGGACTTCGATGGCTTCCGGCAGCGCTTCGTAGTTGCCCAGCTTGTGGTCGCTGAGGATGAGCGTGCCGTCGAGATCAAACATAAAGCCACGGACCGCCCCGAGAGAACCGCGCGCGCGATCGCGAGAACGCGAGGCGGTCACGCCCGCGCCTCCGCGCGTGAGCCGCGGCCCTTCAATTCGAGCTTGAATCCCGGCTTTTCGATGGAGAGGTAGGCGATGTCGCGGCGGGAGAGAAGCTCGCGCACGAGTTTTTTCACCGGAGCAAGATCGGGATCGTAGGTTTGCGCGGCCGGGCCGGCTTGCTTCATCGCGTTGACTTGTTCCGCGGGCATGGTCGCGCGCAGCAGAAATTCTTCATCGCTGAGTGCTGCTCCCATTCTGCGGCGCAGTTCGGCCAGCGAGGGCATGCCGGGTTCGGCTCGCAGTTCGCGTGTGCGCGGCAGGGAATCGATGCGGTCCATCACCGCGGGTGCAATCGGCGCGTTGGGCTTGCCGAATTTTCCAAGCGCGTAGCGAATCACCTCGTCAGGGACGGTGGCATAGCGTTCCTTGCCGGTGAGATTCATAACCGCTTGGGTCAGAAGCATCTGTGAAAAGGGAGTCATCACGATCGGCCAGCCGAGCTCGCTGCGCACGCGGCCGATCTCTTCGATCGCCGCGCTTTCGAGATGAGCGAGCCTGCTTTCGGCAAGGTGCCGCCGCATGGTGCTGAACATTCCTCCCGGAAGCTGGTGAGTGAGATACGCGGCATCAAAACTTTGCGGCCGCCCCGCGGGCAGTTCCTCCGCCTCCGCCAAACGCGTGAAGTAATCGCCTATGCGGGCCAGAGCATCATCATCGATATCGACTTCGTGGCCGAGTGCGCGCAAGTTCGAAACAACTCGCTCGGAAGGCGGGTTCGAAGTTCCGTCGGCCGCCGCGCCCGAAGCGCACTGAACCGTGGTCACTCCCCATAGAGGCGCGTCCATGTACACAAGCTCGCCCTGACCAATGGTGCAGTGGGAGTGCAGCTCAAGCGGCTTGGTCCCGATGGCCGCCTTGATCGCAGGGATGAGCGTACGCGCGCGCAGCGGCGAGAGCAGGCCGCCAGGGTCTTTGATGTACAGCGCGTCGATGTCCGGGCTCGCGGCGAGCTTGCGCGCCCATTCCACGTAGTGATCGTCGCCGTGCACGGGGCTGATCGTGAAGACGAGCGCAGCCACGACGTACTCGCCGCCCGCGGCCTTTACGGCGCGCGCCGATGCCACGTTCGAATCCGCATCGTTCATGGGATCGGCCAGGGCAAAGCGGCGGATGCCGTTGCGCGCCAGCGTTCGAAACGCCAGCGCCATGAACTCGGGACTGGCGGCCTCCCAGGCGATGAAGCGAAACCCGGTGGAGAGAAACTGCAATGGAGTTTTCGGCGTGGCCTTGGCCATCAGCCGAATGCGTTCCCAGGGATCCTCTCGCTTGTAGCGAACGGCGACGCCCATGTGCGTGGAGGTTGTGAAGTCGATGGCCTTGAATCCGACCCGATCCATCACCGGGGCAATGCTCAGGGTTTTGGCGGTATCGATGCCAAGCGCGGACCACAGGCTCTGGTTGCCGTCGCGCAGCGAAGTCTCAACGAGTTGGATTTTGGCCACGAGTTACGGCTCCCGCAGACGGTCCCTAAGAGTTTCTGTAAAAATCACGAATCTTTGTAGGGACGGCTTCAGCCGTGCCGTACCGCGAATCGAATGAAACCGGCTTTAGCCGCTGGCAGGTCTCACCCCGGACGCACGCGCATCAAAATCTCCCCGTATTCAACCAGCGCGGCGTTCTCACACAGAATTTCGACCACTTCGCCCTTCACGCCGGCGCGGATGGGATTCATCATCTTCATCACTTCGATGATGCCGACCATCGTGTCTTCCCCGACTTGAGAGCCGATTTGGACGAAGGGAGGCTCGTTGGGCCTGGGCGCGCGATAAAAAATTCCCACGAAGGGAGACCGAATCTCCGCGAGCCCCGCCTCGGATGGCGGCGTCGCGTTCCTCGTTGCGCGCGCCGATTCGGCGGGTTCAGCCACGGGCGCCGCCGCGGCGTTCACAAGCGAAAGCTCCGGCGCAGCCGAGCCGCGGCGAAGCTCGATCTTCACGCCGTTCATCTCCAGCCGAAAACTGTCGAAGTTCGACGCTTCCAGAAGCCGCAGAATTTCGGCCACGTCCTTGGCCGTGAGCGTCAACGCCGGCCTCCAAAAATTCTCATCACATGCTGGAGCGGATTTTCCGCGGGGCGCGCAACCGGCGCCTGTTCCTTGGCGGACCACACGGTTTCCGGGCGGCTCTGCAGCAGAAAAATTTCGTCGGTCTGATCCACAGCCCACTCGATATCCTGCGGCCGACCGTAGTGCCGTTCCACGCTGCACCCGATTTCTTTCAGAGCAATAATCTCCTCGTCGCGAAGACACGGCGCCGCACGGAGCTCCTCAGGAACTTCCGAATCCTCGGTTCCGCCGTACTCCTTGGGCCGGTGCTGGATGTGTTTTTCCGAAATCGTGCGCACCGAAATTTCACCGGTGATCTTGGCGATCACGAAGCGGTCCGGCGTGACCTCGCCGCTCACCACGGCGGAGCCCAGGCCCCACGCGCCTTCGATCGTGATGACGGAGCGGTCGCCCGTGAGCGGGCTGCGCGTAAACATAACCCCCGCCGCGCGCGCGTCGACCATGCGCTGGATCACCACCGCCATGGCCACGCCCGCTTCGGGCAAGCCCTGTTTGCGCCGGTACGCAATCGATGGAATGGAATAGAGGCTCGCCCAGCACGACCGCAACGATCGCAACGCCGCTTCCGCGCCGGTGACCCACAAAAAGGTGTCCTGAAGCCCGGCGAAGCTCGCGTCCTCGGCGTCTTCGCTGGTAGCCGATGACCGCACGGCCACCGGTGCACTGGAATGGCCCCCGCAAAGTTCGGCGTGCGCCGCCAGCAAATCGGCTCGCAAATCGTCCGGCAGTGCGGCATCTTCGATCCGCGCCTGCAATCGCTTCGAAGTGTCGGTAATCGCGCCGAGATCGTGAGCGGCCAAGCTCTCTACTTGCCGCCGCATTGGCTCTTCCTTTTCCAACGCGGTGAGGAAACGCTCGAAAGCGGCGGTGCAAACCACAAAACCCGGGGGAACGCGGACGCCGGCGCGCGCAAGTTCGCCCAACGAGCCGCCCTTTCCGCCAACCCGGGGCCGGTCCTGCAAAGTAATGTCAGCGAACCAACTGATGTTTTCGGACGAACTCATCATCGAAAAGCCAGCGGCTAAAGCCGTCGGATTATTTCGCGTAACGGCACGGCTGAAGCCGTGCCCTACAAACCCAATTTTTGTGGACGCTCGTCTACTCCAGGATCGTCACCACGCCGCGCCCGCCATCCACGCGGATGCGCTGGCCGTCGCGGATTCTCTGCGTGGCCGTGCCCGTTCCGACGACGGCGGGCATTCCGAATTCCCTGGCCACGATCGCGGCATGGCTCATCGATCCGCCAATATCCGACACGGCGGCGGCGATTCTCTGAAAAACGGGCGACCAAGTGGGATTGGTTATAGGGCAGACCAGGATGTCGCCCTTGCGCAATCGATCGATTTCCTCGACCGATCTCACCACCCGCGCAATCCCCTCAACCACTCCTCTGGACGCGGCGAAACCGTGAATCTCGTTGGAAAGGGCGCGATTGTCTGCCGCGAGCCACGCGTCCAGGCTTTCGCGCGTAATGCCCCACAGCATGACGATGGCGGGATCATCGATGATGTCGGGCACGGGGCCGAGCGCGGGCGGTGTGGGGTGTTTTGCCCATTCCGCAATGGCGGCCTTGCGCTCTTTCACAATTTCCGGCCAGTACGCAGGACCGCGGGGCGGCGAACCGTTCGACCACGAAGTCATCAAGTCGATCAGGGCGGCTTCGACTTCGTAGTGCGTCAACTGAAAAACGTCGTCCGCGGCCGCGAAAAAACCATTCTTTGCCAGCAATCCGCCGAATTCCCGAATCTTGTTGAAGAAGAGATTCGTGTACCAGTGCTCGCAGTAAAACTTATGCCCCTCGACGTAGGGGAAGACGCGGTGTGCCAGCTCAATCATCTGATCGTAGGCCGCGCGATCCTCATCCGTGCCCAGCAGTTCACGATAGGCGGCAATCAGATCCGTGCGTTCGGCCATGAGCTTGTGAACCTGCCGCTCGAGCGTCTGCCCCGCGCGCAGGTTGGCGATGTATCCGGGCAGCGCCGAAAACGGCATGGAGAGATCGTCATTCCAGGAGCGGTGATAGTGATAAAAACCATCGCCCACGTTGATGTTGAACCAGGGATCGCGCGATATCGCCAGTTCCTCGAGCCACGCCCGGCCCGCCGCTCCACGCGCCTCGAGCGATTTGATGACCTCGTCGGGTGAACCGCCCTGCCGGAACTCCCCATCGACACCCAGCTCAATGGCGCGCTTGGCAAGCCGCCGAAGTTCATCATCCGGGCGGAAGATATCCGCCTCAATGCCGGCGACCATGCGGGCGACCGTTTGATCAGTGATCTCGGGAAAAGCTTTCTTGCAGAAATCGAAGAAGGTGAGATAAGCGCCGTATCCGAGCAGCAGAAATTCGAAATGGTAGTGCCACATCCGGAAGTAGCCTTCGAGCGTCTTCTGATACGTCTCGAGAATGTAGTGATTCTCCGCGATGCCGCGCGCGGCATAGACGTGCTCGATGGGCTCGAGGTCGGGAAGTTCCACCTTGGGCAGGGCCTCGGTCTCGCGGATCAGGCCCATCATTTTTTCTTTCCATTGCCCGAAGAATTTTTCCCAGTGCTCGTAGTAGTAGAAGGCGCGCTTCTCGAACTCCGTTATGCGTCGCGCGATCTCGGCGGGATCGGTGACCGCGTTTCCGCCGATGTAGTAGCGGCCGTTGATGATCCGCGAATCGATTCCCAAGGTTGTGGGCAGGCAATAGACACGGGTATTAGCCGACCCCAGCGCGCAGTAGCAAGCCTCCGCCGTGATCGTGTCGAAGAGGCACATCGGCTCCGGGAAATGCATCGTGTTGTAAAACCAGAAGCGCTCGTCGTCTTCCTTCGAGAACTGCATGTAGTACGGGTAGGCGGCTTGCGCGCGTTCGGTTCCCGCAACGACGGCGAGCGAACTCGGAAGAGGAAAGCCTTTTGTTTTTGCGCTGGTGCTCATGTGTGCCCTTCCGACAAAGATTTTCGAGCCAGCGGCTGCTCCTGGCCAGGGACGCGTTGGCACATACTAACCCTTTGCGGCGCGGGAATGGACACGCAAAACTCTCTCATCCTGTTCGGAGTACAGAACCTCCAGAAGCTCAGGACGGTTCCTCTGTAGCGCCCTGCTGTTCACCGTGCCTTTTTCCGTTAACTCGCCCGCCGCATGAGACGGCGCGCTTTCCACCAGCATGGCCGCGACGATTCGGTTGGAGCTCCCCGTTCCCATGGCTGCGAGTTTTTCCAACCGCTCCTGCAACTCAGTTCTAAGCTTTTGACTCGCAGCGATACTTGCCGGTGGAGCGCCGTGATCCAAACCTGCAGCCGCCGCGCACAATGCCCAGTCGGGGAAAATCAGGATGCGCACGTCCGTGCGATCCGCGCCGACGACCACTAGGTCTGATGCGAGAGGCCGCATCGCATCGAGCGCGTCCAGCCTCAATTTGCCGGCGCTCACTTTCGTGCCGGAAGTCAGCTTGAAATCCTCCTTGATGCGGCCGTCGAAGCGCAGACCCGCTCGCGGGCGCTCAGGATCGATGAAACTGAGCAGGTCTCCGGAGCGGAAGAATCCGTCCTCGTCGAACGCCGCTTTGGTCGCCTCCGGATCGCGCCAATATCCCGGAGTGACGTTGGGGCCGCGATAGCCGACCTCGAAACTCTCGCCATGGGGCACGAGCTTGAGCTCCATACCGGCAGCCGGAATGCCCACGACGCCGGGGCCGTTGGCGTGCTCGTTGCCGAAAAGCGCGATCGGGCTCGTTTCGGTCATTCCGAGGCCAGTCACCGTCAGGATCCGCTCGCCAACCGTTTCGACGGCGAGCTTTTCGAGCGCATACCAGGTGGCCGGCAGCATCGAGGCGGCTGCGTACCACAGAAATTTCAGGCGGCTGAAAAAATGCTCGCGCAACTCGCGATCAGCTTCGAGATAGGGAATCAGCAGCTCGTAGCCCCTGGGCACGTTGAAGTAAATCGTGGGCGAGACGCGGCGTAGCAGTTCGACGCTCGAGCCGATCAGGGCGGGCGTGGGCTTTCCAGGGTCGATGTACAGCGTGCCGCCGTTGTACAGGTTGATGTTGAAGTTGCTGTTGCCGCCCGCAGTGTGATTCCAGGGCGCCCAGTCCACCATTACCGGCGGCTCGTCGGCAAGAACGGGCGCGATTTGCCGCTTCATTTGCGCGTTGGAGCAGAGCATGCCGTGCGTGTTGATCACCGCTTTGGGCATACCGGTCGAGCCGGAGGTGAACAGAAATTTCGCGATCGTTTCGCGGGAAACTTGATCCGCCGCTTGGGCTACTTCGTTGCTACGGCGTGCATCGCCCTGCAGCGACTCGAGCGAGAGCATATTCAGTTTCGGCAGGGGATTTCGAAACGCGACGACGGGAATGCTTTCGCTCAGCGTGGCTCCGATCGCGTCCGCGTAGCGCGCGCCGTCTTCCACCATCACCATTCCAGGCGTCAGCAGGCGAAAACTGTGCGCCAGCTTGGAGAAATCAGCGGTCTGCAGCGCGTAAGCAGGGGCAATGGGAGCGATGGGAATCCCGACGTACAGCGCGGCGAGCATTACCAGAGCGTGGTCGATGCTGTTCGGAGCGAGAATCGCCAGCGGCCGATCGGGCGTGAGGCCGTAGGCCAGCAGGTTCTGGGCGATCAGCACGGCTGCGGCGCGCGCTTCGCCGTACCGAATGGTTCGCTCGCCCTCGGGCGTTTGCTCGACCAGAAAATCCCGACCCGGCGCGTAGCGCGCCCACAGATCGAGCCAGTCTCCGATGCGCTGGTCGTAGCCCGCCAGAGGCTCGGCGGAGCGCATCAGGAGCGAACCGTCCGGACGCCGCGTCAGCGCAACGTCGGGTGCGAAGAACCGCACCGGGCGCAGTGGCGCATCCAGGATGGCTTGTCTGTCGTTGAGTGTACTCAATACGCGGAGCTTAATAGAGGAAATTACCCGCTGCAAGGCCTGTGCTAAGCTGCTGGGCGCAAGAGGGAGAGCTTTTCGAGCGATCAATTTCATGGGCCAGAAAAACAAAAAGCGCGCGAGCGGGGCTTCAAATCGCGCCGGCAAACGCAACAGCAGAGCGTTCATCGACGTCTACGACGAGCCCGGCCACCTGATCCGCCGCGCGCAGCAGATCGCGGTGTCCATGTTCCACTCGACCATGCGCAACGGCGTCACGCCCATCCAGTATTGCGTGTTGCGCGTTTTGCAGGATCACCCCGGTATCGACCAGGTCACGCTCGCCCGCCTCTGCGCGCTCGATACTTCCACTGCCGCGGATCTCGCGGTGCGCCTCGAAGAGCGCGGCCTGGTGCGCCGCATGATGCCCATGAAGAGCCGGCGCTACCGACTGCTGCACCTCACGCCGGAAGGCGCAGACCTCGTGCAGCGGCTCATTCCATCCGCATTGGTCCTGAGCGGACGCCTGCTGGGCGCCCTGAACCGGGACGAAAAAAAAGTATTTGTCCGCCTGCTCAAAAAATTCGTCCATTTAAACAATCAGGAAAGCCGCGCGCCGCTTGATCGAGGCTTCAGCCGATCCGGTAAGTGAGGTTTTGTCTGCGTTTGGAAATTAAATAGCAGAAATCTGAAATATAAAATCTGAAATGTGAAACCTGAAATTTGAAATCTGAAATTTCAAATTTGAAATTGGATTTGGATGCGAGCAGGCTGTCGCCGTCAAGGCGCCCATGAAGGAAAAAGCCGCTCGTGAAGAAATGCCCACATGAAGAAAAGCCTTGAGTCGATTCCTTTCCGGCATTTCTCATTTCGGCTAAAAGGTTGAGCGACAGCAGGTGGCGAGATGCACATCGATCGCAAGATGTTGCAAAATGCAGGCACGTTCCGTATGCTGAACCCCGATCCCACGCAAGCTGCGCTGTCCGCGCGAACTCGGCAAAATCAAGCATTGGCGCAAGCAGGAGAGCCGCAATGAAAGAAAAAAGTTTGGAAGATTTGCTGCAGGCCGCCGGTAATCCCGTGACCATGCTGCGCAATTCCCAGATCGGCGCCTACGTGTATCCCGTGGTTCCCGCCGAATACTCCAATTGGCGCGACGAGCAGCGCGCCTGGCGCGAGACCGCCGTTCTCTTCGACCAGTCGCATCACATGGCGAACATCTACGTCGAGGGGCCGGACGCGCTCAAGCTTTTTTCGGCGCTGGGCACCAACAGCTTTGCGAATTTCCCGGTCAATCGCGCCAAGCAATTCTCGCCCTGCAGCTACGACGGCTTCGTGATCGGCGACGGCATTCTCTTTCATCTCGAGGAAAACCGGCTCGTCTTCGTGGGGCGCGCGCCGGTGGCCAGTTGGATTCAGTTCCACGCGGAGACAGGAGGCTACAACGTCAAAGTCGAAAAAGATGACAGGTCGCCCTCGAATCCCAAGGGAAAGGCCGTTGTTCGCTCCTGCTACCGTTACCAGATTCAGGGCCCCAACGCGCCGCAGATCATCGAGAAACTCAACGGCGGCCCCATCGGCGAAATCAAATTTTTCCACATGGGCGCGATCAACATTGCCGGACGCACGGTTCGCGCGCTGCGCCACGGCATGGCCGGCGCGCCGGGGCTCGAAGTGTGGGGACCGTACGAAGAGCGCGAGGAGATTCGAGCGGCCATCGTGGACGCCGGAAAGAATTTTGGAATGCGCGAAGTCGGCGCCAGGGCCTACGCCACCAACACGCTGGAGTCGGGATGGATTCCTTCGCCTCTGCCAGCGGTTTACACCGGTTCAAAAATGCGGGCGTACCGCGAATGGCTGCCGGCGACAAGCTATGAGGGCACGGGCTCGCTTGGAGGCAGCTTCGAATCGAGCAACATCGAAGACTACTACATGTCGCCGTACGCGCTCGGTTACGGGCCTTTTATCAAGTTCGATCATGAATTCATTGGCAGGGAAGCCCTCGAGAAAATGTCCGGAAAGCCACAGCGCAAGAAAGTGACCTTCGCCTGGCACGCCGAGGACGTGCTTCGCGTGATGGCGTCCATGTTCGAGCCGGGCGACGTCTACAAGTACATCGATTTGCCGCTCTCGAATTACACTTCCGCTTCCTACGACCGCGTTTTGAGCGGCGGCAAAACCGCGGGCCTCTCGATGTTCAGCGGCTACAGCTACAACGAGCGGGCGATGCTGTCATTGGGTGTCGTGGATCCGGACGTCGAGGTGGGCGCCGAGGTGACCATCGTATGGGGCGAACCCGGTGGCGGCACCCGCAAGACAACCGTCGAACGCCACAAACAGGCGGAGATTCGCGCCGTGGTCAGCCCGGTGCCGTATTCCAAGGTGGTGCGGGAAACTTACGCCAAGGGCTGGCGCTCGGCGCAACTCTGAGAGCGCCGAACTAATGGCCGCGTTCGCCTTCAATCCAATCGAGGGTTCGATTGAAACCGCCAAAAACGAAGAAGTGCAGCCCGGCGATCCCGAACGGCAGGTTCCCGTTCGCCGGATGCGTCGACCCGGCAATGCCTTGAATGATCGGCTCAGGGCCGGTGTCGACGAGCAGCTTCGCGAACGTCGGCTTTTCCGTCAGCACACGCAGCGAGTTGCCGATTCCGCAGCGCACCGCATAGCGCGCCAGGGCGGTGAGTCCGGCAGGCCCGGCGAGGCCCACCCGGATGGGCACGTCAATGCCGCGGATGCGAATTCGGCGCAGCCACTCCACGATGGGTTCCGCCTCGAAACAGAACTGCGTGACAATAGACACCTCTAGCCCGGCGCTGCGGGCGAAGCAGAGCTTTGCCTCGAGCGCCTCCTCCAAAGCACCCTCGGGAATATTGGGATTTCCTTCCGGGAAGCCGGCAATTGCGAAGCGGAGGATTCCGGCGTTCTGAAAAGTGCCTGACCGCATCACCGCAAGGCTGCAATCGTACGGCCCTGCCGGCGTTTCGCGATCACCCGCGATGATCAGAACGCGGTCCACGCCCGCTTGGCCTGCGAGCCGCGAAGCGAGCTGGCCGAGCTGATCCGTGCTTTCGATGTGGCGCGCCCCGATGTGAGGCACCGGCACGAGGCCGGCCCGCCGCAATCTCGCGGCCGTTGCAACGGTATCCATCGGGTTCGTGCCGGGGATCCACGTCAGGAATACTTCCGTGCCCGGGCCAAGCCGCTCAACTGCTGCGTCCACAACCTTCGGATCGTTCGGATTCACCTCAATCGAGTATCCCGCCAGCATGCGGGCGACCGTTGTCGGATTGGCGGCGCTTTCGGTCATAGCGGCGGCGTGCTGCTGATCGAGAAGAAGCGCGCCGTTGCGAACGGCGCCGTCCTCGAGTCCCGATCAGCGATACGTTCAGTATACTGAATATTGAGCCGCATTGTCTGCATGGACCTGAATTCGTGTCAAGAAATAGTTTCCTGGCGCTAGGGGATATGCCCGTTACTGTGATCGAGAGAAAGCCCGTCGCCGCCCGCCGCGCTCGACCGCGAGGAAGTGCGCGTCATGTTGATGCTTTCCTTGGCGCCGGAGGCGTGTTCGAACATCAACGCGGCCACGCGGGCGCCCTCGCCATTTTCGAGTGCTTGGACGATGGCATGATGCTGCCGGTGGTAGTACTTCAGGGATTCGTACATGCGGGGAAGGTCGACACGGTCGAAGGCGATGGCATGCGCCGCCGCGAAGGGAATCCGACCGTTGCGCTCGATCGCTTCGGCCACGACTTTGCTCCCGGCTCCGTGCACGATCAGCCCGTGAAACTGCGTGTTCATGTCCCCGTAGCGCGCTTCGTCGGAGGGAACCAGGTGCCCCTTGGCAAAAATCTCGTCGCCTTCCCGCAGGCATTCGTGCAGGGAATGAATCAAGCGGCGCGGCGGCCCTTGTTCCGCCAGCATGCGGGCGGCCAGTCCCTCCAGCACGCCGCGCACATCAATGGCATCCATGATTTCCTGCGGCGTGAAGGCGCGCACGACAAAGCCGCCGGTGTCGAGCTGGATCAGCAAGCCTTCCTGGGCAAGCGTGGGGAGAGATTCGCGCACCGGCGTTCGAGAAACGCCGAGCTTGCCCGCCAGTTCGACTTCCCGCACGCGCTCTCCGGGCGGGAGGCCGCCCTGCAGGATCATCTCGCGGATTTTTACGATCACTCGTGAATTCTTGCCGGCCATTTTTGTATGCAATCCAATGCGGCGCCGGGACGGTCTCCGCAGCGCGCTTTTGGGAACTGGTTGGGCGATGGTACCAAGTTCGCGGAACCTGCGCAATTGCTGGGTGTGGCGCAAGGGCGATCGCACGGCAGCCTTGACAGAATGCATGCACAATGTATACATACGCACCGTCGGCCTAAGCAGACGCGGCTCGAGCCCGGCCCCGCGCGGGAGGCCCCGCGCTGCTGCTTTTTCCGAGGAGAGACAGTGAGCGCCCGAAGCCTGGAAGACCTGCTGGCGTCCGCCGGCAATCCGGTGAAACTATTGCGAAATTCGCAGACCGGACCGTACGTCTATCCGGTGGTGCCTCCCGAATACTCGAACTGGCGGGACGAGCAGCGCGCTTGGCAGCAGACCTGCGTACTTTACAACCAGTCCTACCACATGACGGACATGTACGTGCGCGGCCGCGATGCGCTGCGCCTGCTCTCCGATCTCGGCGTAAACAGTTTCAAGGGCTTTGAGCCGAACAAGGCCAAGCAATTCGTGGCCTGCAACTACGACGGCTACGTGATCGGCGACGTGATTCTGTTTTATCTCGCGAAAGATGAGTTCAACAT
>Ga0070734_10004875_pt1 | contig 12312 bp, 9 predicted proteins | sample Coa_R1_8_FD_66444 | JGI IMG/M metagenome (GOLD analysis project Ga0070734, IMG submission 66444) | Surface soil microbial communities from Centralia Pennsylvania, which are recovering from an underground coalmine fire - Coalmine... | ecosystem: Environmental > Terrestrial > Soil > Unclassified ...
CTGAACACAGGATCCATCATGTGACAAGCCATATCCCCTAATGCGCCTGTACCAAACGCACTCCATCCGCGCCAACTCCATGGATGGTATGCAGGATTGTAATCGATATATTTTGCAGGGCCGATCCACAGATTCCAATCTAATGTTTTCGGCACATCAAATTTTCCGGTTGGTGTTGGTAACCCTTGTGGCCAGATAGGGCGATTGGTCCAAACCTGTACGCTATGTACATCTCCAAGCATTCCAGTATCGTACATTTCTTTTGCCTGGCGCACACCATCGCTTGACCCGCCCTGGTTGCCCATTTGTGTTACCACTTTATATTTTTTTGCAGCAGCCGCCATCAAACGTGCTTCATAAATATCATGCGTAAGCGGTTTTTGGCAATACACATGTTTGCCTAACGACATTACAGTGATCGCTGCGATCGCATGAATATTATCAGGAGTAGAAACAGAACATGCATCAATATTTTTATGTTCCTTATCAAGCATCTCCCTGAAATCTTTGTAATATTTTGCTTTAGGGAAACGTTCTTTCGTTTTTGTAATGCGGCTCTCATCTACATCAACATAGGCAACAATATTTGCGTTCGGGCTTTTTGAAAATTGGTTCAAGTCATCTTCCCCTTTACCACCAGCGCCAATACCGGCAATATTTAGTTTATCACTTGGCGCAACAAAACCCCGGCCAAGAACATGGCGGGGAACAATCATGATTCCGCCTAATGCGACAGAAGCATCTTTAACAAATTTTCTCCGTGAAATTTCACTTTTTTTGAGTGGCATAGCTGATCATTTTATTATTATATAAATTTTTGAATGAAAAACAAATTGATCTGATTCATTTCACGGGATAAAATAAAACTAACAATCATGCATATCCTAAATCAGATACGCACCGGTTTGATATTTATTCTTTCACACCAGCCCAGGAAAGTTTTGTACACTTCGTCAAGCACTTCTTTCTGTTTATCTGTCAATGGTTGTTTATTTGTACGGCTTATTAATTCAATAGGTAATCCTCTTTTATGCAAAAAATATTTTGCGCTCAGCGGATAATTCTGCCCGATCAGGTCTTCAGTCTTTGTCAACTGTTCCTGAATATATTTTACATCTTGCTGCTTGTCAGGATTTGTAGAATTGTTGCACATCCATCCTACTATTTCAGGATATAAGTTACCGCAGATGGGCGACATACCTTTCGCTCCTTCCTGCAACGAATACATCGTATTGGCGATGCATGCATCGTAGAATTCGAGTTTTGTGTTTTTAGCAAGATCAATTTTCACCTTTACTTTATCAAAATCAATCGTTGTGTCTTTATGATAAACCATTCTGCCGCTCTTCAACAAAAAAGTAAAAACTTCTGGAGTCAATACTCGTTTGTAGGGCGAAGGACATTCATAAGTTCCCAATGGAATGTTATTCGTTAGTTTAAAAAATGCATCATAATTTTTCATCAGCACTTCATCGCTTTCATCCTGTTTTGCAAAATGACTGGTGATTGTGATGACGCCATTCACTCCTAACTCGTAAATTTTTTTTGTAAACTCGGCTTTTTCATTCAGTGTTTCTCCGAAAGAACCTGTTGAAACAACGGACATATTTTTTCCTGCATGTTTCACTACATATTTTGTCAATGCTAATCTTTCATCAGGAGAAAGCGCATACATTTCGCTGCTGGCGCAGTTTGCAAAAAAACCTTTTGCGCCTGCTGCTGTATATAACTCAATTAATTTGGAAAGTGTATCAAAATCAATTTGCCCGTTTTGTTTATACGGAGTAATCATTACCGGCACATATTTTTTATCACCCACAGAACGACTGTATGCTTTTTCAGAAAATATTTTCGCCATTGCACTTACCGGCAATGTAGCGCCTAAAATTCCCGCAGCTACTGTTCCTACAAAATCTCTTCTTGCTATTTTATTTTTTGTTTGCATGATATTTTATTCTGCTTTGGCTGTTTGAATCTTGATCACAATTTTTTTCACCACATCAAAACCATCAATTTTTATAGTTGGACGATGTGCATTGTTTGGAAAAAATAAAAAGAACTCGCCTTGTTCACCGGTATAATATTTTCCTTCAGCATTATAATTGATCATATCCACAGTGTAAGGTTTGGTGATCACTGCTTTTGAAGTATCTGCAACACCAATCAATTCTTTTCCCCGGATTATATATTGCAGGTCGACATAATTTTTATGCGATTCCCATTTCACATCTTCTTTATTATGTGAGGGCGCTTCTGTAATGCTTGCAAAAACCTGTTCGCCGATGATCGGATATTTGCCAGGCTTAAGTTCTTCCAGGTTCACATTTTTTAAAAATGCAAATGCGGCATCCCACAAATTTGTGTTTCTGTGATAAGCGACATAAAAAGAATCTTTATTCACTGACGGGTGCAGGTTTAATGTAAGACCATTCGCCCACTCTTTTTTCTTAACCCATTCATCGATTTTTTTTTCAGAAGGAAGTTGCTGAGCATTAGTATGAACACATGCAATGATGAATGAGCATGTCATTAAAACGACTTTTGATTTTATGGCAAGATTCATTTTCATCTATCATTTAATTGAACTGTTTCGGATCGAGCTCCGCATATTTGATCGCTTCTCCATTTTTTCCCAAAGAATAAGAATAGGTAATGTGCAACAATCCATCTTTTGTTTGAATAAGACATGGATAAGAAAATCTTCCTTCATTCTTCCCAACATTCTCCAATGTTCTTTTCCATTTCCATGTTTTTCCTTCATCGTCGGACAAATAAATACTTAACCTGTATCTGCCATCATCTTCATCATTGCCAACATAAGCCCATCTCCCATCATTCATCACAATTAATTCCACACTTGCTTCATTAGGAATTTCCGTTTTTTGTGCGGCAGCCCATGTTTCGCCGTTATCTGTTGATTCACTATATTGAACACGCGCAGGCGCATCACCGTTATCGCGCATGAACGCAAACACGTTTCCATTTTTCTTTTGCGCCAATGCAGGCTGCACATTTCCCCTGCCAATTATCGGGTGGCTTGCACGCCACGTGTCACCATCATCATCAGAAATCGCGATCAATGAAAAATTATATCCGTCGGAATATAGAGGCAATAATATTCTGCCGCTGCTTAATTTCAATGGTTTTATTCTTGTCATCCAACCCATACTTCTTTTTGCAAAATCTTTACTCGCTTCAATAATCATATCGTCATACTTCGGGCCATAGGAAGCAAAGCCAATATGCGTGGATGGAAGTTGCCTAAATTTTGTTGCAGCATCAATAGCAAAGCTATCGTTGGGTGCAAGCAAAATATTATCCTGCCAGTTCCACACAGGTGCACCATTACTTTCATAATTTATAGAAGTTCTACATTTTAATATCGAGCATTCCCATTTATGCGCCTGCACAGCAATCCAGACAAGAAACAATTTATTATGATTGTTGAGAAATAAAACCGGGTTGCAATCAGGCAAATTATAAGTGTCTGCCATCAGAAAAGGATCAGACCATTGCTTCGCTCCTTTTTTTAAGCGAGCACCCATTATTTTGACATCATCAGAACTGCGTTCTCCGCTTCCCTGAAACCATGCTGCAAGAATATCGCCATTCGGTAAACTCACGATGCTGCTGCCATGTGTATGCTGAGCTTGTGTAGGAAAAATAAGTGATTCAAAAGAAGCAGATGCTTTTTCAGTAGCTGTTTGAGCAGCCAGCCTGAACGAAATCAAAATAAAAATCGGAGCAATAAGTCTCATATAGCGAACACAATTTCTTGGTTAAATGACCAACCTGCACGTTTATGCACGAAAAGTAAATAAAAAAAAGCAAAAAACGGCAAATAAAATATAATTCACTATTTTTATCTCAAATAGAATATTGATTTATGGCTGTTCAAGACAAGAAATTTGTTCCTGTAATGATCACACCCTTTGATTTAAAAGCAAAGGTCGATTTAGATGCAGTCTCGAAGCTCATTGACTTTTATCTCGCCGCAGGCGTGAAAGGTTTTTTTGCTAATTGCTTAAGTAGCGAAATGTTCAGTATCAGCGAAGACGAGCGCCTTCAGCTCACCAAACATATTGTTGATTATGTAAAAGGCAGAGTGCCTGTTGTTGCAACGGGTTCTTTTGGTTTGACGATTGAAGACAAAGCTGAATTCACCTCAAAAATTTTTGACACAGGAATTGACGCAGCGATTATGATCACAGGGCATTTTGCGAATATTGATGACAACGACGATGTGCTTCTGAAAAATTTCGAGAAAATGTTTCGCCTTACAGGGAACATTCCATTAGGCATGTATGAATGCCCTGCTCCTTATAAAAGGATTATTTCTGCAGAAGCGTTCAGATCACTTTTAACCGCTAATCGCCTTGTGTATCACAAAGACACGTCCATCACACATGAAAATGTGAAAGGAAAATTGGATGTGCTGAAAGAAACAGAAAACAACAGTCTTGAATTTTATGATGCGCATTCTCCAAATGCGATGTATTCACTGCAGATGGGCGCGAAAGGAATGTCATCGATTTCAGGAAATTTTTATCCGGAGATTTTGGTATGGATGTGCAACAATGCAAACAATCCTGATAAACAGGAAGAGGTGAAATGGCTGCAATCAGAAATCACGCGTGTCGATCCGTTGATCCACCAAGCTTACCCAATGAGCGCTAAATATTTTTTGCGCAAAAGAGGACTGCCGGTACGCACTATCAGCAGGACATTTGCTTTGGAACTAACACCCGATCAGAAAAAAACATTAGACGAAATACATGCAAGCTTTCTCGACTGGTGCGAAAGGCTCGGAATAAAAGCAGTTATATAAATATATCTTGTTGGTCAGGCGATCAACAACAGCTCGCCACTAATTTGAAATATTTTGCCACTAAAATACAAAAGCACTGAAATATTTTTTCTGTGTTTCAGTGTTTCGATGGCAAACACCAAACTAACGGTTGCGCATAAACGATGATGAAATATTTACCTGTTACAGATCTTGCAATTATCGCATTGTACATGCTTGGCATGATCGCAGTGGGTTTTTATTTCTCCCGCAAAAACAAAAACCCGGATCAATTCACAAAAGCATCCGGCAAAATTCCTCAATGGGCAGTTGGCATTTCCATTTACGCAACATTTTTGAGCAGCAACACTTTTTTAGGCGTTCCGGGAAAAGCATTTGGCGGCAACTGGAATGCATTTGTCTTTAGTTTGTCGATGCCCATATCTGCCTGGATCGGCGCAAAATATTTTATCCCATTTTATAGGAACAGTGGAGAAGCTTCCGCATACACACATCTCGAGCATCGCTTTGGTGCATGGGCACGCACTTATGCGGTGATATGTTTTTTGCTTACACAACTTGCCAGAATGGGATCTATCTTTTTTGGAATGGCGTTGAGCCTGCAGGCGATGACAGGTTACTCAATGCAATCCATCATCATCGTGATGGGCATCATTATAATTTTTTATACAGTGCTCGGCGGAATGGAAGCAGTAATATGGACTGAGGTTGCACAGGGAATTATTAAAACGCTGGGAGCATTCATCATACTGTATTTTATTATTACTAAAATGCCCGGAGGCGTTCAGCATATTATAGATATTGGAAAAACAGATAATAAATTCAGTCTTGGCAGTTTCAAATTCAACTTCACAGATTCCACTTTTTGGGTGATATTTTTTTACGGCATTTTTATCAACCTGAATAATTTTGGCATGGACCAGAATTACGTTCAGCGATATCAGGCAACCACTTCAGCAAAAGAAGCAGCAAAATCATTATGGCTTTGCGTGAAATTATATCTGCCTGCTTCGTTTTTGTTTTTTATTATAGGCACTTCTTTATATGCATGGTATCAAATGCATCCTGAAATGCTTGATATGATTAAGCTTAGATCTGCTGCTGAACGATTACCTTCAAATGTTTCTGCTAAAGAAATATCTGCATTCGCAGCAACACTCACCCCACATGATTATGGAGATAAAGCATTGCCTGATTTTATGGTGCATGTGCTGCCTGTTGGCGTTGTTGGGATTATTGTTTCTGCAATTCTCTCTGCGGCGATGAGCACCATCAGCTCCGGAATGAATGCTTCTGCTACTGTATTCACTTTTGACATTTATCAGCGTTATATAAAAAAGAATATGAACAATAAACAAACTTTGCGCTTATTGCTCATATCAACATTTGTAACAGGTTTGCTTGGTATCATCACAGGCATTTCAATGATCGGCGTGAAAAGTATTTTGGATATATGGTGGCAACTTTCAGGCATTTTTGCAGCAGGAATGCTTGGGCTTTTTTTGTTGGGCATCAGCAGCAAACAAACTAAAAATGCAGAAGCATTTCTTGCGGTAGTCATAGGTGTTCTGATAATTGCATGGATGACATTTCCGTCTCTGATACCGGATAATCTTTCTTATCTGCGAAGTACATTCAATACGAATATGGTGATTGTGATTGGCACACTCACTATTTTTTCAGCGGGAGTATTTTTTACGTTGATCAAACATAAACTACAGAAAAAGCAATTATAAATTCAAAGATTTTTCTAATACTATCTGCATTAGAAGGAATGAATATTTATAAATAAAAGAGGCAAATACATCTTCGGTTGTACATGAGCGTTAGTTCAACTATCAATTTATTTATTATCTTTTAATTCCAACCCAACTTTATGTCCGGATTGCGCATAATACCAAATGAAAATATAACAAGGTACCACCAACCAATATGCATGCTGTGGCGAAAAAGCTTCAGCCAGCCTGCCATACAAAAGAGGCAATATAGCGCCACCTCCAATGGCTATTATTAAAAAAGAAGAACCAATCTTGGTAAATTTACCCAGGCCATTTATTGCAAGCGGCCAGATGGCAGGCCATACAGCCGAATTTGCGATGCCTAATAAAGCGATGAACGCGACGGACACAAGACCCTTTGTAACCAACGCCAGAAAAACAAATATCAATCCCAGTAATGGAGATAACGTTAACAATTTTTGTTGCGAAATATATTTTGGCATCACAGCGATACCGATAAAATATCCAACAAGCATGCAAAACTGTGTGCAGCCCGCAAAAAATTTAGCATTCGAAAGCGATATCCCCTGCGATGAGCCATAACTGACAATGGTATCTCCTGCTATCACTTCAACACCTACATATAAAAAAAGCGCGAACACACCAATCAGCAAATGAGGGAATTGAAAGATACTTGTTTTGTTATTATGTGCCACAGAAGATGATTCATCTTCTGTATAATCTTCCATATCTGGAATGCTGGAAAAGAAAATCAAAATTGCTATCACAATCAACACAGCCACTATGATCGAATAAGGAAGAATAACGCGGTGTGAAAGGTTGTTGAGTATCTCGGCTTTTTGCAAACCGCTTGCTTTATCAGCTTGCATTTTTATATCATCTGCATTTTCTAAAAGTGTAGCACCAAGCAAAAGCGGCCCAATGATGCTGGCGATCGCGTTGCAAATGCCCATCATGCTCATGCGTTTTGCAGCGTTTTCGATCGGGCCTAAAATTGTTACATATGGATTGGCTGCTGTTTGCAAAATCGTCATGCCTGTGCCCAGTACAAAAAGACCTGTGAGAAATAATGAATACAATCTGTAAATAGCTGCAGGAATAAAAATTGCAGCGCCTACGGCCATAATAAAAAGACCCAGCGACATGCCTTTTTTATAACCGGTGAATTTTAAAACAGATGCTGACGGCATAGCCATCACCACATAGGAAATATAAAATGCAGAAGCTGCTAGATATGAAGCCTGCGTGCTGAGCTCGCATGCAATCTTTAAATAAGGAATCAATATGGAACTGAGCCAGGTCACAAAACCAAACACAAAGTATAAAGTGCCGATGATAAAAATTGACCGGTTAGCTGGCTTCATTTTATGAGCGCTCTTTCGAGCTGGTTAGTATTTTTTATCATCTTAAATAATCTGAAGCGATTTTAACACTGCCATGCTCCAATAGTAATTTTTTTGCTTCATCATAATCTGCAATGCCTGCTTTTCCCATCAGCATTTTTACAGCGCGATCAGTGATCTTATCATTGATCAGCATCACATGCACCATTTGATTATCCTCTACTCTTCCTAACTGTATCATCGTAGTAGTGCTGATCATATCAAAAAGCATTTTTTGAGCAGTGCCGCATTTCATTCTTGTGCTGCCTGTAATAAATTCAGGGCCGGTGATCACTTCCACCGGAAAATCAGCCAACGCGGCAATAGGCGATGAAGGATTGCTTACGATACATCCTGTTGCAATATTATTTTTTTTGCATGCTTCAAGAGCACCAAGTACAAATGGAGTTGTGCCACTTGCTGAAATTCCAATAACAATATCTTTCGAAGAAATATTTTCATACTCTAATCTCTCCCATCCTTCTGAAAAATTATCTTCCATTTCTTCTCTTGCTTCAATAAGATGTTCTATACCACCCGCTAGAATGCTATTCACCTTTCCTTTTTCTATTCCGAAAGTTGTAGGCAGTTCAATTACATCAAGCACAGATAATCTTCCACCACTGCCGGCACCGAGATAAAACATGCGGCCACCTTTTTTTAGTTTGCTTACAATTGCATCAATAAGTTTATTTACGTCCGGTAATACTTTTTTTATAGCCTGAGCAACGCTTTCATCTTCCATATTAATTAAAGAAGTAATTTCTTCAACGGTTTTGGCTTCGAGCTGCCGATGGGGTGATGGCTGCTCCGTGATTTTTACCATGGAGTTAATTTTGCGTTTTTTTTCTATTATTTTTTTCAAAAGTATGCAAATTCATGCAAAAACCCGTAATTTCAATTTTAATAACGATTTCGCCAAGACATGCTTAAAGAGGAACGCCATAAAATCATTTTAAGGGAAATCAATCTCCACAACAAAGTTTTATCAAACGACCTGAGTGAATTATTGGTTGTCTCAGAAGATACTGTCAGGCGCGACCTGAATGAATTGGCTGAACAGGGACTTGTGCTAAAAGTGCATGGCGGCGCTATGAGCAAGACATTTCATTATCCATTCAATGGGCAGAACGAAGTTTATGCACTCGAGGCAAAACAGATTATAGCGGATAAAGCAATAAGCCTTTTCAAAAAAGATATGCTGATCCTCTTAGAAGGTGGTACAACTATCATGGAGATCGCGAAAAAAATACCCGATGACCTGCAGGCAACTTTTCTCACCGTGAGCCCACAGGTTGCACTTACCCTTGCAGAGCACGAAAATATTGATGTGATAACCATTGGTGGCAGGCTTGCAAAAAACGCAAATATCCATACCGGAGCAAGTGTCATCAACGAACTATCGAATATAAAACCTGACCTGTGCATTATTGGAACTAACGGCATTTCTGTTCAGGGAGGCTTAACTGATTCTGATTGGGAAGTTGTTCAGGTAATCAAAGCAATGATTCAGGCATCAAGAAAAATCGCAGTAGTCAGCATTGCAGAAAAATTCAACACCGTTCAAAAAATTAAAATCAGCGATATCACGGCAATAGATTATCTGGTTACTGAACAACCCGCGGCAAGCTCTGTGATATCCTCGTACGTCAAAAAAGACAAACCAATATTATTGTGAACAGATAGGAAATGAAGGAAAGTATTAAAGATAAAATTGAAGCCTGATCCTTATCATAAGAAAATTCAAGCCTTAGACCAGAAAAAAAACAGCACTCTGACTATAAAAAATTTAGGTTAAAATTAAAATTTTGGGCTCTTGATTTACTAACTGCTAATTACAATTAAAATGAGTAAGAAATTATCGCTTATCCCCGTGTCAAAATGGTCTTTGCTATTACTAGGTTTCGTGCTCTTTTCTTTTAATGTTGTTTTGGCGCAAAGCCAGGTTGTTAAAGGGAAAATAGTCGATGCCAGCGGTGCTCCTCTTGCCGGTGCAAATGTGGCTGAGAAAGGCAGCAAGAAAGGAGTGATTTCCGATGTTACCGGAAATTTCACATTAAATGTTTCCAGCGCGGATGCGGTGCTGGTTGTTTCTTATGTTGGTTACAAAAGCATTGAAATTTCTGCAAAGGACCAATCGTATATCAATGTAACGCTGCAAGCCAGCAATGATAACACGCTTACTGGCGTTGTTGTTACCGCGCTGGGCATTTCGCGAAGCAAAAAATCTTTGGGCTACGATGTAGGTCAGATAAATGGCGAAGACATGAACAAAGTTGCACAGACAAATGTGCTTTCGTCAATGGCGGGAAAAGTTCCTGGTGTGGTTATTAGTTCTACAGGACCATCACCAAACGCATCTGTAAGCATGGTCATTCGCGGCATTCGCTCGCTCAATAGCGACAACCAGCCATTGTTTGTTATCGATGGTGTGCCGGTTAAAAACACCATGAACAATGTGGCGCAGAATAATGGTGGCGGCAATGATGTGGATTATGGTAACACCATTTCAGATTTGAACCCAAATGATATTGAAAATGTTTCAATATTGAAAGGTCCAAGCGCTGCTGCGCTCTATGGTTCAAGAGCGGGTAACGGAGTTGTTTTAATAACTACTAAATCAGGCAAGAAATCAAAAGGACTTGGCATCACTTTTACCACAATGGATGAAGCTGCCGTTCCTTATCATTATTTTCCTCTTAACTTAGATTATACGGTAGGAACCGACCCATACACAACTCCCAATCCTTATAACAGCTGGAATGGAGTGATCGTAGATCTGGCAGGAACAGATACGTATCGTTTCGGCACTCCGCTTAATAAAGGCATTAATGCAATACAATGGAATAGCCCATTGCAGGCTGATGGCACTTATAAAGCATTGCCGATGGTTTCGCATGATAACCTGAAGAACTTATCACAGACAGGCATTACTTCTACCAACAGTGTGTCAGTAGAAAATTCTACTGATAGAGATAATTTTAGATTTGCTTTTTCTAACATGGTCAATAAAGGGATTGTGCCAAATAGCGGGCTTACAAGATATAATCTTGCTCTCAACATTGATCATAAAGTAAGCAAAGGATTTACACTGTCCACTTCCATCAATTACATCCGTTCAAGCAGCGATAATATTGTAGCTGGCAATGGCGATGGTGCAATTGCTGCAGCAGCTTATTTGTCACCAAGTGTTGATGTGAGGCAATTGAAAAATTATTGGATAACGCCGGGCGTTCAGCAAAGAAAAGCATTGCCTCCTGTTGGAACTGATGATAGCCCCGGCGCATTGGATCCTTATGATAATGGTGACAACAATCCGTATTTCGTTTTGAATCAGGTAAAGAATAGCTACTTGCGCAACCACATTTTTGGGAACGTAAAAGCAAGCTTTGATATCACCCCACATTTGAGCGCGTTTGTTCGCTACTCACAGGATTTGTTTTATGAAGATCGCGAAACAAAAATATCCAAGAGCCTGAACGATGAACTGAATGGTTATTATGGTTTGTCAAATGGATACAATACAGAAAGCAACACAGATATGCTGGTTACCTATCACAACAGGTTCCTGGAAAAATTTGACATCTCTGCTTCGGTAGGTGGCAATTTACTATACACCGAAGGGACTTTTGATCAGGTTTTTTCAAAGCCCGGCGCAGGCCTTAATGTTGGTGAGCTTTTTAATGTATCTAATATTGCACCAGCAAATGTCGGTTACAATTCTAACCGTTATCAAAAAAGCATTAACAGTGTGTACGCAACTGCTTCAGTAGGTTATAATGATATGATTTATCTCGATCTAACCGGAAGGAATGACTGGTCAAGCACACTTCCTGCTGGTAATAATTCCTATTTTTATCCATCTGCTTCATTAAGTCTTATATTAAGCAAGATGGTCAGGTTCCCTAACTATGTAAGCCTTGTAAAAGTTCGTGGCGGTTGGGCAAGCGTGGGCAAGGATACTGATCCCTATAATTTACTCGGTTACGTAAACTCTGGTAATTTTGGTGGCATATTTATTCAAACATTATCAGGTCAGCTAAAGAATGCAAACTTAAAACCAGAAATAGCAACCTCGCCTGAAGTTGGAGTTGATCTGGCATTCCTGAGAAGCCGCTTGCGTTTTTCTGGTACCATCTATCGCTCAGACAACAAAAACCAAATCTTAGGTATAAACATTCCGGGGTCAACTGGCGCTACCAGCACACAGATCAATGCAGGCCTGATCCGCAGCCAGGGAATAGAATTGCAATTGGGCGGAACCATCATCTCAAACGGGACTGGACATGGGATGCAACAGTGAATTATACAAAGAACAATACGTACATTATGTCCTTGGCCAATGGACAAACATTCTTCTCATTCTGGCAAGATGGCCCTACCG
>Ga0070734_10004879_pt1 | contig 12306 bp, 12 predicted proteins | sample Coa_R1_8_FD_66444 | JGI IMG/M metagenome (GOLD analysis project Ga0070734, IMG submission 66444) | Surface soil microbial communities from Centralia Pennsylvania, which are recovering from an underground coalmine fire - Coalmine... | ecosystem: Environmental > Terrestrial > Soil > Unclassified ...
GGTACTGCCCGAGCGCTTCAATCTGAATCTCGAATGTAGTGCAGACTCGGCCATCGCCTAAACTGATTTGGAAGCACTTACCCCAGTTCCGGACCGCTTCGTGACGAACTTGGGCTAAGGAATTCGTTGAGACCGGGAAGGGCCGTCCGTATCCCTATGACATGCCCGTGAACACGGTTCGGCCGACGCAATCGACCCCCATTCCGGTCGCACAGTCCGCCTGAGGCCCCGCTCGAGAGACTCCAGAAATTGTTCAGCGGCGCGAGCGAGCTCGTTCGGTTCCGTGGCGGCAATTGCTTATCGATTCGCTCTCGATTCCGATTGTGCCGGTAGGTTTTGATGTGTCCGGAGCAACGCATCGCTCCCCGCCAATATCAGGCACATTGAAACGCGGGGAGCCAATTCGTATATTTCTAATGAGTTGCAGTTATTTCGAATATGTGTTACACTGCTCTTAGGAGTCAAGTTGTGCTCAATCAACCAGTCGCCCTGCCGGAATCCGACGAAGCCCAGATTCGCGAATTGAATCGGATGCTCCAACTCGGAGCACCCGCCCTGGTCGGGGCCGACGGCGAGCGGCTGATTCTGCCGGACGCGGTCTTCCGGCTTCTGAAAGAAATCGTCCACAACATGCGCTTGGGACGGGCCGTGGTGCTGATTCCGGAGAACCAGCAATTAACTACCCAGCGCGCCGCCGATCTGCTTGGCGTCTCCAGGCCCTACCTGATTAAGCTCCTCGAAAGCGGAGAATTGCCCTACCACAAGATCGGCAGCCACCGCCGTATCTACCTGAAGGATCTGATCGCCTATCAGAAGCGGCGCGACGTTGAGCGCAAGGCGGCATTGAATCAAATCGCGAAGGAAGCCTTTGAGTCCGGGCTCTATGACCGCACTGGCATCCCCGAGGGCGGCGCGGACGAATGAGAGCAGACTACCGCGTCCTGCTCGACGCGTGCGTCCTTATTCCGATGCCGCTAGCCGACACACTTCTTCGCATGGCGGAAGAACCGCGCCTCTACGTGCCGAAGTGGTCGTCCTTGATCCTGGATGAGGTGACACGCAACCTTATTGAGAACTGGTATCTGGTACCCGAGAAAGCACATCGCCGCGAGGCTGAAATCCGCCGCCATTTTCCAGAAGCCCTGGTTGAAGGATTCGAGCCGCTGATCGCGTTGATGACGAACGATCCGAAAGACCGGCATGTGCTCGCCGCTGCCGTTCGATCCCACTGCGAATTGATCGTCACCTATAATCACCGGCACTTCCCGGCCGCTTCGGTTCAGCCATGGGATATTGAAATCTAGGCGCCGTCTGCGTTTTTACGGGGACTCTACGATCTCGACCCCGGTCTGTTCGTTCACAAGCTGCACGAGCAGGCGCAAGCGATCGGGATCAAGCTGGAGCGCTTCCTACAAAGCCTACAGAAGAATGCTCCGAGCTTTGTGCAGTACTTCTGCGAAGAACAGAGCATTCGCCTGCCCTAAGTAGGGCTCATAACGGCAGCGAATCTCCTTAAGTTGGCATATGGAGGTATGCCTCAATGCCTTCGCTGACGTCCAGCCATTTCGGCTGGCATTCCATGCGGCGATTCCAAACAATCTTGAGGCAATTTGTTGTTACTACGATTACTACGATTTCGGAACCGTGGGAAAGTGCGGTGAATATTTTCATGAACTTGCGTAGACAGGATTCGCCGCCTTCGGCGCATAAGTTTCTTATTTTCAATCGAGATAGAATTTCCCAAGCTGGACGTCGCGGGTTCAATCCCCCTCCCCCGCTCCATATTCCCCGCCCAAGCAGTTGCCAGTTCGTCCTCATTACGGTTTCGGCAAGCTGATGCGAATCAGCGCTACGCCGTGCGGAGGTACTTCTGTTGAAAAGCTGCGGTCGAACGAACCAAGGTCTTTATGTTCCCAAAGATCTCTGACGTTGGCCGAGCCATAGATTCCGATATCACTGAAATTGACTTCCATCACGGCAGAACCAACACTGCGGTTGAAGAGGCCCACCACCTGGCTGCCGTCGGACATGGCCTTGGCCCAGACCTCCAGTGGCCCCTCCTGCGTGACGCGATGCCCCTGAACCCCTTTGGGGTCTTGATCTACCGCAATCACCTCGCGGTTGGTCAGAACCTCGAGCGTCTGCTTGTTCATGTGTGTCAGATCGTTGCCAGCTAGTAAAGGCGCAGCCAGCATGCACCACAAGCTCATTTGCGTGCGCTCTTCATTGATATTGGTCAGGCGGCCGTTGCCGATTTCAAGCATATCAGGATCGTTCCAATGCCCCGGCCCGGCGTATTTCTGAAGGCCGTTCTGTTCAAAGCCGATAAAGGCCATGCGCGTATAGTCGGGTGAAATATCGCCTGTCGTCCGCCAAAGATTCCCGCCTACCGAAGGCCCCCATCTCCATACCTGTTGCAGTCCGTACTGGCAAAGGCTGAACACAATCGGCCTCCCAGTGCTCCGCAGGGCGTCGTACATCTTGCGGTAAACAGCCTGCATCTGGCTGGGCTGGTAGACGCGGCTGGCGCTGCACCAATCGTATTTCAGATAGTCTACTCCCCAGGCGGCATAAGTCTTTGCATCCTGAGCTTCATGCTGATAGCTGCCGGTATGGTGCGCGCAGGTTTCAGGTCCAGGCGAGGAATAGACTCCAAATTTCAGTCCAAGACTGTGGACATAGTCTGCGAGCCCTTTCATGTCCGGAAAATTTGCATTCGGCTGAATATTGCCCTGCGCGTCGCGCTGCCCTTGCCAGCAATCATCGATGTTCACATAAACATAACCAGCTTCCTTCATGCCATTGGTTGCCATGGCGTGCGCCTGTTGCCGCACGATGTCTTCGGTAATGTGACAGGCAAAATGATTCCAACTGTTCCACCCCATGGGCGGCGTCAGCGCCACTTGCGTTTCCTGCGCCTGGGCTCTACTCGCAAAGACGCCGGCCAAAATCATGATCATGACGAAGCAAGCGCATACTGTGCCTTTGAAGTTCCGTTCGGTCATCGCTTTACTCCTGAAATGCAAAGGTTTTGCCGCCCCTTCGATCTTCAGAAGCGGCTTTCTTCATGCGTTACATAATTGCCTCGGCAGTTTACTACTCGCAGAAACAGGAAGTCCAGCACCCGAGGATTACACAGGACGGCAGCTTTTCAACCCGCCTGCGAATTCCGATCAAATTGATCGATGAAAATTATAGGAATCGTAACTAAGTGGGAACTGTATCACACGATGGCGGAATTCGCGCAACGCCAACTTTTCCCGATCTGAAAATGATGGATTCATTGGGGTGGGGTGCCGAGATCGCGAGGCAATGAGATTAAAGATCCCTCAAGTAATACTTTAAGATCGGCTCAAGCTTCCCCTGAGCACCGAGAATCAATTCAATGGTCTCACGCACGGCACCCATGCCGCCCGCGTTCTTCGTCCAGTAATGAACGTGGCGGCGAAGGTAGGGATGGCCGTCGCCCACTCCGACAGCCAGACCAGCTCGTTTCAGGATGGGCAGATCTACCAAATCGTCGCCGATATAGCAGATGTCCTCATCTTTCAGCTTGGCTTCGCGCAAAAGATCACGATAAGGCCCAAGCTTTTCTAGGCTATTCTGATAGACGTAGTCAATCCCCAGTTCCTTCATGCGGTGTTTCACCACCGGCCCGCCGCGCCCGGAAATAACACCGGTTTTGAGGCCAGCCTCGCGGGCGTATCGGATGCCCAAACCGTCCCGCGGGTGAAAAGCCTTTGTTTCGATCAGACGTCCCTGATGGTCGGGGACAAAATAGATGCGGCCATCCGTCAGGACTCCATCGATATCCATGAGCAGGAGCTTGATGCGCCTCGCGCGCTTACGAAGTTCTGTTGAGATTGACATTGGTTTCAGGTTTTGAGGATTAGGCACAAGGTATGATGGCTGAATGCTGCGCGACGATCACTGACCAACCGCCTCTCATTCGTCTCTGCATTTAAAACATTTGGGTCGTCCACAGATCATGAATGTGGAGGACGCCTTCAAGCTTTCCATCAGCATCGACCACCGGCAATGCTGTGATTTTTCGGGATTCCATCAAATTGAGCGCCCCGGTGGCCAGATCCTTGCGCCGGATGGTGACGGGTGAGGCGGTCATGCAATCGGCAGCCAGCATGCTCAAGGCGCGATTCCCTTCCCGCTCGAAAAGTCGTCGGAGGTCACCATCGGAAATAAGACCCACAAGCCTGCCATCAACGTTCACCACGGCCGTGTGCCCCAGGCCCTTGCGACTCATCTCATAGATCACCTCCGGCATCGGCGTCTGGGGCCGTACACGCGGGACGCTCTCGCCAGTATGCATCAGGCTCTCAACCCGCCGCAGCTTCATGCCCAAGCCGCCAGCGGGATGGAGATTTGCGTAATCCTCTTCACTGAAGCCTCGCTTTTCAAGCAGCGCCATCGCCAGCGCATCTCCCACAGCCAACATGGCGGTGGTGGAGGCAGTCGGAGCGAGTCCCAGGGGGCAAGCTTCCTGCGGCACACTGACATCAATCACCACATCGCTGGCTTGTGCCAGTGTTGAATCAGGGCGACCTGTCAAGGTGATCAGTGGGATTGCAAGCCGTTTCACAGTTTCAAGCAAACGCAAGAGCTCTTCTGTCTCACCACTGTATGAGAGGGCCAGAAGCACGTCATTCCTCACTAGGCGGCCTAGATCGCCGTGCAAAGCCTCAGCCGGATGAAGAAAGAATGAGGGTGTCCCGGTGCTTGAAAATGTGGCTGAGATTTTCTGACCGATGATCCCTGACTTACCCATGCCGGCCACGACCACACGCCCTTGACATCCCAGCAGAATCTTAACAGCCTGTTCAAAACGACGATCCAGCCGGTGAGTGAGTTCGCTGAGAGTGCGCGCCTCAATTTCCAGAACTTTCCGCGCCGTTTGAAGGCTCATAGCGTCGCTATTCATCCACGCCCGATGATAACAGATCGTGGCGACGAGTGACGAGGGGAGAGGCTTCAACAACAAGGCGGAAGAAGATTTGTTCCAGGAACTGTAGAGTCGGCCGACAACTGCAAGCCAAAACAAATTGGTATTTCCGATTCAAGGTGCCAGACATTACCTTCATAAAAAGGGAAGGAAAGATTCAGTTCCTATGACGAAGAGTTCTTGACAGCGCAAGAAGAATGGCAACATGAGCCGTACCGCGGACACAGATCAGAGACCTCCAGGCTCGTTATGGCACAAACCGTGAAATTTCTCTTGCTTCGCCAAGACCTTGTGGTGTGATCTGCATCTTACTTTCGTGAGCGCCGCTTTCTGAAATCTGGAATTTGAAAGTTTGGTTTCGGCAGCGGCTCTGGCGCGCCGTGTCCTCTCTGGTCAAATCGTATTCAGAGGCCATAGTGGGAGATAGCTTTCGACACGAAACTCGGGGCGCAGAGATCTCTGATTTTCCGAAGAGACACCGACTGACATAAGCTACTTAAGGGCCGTGGGGTCAAGGTTGTGAGTAGCTTCCTGGATCATGTGTTCGCCGAGAAGATCCCAACTCAGAAAATGGCCTCCGGCGGTGGGGGCACCCGTTTCCGGATTGTAGCATTCGTTCATGCCGCCCGTTTTACGAAGATCAAGGACCAGAAGACGAACCGTTTTGATGGCAAGCTCGGTGGCGCGACGATGATAACCGGAGTTCATCAACCCATGCATCAGCAGGTAATTGGAGATCACCCAGACAGGCCCGCGCCAATAACCAGAATTCGGATTATAAAGCGGTTCATCCGGCGACAGTGTGCGAACGCCATACGGAGCCCAAAACTCTTTGGGGTTCAGCAAATGCCGTTGGATGGTTTGCCGGGCCTGTTCAGGAGTAGCTACGCCGGCCCAAAGCGGAACAAAATTGGTCCAAGTTTTGACGCGAATGAATTTTCCGGTGCGGGAATCAATGTTGTAAAACATGGCATCGGACGGCGACCACATCCGCTGCTGGATCAGACGCCGCAAGGCATCGGCTTTCTGACGGTAAACACTCGCGTCCTCGGTTTTCCCTAACTTCCCTGCGATAACCGCCATGGCCTGGTATTCCCGATCGATATAGCAGGCAAGGTCCACGCCTTCCGTCGTCACAGCGGGAGAATCTGAAACGGCGGGATTGTTGTCCACTCCACTCTCCACGCCGTTAAACCAGCGAAAAAGGCCATCCGGTGACTGCCTGGCAGTCTCCCAAAAGCGTAGCGTGTCTCCGAGTTTCTTGTAATAGGGTTCAATCCAGTGGAAATTGTGCAAAGTTAATGACGCGCGCACCACAGCCTGCGCCAGAAATGGCTTGCACATTTCCGGCAAGGCCCAGAAGCCATCCGGAGCAATTTCCCGCGGCACATACCCCCGGTCGTTTGCCCTTTCATTCACAAAATCGAGGAAGTCTTCAATCGAACTGGCAAGGGGCTTGCCCACCCCGTCGTAGCTGAGCGCCACGCCCATGAAATACATATCCCAGTCGAAAAGCTGAAAGTAAGGGCCGCTCGGCACGAGGTAGGGATGCTTGAGAATTCCCTGAGGGGGCTTGGTGATGGTCTGCTTGAAGCGATGTTGTCGGAAGAGATGCGCAAGTTCATCCTCGCTCTGCGCGCACAAAGCCGGCGTTGTGATGGCCGTTATGACCGCGGTGCAGGAAATGAGGATGAAGAACCTGAATAGGCAGGAGCTTTCTCGAGAACGCATCTGGCTTTCGATACCTCAGGAGAAGATAGACTTCGCTCGCAGGCGAATTCGTGCAAGCTGACAGGGGGAGCCTGACTTACACTGAGACGCGCTCCAGTTCGAACTGAGGCGTTGTCTTAATCGCGCAATGGAGATCAGGATGATATTGCTTGAAGTCTTTCTCACTCGTCTGAATCCGAATATCCCGGCCCACCAGTTCTTCGCCACGTGCTTCCCACGTTTCAGTCATGAGAAGATTATCGCGCTCCCGGATATCGCGGTACTCTATCCTGAGCAGCGGGCCTGTGAAAATCAGATTCACGTATCCGTTGTATCCCACGGGGGTGCCTGAAATATTTCGATATTCTCGGTCATCGTAGACCACAAGCGGGCTCTGCTCCGGTTTGCATCGAGGTTTGGCACGGATCGTCACCGGCATGCCGCCATGGCCCAGGCAGCGGCCATAAGCCGGGATGCCTCCCTTGGCCTGGCAAAGCCCATAAATCGCCAGCCGGTGCTCATGTCCCCAAAACCAGAGTACCGGGCGTGAAATAAACTCGCGTAACTGCCGACCAGCTTCCGGGAAGGAATCCTCAAACGCCGAATAGTATTGATGGTGGGTCAAGATAATCACGCTGCGGCCTTCAAGGTGCGGCCTGACATCCTCGCGCAGCCATCGAATGATGGCAGGAGGCAAACTGCAATTGCCGCCCACGTAAGGGACCTTCTTGAGATAGGGAATGCGCTCAAGAATAGGCAGACCCACCGAATTGTAACCTGTATCCAGCGATACGATGACCCAGTATCTGTTCTTTAGCGCAAAGTAGCTCGCCCTCTGCCCGATGGCTTCCATCCCGGGCCCAAGGCGCATCCCAAGACGGGGAAGGAGATGATCGAAATAGGCATGGCCATTCGCATACATTTCATGATTACCATTCAGCGCAAAGCTTCCATGAGAGCCTTTAGGCCAGGTCACAGCATGAATGTTCTTCCCTTGCGGATTTCCCAGACAATTCTCTTCCACTTCATCAGAGCCACCCACGAAGTAAATATCGCCCAGATGAATGGTGTAATGAGGATTAAACTCGCGGATGTGATTCGCAACACGGTTGGATTCCTCCGTACCTGTCCCCCAGTCGCCCGCCAAGCTGACGCGAATCTCATCCTCCCCATGAAGATCGCCGTTGACCGGAAGCCGCGGCACCAGGGGATAAATCCCCCGGCTCGGGTCGTGGCCATAATCGTGAAAGCGATGACGGCGGCCAAAGCGGTGTTCCAGATAGATGAAGACCCAGGTCATGTCATTGAGGAATGCTTTTAACTGGTGATGGAATGGTTTGGGAGCTCGGCGCCACGAGAACCTCTCAGTCCTGGCGGCCCGGAGGTAACTATGCCAAGCTGAGCGACGAAGATTGAGCAGGTCTTCCAGCTTGTGTTTGTACTCAGTGGAGTTGGCGCCGTTCATGACCCTCCTTTTCCGCCACTCAGTTCATGGGATGGTGATCCGCTTTTCCAGCCGGAACTTGCACAAGTGAATTCAGCGCCCTCCAAGATCGACAGATTTCTTGGTGGAAGACTGCTTGGGTTAAGTCCGAATCTTACATCAAGATGAGCGGGTTTGCGGCACTTTTTCACTCTTGCGCTTCGGCTGAATCCGAGCTCCATCGTTGAGTCCGCAGAGGGCAAACCTGGTCAATGCCCGCTGCGCGCTGCCTGGTTTATGATAGAGTCTTTTGGTTTATGGAACGATGAAACATGCCTGCTATCCTTAAAATCGGTATTGGGCAGATTGCCGGGAAGTTCCTGCCGTCTGTTCACTCCGAGAATCGAAGGCACTCCTGAGCGGACCGAAGGAGGAATTTTGCAATTCCTTATTTTGGGGAGCAAGGTTCCTACCGCTTGCCTGGATCCAGGCCGAAATCACAGCGTTGCGAATCATTCTTCCTTCAGTAAAACGAGTTTAGAAAGCAGGAATTATGGATCTGAAAGCCATTCAGGAAAGTCTAACGCGAGAACGGATTGATGCATGGCTCTTTTACGACCATCACCACCGCGATCCGATTGCATATCGTATTCTCCAGATCGCATCTTCGCTCTGCACGCGGCGCTGGTACTATATCATTCCGGCGACAGGCGAGCCAGAGAAATTGGTTCATCGAATTGAGAAGGGGGTTCTCGCCGGCTTGCCCGGTCGAGAACGTGTTTATGCATCCTGGCAGGAACAACGCGCCGGACTTCAAACCGTGCTTGCGGGCAAAAAGCGCGTGGCCATGCAATACTCGCCCCTGAATGCCATCCCTTACATTGGCCTGGTGGATGCCGGCACCGTCGAACTGGTGCGGAGCTTCGGGATCGAAGTGGTTTCCTCCGCTGACCTGGTGCAATGGTTTGAGGCCCGTTGGTCTCGGGAGGCATTGGCTTTGCATCTTGAAGCCGGGAAGGGCGTGGAAGCCGCAGTCCGCGAAGCTTTCCAAATGATCCGCGAAGCTGTTAGTACCGGGAAATCTCTGGATGAATATCGCTTGCAACAGGAGATACATCGCTTCCTCGAGTGCCAGGGACTTGAGGCGGAAGATCCGCCCGTTGTTGCAGTCAACGAACACACCAGCAATCCGCACTACACCCCTCAACCTCACACTTCCCTGCCGATTCGCGTCCAGGATTATGTATTGCTTGACGTATGGGCGAAGCGCCGTGTGGAGGGCGCAGTCTACTTCGATACCACGTGGACGGGCTTTGTCGGCGAGGAGATTCCGCGCCAATATGCCGAAGTCTTTGACGTGGTTCGCGAAGCACGCGACGCAGGGATCGAGTTTATCCGAACCACGTGGGGTCAAGGACGCACCGTGCGCGGATACGAGGTGGATGACGTCGTACGAGGCGTGATCACGCGCCGCGGTTATGGCGAGGCCTTCGTTCATCGCACCGGGCACTCCATTGGACAGGACGTTCACGGAAACGGCGCTAATCTGGATAACTTCGAGACCCATGATGATCGCATGCTGATTTCTGGCACCTGTTTCTCCGTGGAGCCCGGAATCTATCGATCGGATTTTGGAGTGCGAAGTGAAGTGGACGTTTACCTTGACGAAAGCGGCCCGAAGGTGACGGGAGAACTTCAACAGGCGATTGTCCCCATTCTTGCCGCTCGCGGTTGAGGTATGCTAACTTGATTGCTTATTTCCCGAAAGCATGCCTTCAGAAACTGAAAAAGGTCGTAGCCCTTCGCGCCATGTGGCCGGCCAGACGAACAATCAGAAGACCGCTTCACATCCCCGCCCGGAAACCAGCCGCCTGGTGACCCTTTGCATTGCCGCGTGGCTGATTCCGGGCCTCGGGCACTGGATGCTCAAGAAGAAATGGAGGGCCTTGATCCTGTTTCTTGCCATCATGGGAATGTTCGTTCTCGGCCTTCTGATGCAAGGCACATTTTTCGCTTTTGCCTCGCCTTCTTATCTGGAACGATTGGGATATCTCGGCGAACTCTGCGCGGGTCTGGCCATGCCGGTGGCGAAGTTTTTCGGCTATTCGGGCGGAAACCCGTTCTTCATCAGCGCGGATTACGGTACGGCTTATCTGGTTTCCGCCGGCATGCTCAACGTCCTGACCATCTTGGACGCCTACGACATTGCGCTCGAAAGGAAACCGTAAAAAGCAGTGAAGAGTGACAAGTGGGAGGTTCAAGACTTCTCACCTCGCACCCATCATTTGTGACAGGTGGCTATGATCCAATGGTGATCCATCACTTTCCGGCCATGGTTCTGTTTGCCCTCCTAGTCTCTGTGGTATTCGGCATTCTCGGCAGAGACACACTTCGGGAGCGGATTCTTTACGGAGTCAAATCGTTTGTTCTTTTCGTGGGCATCGCTATTCTGCTGGGCTGGATCATGTATCCTTTCCCGCGCTGACCTCCTCGCCCTTCAGAATCGAAAACTCGCAGGGCGGGCCGGGGAAGAGAGGGAATCCCCACTTGCATTTTGAGTTGATCTGACCTGATACTTTAATTTTTTCTGCAATCCTTCTGACGTGGTAAGGAGTTGAATCTGTGAGCTTTCACATAACCTCCAGCGGCAAAAAGCTTGTAACGTTGATCCCCGGCGACGGCATCGGTCCGGAAGTCATTCAGTCGGCTCGCCGCATCATTGAAGCCACCGGAGCGGCGATCGAATGGGATGAACGCGAAGCGGGTGCCAGGGTATTTAAGCGAGGTTTGCCTTCGGGCGTTCCTCAAGACACCATCGAGTCCATCCGCAAAACCCGGGTGGTTTTAAAGGGACCTCTCGAGACGCCGGTCGGTTATGGTGAGAAAAGCGCCAACGTCACGCTTCGCAAACTTTTTGAAACCTATGGAAACATTCGCCCGGTCAGGGAGATGCCGGGCGTTCCTACCCCTTACAATGGTCGCGGCATCGACCTCGTGGTGGTCCGTGAAAACATTGAGGACCTTTATGCCGGAATTGAGTACATGCAGACACCGGGAGTGGCCGAAGGGCTGAAGCTGATCTCTCGAAAAGGTTGCGAGAAGATCGTTCGTCTGGCCTTTGAGTTTGCCCGCTCCGAAGGCCGGCGCAGGGTACATTGCGCCACCAAATCCAACATTATGAAACTCACCGAGGGCATGCTGAAGCGGACCTTTGAGGAGATTTCCAAGGAGTATCCCGACATTGAAGCAAGCCATATCATCATCGATAATTGCGCCCACCAGTTGGTGAAAAAGCCTGAGCAGTTTGAGGTGATCGTCACCACCAACATGAACGGCGATATCATCAGCGATCTTTCCTCGGCGCTGGTGGGTGGTCTGGGATTTGCCCCCTCCGCGAATATCGGTAACGAAGTGGCCATCTTTGAGGCGGTCCACGGATCGGCTCCGAAGTATGCGGGCAAGAACGTCATCAATCCGACCGCTGTCATTCTTTCTGCGGTCATGATGCTGCGCCACCTGGGCGAGTTTGAGGCTGCGGATCAGATTGAAAATGCGGTTCTGGTAACTTTGGAAGAAGGCAGAGTTCGCACGGGGGACGTTGTGGGGTACGATCAGGGGACTTCCACCACCACCTATACGGATATGATCATTTCAAATCTGGGTCACAAATCCGCGCGCTGGCGTGTGCGCCAGCATCGGCCCCTCCAGCTCCCGCGCGTTTCGTCGCGTCCTGATCTGCTGACTCCCAAAAAGCGGAGGGTGGTGGGCGTTGATGTGTTTCTGGAATCGCCTCAGGATCCTGAGCAGTTGGGTCCTGCTTTTGAAAAAATCGCTTCAGAAACGCCGTTTCGCCTGAAGCTGATCTCCAATCGGGGAACCAAGGTTTATCCCGCCATGGGTGCGATTACGGATTGCGTGGATCACTGGCGATGCCGGTTTGTTTCCGACCGGGGAGAACAAAGCGTCTCGGACGAACAGGTGCTTAATCTCCTGCAGCGAATTTCGGCTCATTACACCTGGGTTCATGTCGAGAAACTTCTGGAAATTGACGGCGCATTAGGTTTTACCAAAGATCAGGGCGAGGATTAATACCCAGCAGGAGCGGAGAGCGCCGCTCATTGAAAAACATGGTGAATCCCTCGGATTGAATGACCGGGAGTCTATATCGTGACCCTTAGCGTCAAACCCTTAGTGGGCATCATTATGGGATCTCAGT
>Ga0070734_10004881_pt1 | contig 12294 bp, 14 predicted proteins | sample Coa_R1_8_FD_66444 | JGI IMG/M metagenome (GOLD analysis project Ga0070734, IMG submission 66444) | Surface soil microbial communities from Centralia Pennsylvania, which are recovering from an underground coalmine fire - Coalmine... | ecosystem: Environmental > Terrestrial > Soil > Unclassified ...
ATTGTTGACTTGTCGGGCTTGCCGACACAGAGTTGCCTAATGAACCTGAACCTTAGAGGTTGTGGCTCAATCAGGGATCTAAATCCGCTATTCCGCTCAAAGTCGCTTAGGATTCTTAACCTTGGAGGATGCTTGCGCGTCTGCGATTTTCGGGTGCTCTCAACCCTGACGGGCTTGGAGTCTTTGAACCTCGAGGGGTGCACTCAATTCACCGACGTTCGTCCGCTTGTGACTCTTAGGAACTTGAAGACTCTTGATCTTGGTGGATGTACGGGTATCACCGACCTCAGCCCGTTAGACTACCTACCTCTTTCATTGTCAATAAACGTACATGGTTGCACGGACAATGCACTCAAAACATCTGCCAGGTTCCGGGGTTTTGCCATGCATAGCAAGGGCGGTAGCTCAAATAGTGGCGGCCAAAACCGGCACCATCAGGGGCCTGACAAGCGTCGGCAAAAGCGGAGGAGAAGAAGCTAGCTGCTCGGAAGTGAGACGAGCCGTGTACTTTAATGTAGCATTAAGAGACTTTAGTGACGAAAGTGGTGATGTTGTTCGGGCTTTGCAGCATGGCGAAAGCCCCCTGGATCAATTGATCCACAGCGATCCAAGTAGGATATACCCTGTTGCGGCGACAAAAATGTCAACCGGCACGGATTATATCGAAATCAGCTATACGGCTTGTCTCACGAACGGGGTATTTCGGAATACTTTCAGGCCGGAAACACCCCGTTTTTCATTTTTTGTCTGCTCGTCTAATAATTCAAGGTTTTATCGACTGGCAGCCGTTTCTTCATGGGTGACCGATTTCCTGAGAACTCAAACACACTGCGGATTGCTGCAATTTGATGCTGAGCGGAGAAGCTTTCCGCCTCGTGGAGCGTCAAATGTAAGCCGCAGTCTATCGGGGATTGTGGAACTAAGCATCGTACCCGCTCCCTGTCGGAGACACTCAGTAATCCGCACGGGATAAGAAGTTGGTAAATGTTGAAGATTTTTACGAGGACGGTATCAGGCTGTGTGGATCTACCACGACAATACCGGAGAAGCGCCGAAAGTGGTTTCCGTTCAAGGTGAGGATATGGCTGATCCCGTGCGCTTGCATTACGGCCACAAGGCGAGCATCGTAGACCTGGCGACCGATAATACCATATGTATCCACTAGTGCGCCCCAGAGAGGGTAAATCGTATCTTTCTCTGGTAAGAGAGGTAAGACTGCAAGCTATGCCATCAAAAGCGATCCTCATCGTACAAACTCTCTCGCTCAAATGCCTCCGGCGGTAACACCGGGGACTTTTCGTGCCCTTGCCCCAACGCATCGAAAGCCTTCTGAAACTCTTCCGGCGTAGCCGTCAGGTAGAAATGCTCCTTCGCGGTGGGCGTTCCTATCGCTTCTTCGGTTGGAACGATGAGTGTCAATTGCTTTCGGCCTCGAAAGTCAGCGGAGTGTGCATTGAGTTCTTCCCAGGTTCCTGTGAAAATCTGTGCTTGTGTCATTTACCTACCTCCGATCCTATCTGCTCATTATAGCATGATCTGAAGAGAAGGGTAAAGAGAGATATGCAGACAGTCATTTTTCAAGACAACAAGCGCTTGATTCGAGTTGAGTGTGGTGATCACCTCCGGACTGGCAGAAAGGGCTGGTTATCGTGTGAAGCGTAAGCCATCGGAGTATAGTAACGTTTTGTCTTCAGTGGTAACCGTTCGGACTCTACTCGATGCGTAAATCGGCAAATCCGGCAGTCACGAACTTCACCAACTTCGTCCCCGTCTGCTCATAATAGACGCCCAGATTATGCTCTACACCTGGCAACACCTGATAGTCATACGGCACTTTCAGGTCTTTGAGCACCTCGATAAAGGGAGCATGGGAAGCGTAAGTGAGGTCTTTGTCACCGACGATCAGCAAGAAACGGACTTTGCCGTTGATCTTGTCCACATTCTGCCTGGCCAGAGCGGCCGGGCTGGCGAGGGCGGCATCGCGGGAGCCTAACGCGGCAGCCCAGGAGGCAGCAGCGGAGAAGAGGTCCGGGTACGCCAGGGCCAGACGGATTGATCCGCCGCCTCCCATCGAAAAGCCGCAGATCGCCCGCCCCTCTCGGGTCGCGATAGTGCGGTATTTCTTATCGATCAAAGGCAGTAACTCTTTGATAATCAGCGTCTCCCCCATGATCTTCTGTTCTGGGTGGTCGCGATAGCCGCTCATCCCTCCATTCGGAAAGACACAGATCACGGAAGGAATGTGTTTTGCCTCCACCTCTTTGCGCATCAGGCTGGAGAAGCCTCCTGCATCGGAACTCTCGGTTCCCCCTGCCCCGTGCAGGAAGTAGACTACCGGATAGCGGCGTTTGCTTTCCGCATAGTCCGTCGGCAGATAGACATTGTAGCCCACGTCTCGATCCATCGAAGCGCTGTGCAGCACGTTATGTTCCACACCAGGGATAGGCGAGGTCGGCGGGCTGTTCCACGTTACCTCCTTTGCCTGTCGAGGCGGGGTCTGTGCTTCAGCAGACATAGCGCCCTCTCCGGCAAGCAACACGAACAGGCCGCTCAGACAGAGCATGGCCGTCGAAAGTGAAATGATTCGTGAAAAAGACATTTTCTTTGCCTCTCATGCGACCCTTTCTGGTGGTCCGAAAGTAACCACTACGTATACCATCGGATCGATCTTGATGATGATTTCGCTGCCATCTGCCGCCTGATTGAAGCCTACTTTCACCAACATACCGTTGCTTTCCTCTAAACAGACTTACTCCGTTGCTAAGGAATATCGAATACCAGTCGTAGTTTGTCGGGATGGTTGCAACCTTACACCGTAAGGGCGCGGCGCGGCGAGCAAGAGAGGCTGCCTCAGATAGACAGGTTCTCTCCCTCTCAGGAAATAGGATCGAGCGGCGCTTTTTTTCCGTCGCACCTTCCTCATAAGCAGGGATTCGGTTTGCTCTAGCGAATCTATCCGCATGACTGACGAAGTCCACAGAGGATACAAGCTATGGAAGATTATCTCAGGGTTGGGAGCCTGGTATTGAGGAGCACTTCTCAAAGTTGTTTTGAGATACTCCAATGTGATACCGACCAGAAGAGCATCCTGATCGCGAACGGCGAAGTTTTAAGAGACCCCTTTCCGACACTGCATATCAACAAACTCCAGCCACAGGAGAGCGTGCTTGACATGGGTGCGGCGGCCGGCGATAGGATGCTGCTGCATCGTTGGAGCGATGCTCATCACACGCATTACGAACTGAGAGCGGCGGGCACAGAAAATGGTATTGAGATCCTCCTTTCGGGCCATCAACAGCGCCGATGCTTCTGGTGGCGGGCGGATGTCACGCTGGTTCATGGCGAGGTATGCATTCGGGGGCCCGTTCTAGCCCCGGATTGCGATTCATAGCGGATACGAGACGGGAGGTCTGTCTCGAAGTCACATCTACTCGTTTTGCCACATAAGGAGCGTTGAATGCAGAGTGGTTTGAATATAAGTACAACAGGCAGGCTGGACTTAGTGTCGCTGGGCGCTCTTGTCCACCGCCTGGATCCGGGGATTATCCCATTCCGCAAGGCGACTCAGTGCCAGATTCATGTCAGTGGCGGCGAGTTCAACGTCGCCGCCAACATGGCGGACTGCTTCCGAATGAAGACGGGGATTGTCACTGCCATGGTGGATTACCCGATTGGCGATCTGGTCGCCGATCGGGTACGGGCGATGGGTGTCGAGCCCTTCTACAAACTCTACCCTCACGATGGCGTCACCGGCCCCAATATCGCCACCGTTTATAGCGACCGTGGTATGGGGGTGCGCTCGCCCATGGTCTTTTATAACCGCTCCAACGAGGCGGCAGCCATGCTGAAGCCTGGCGACTTCGACTGGGCGGCGATCTTCGCAGACGGGGTGCGGTGGTTTCACAGCGGCGGTATCTTCGCCGCGCTCTCCGAAACCACCGCCGACGTGATCCTTGAAGGGATGCAGGCGGCCAGGGCCGCCGGCGCCATCATCTCCTTCGATCTTAATTTCCGAGAGAAGATGTGGCGGAGATGGGGAGGTCCTGCGCGAGCACAGGAAGTACTGGGGCGTATCATGGCGTGTGTCGACGTACTTGTCGGAAACGAAGAAGACCTCCAGAAGGGGCTTGGCATCCGTGGTCCGGAGGTCTCCTCGACGTCCAATCTCGATCCAAGCACCTTCTTCGGTATGATTGACCAGGTCGTGGAACAGTACCCACAAGTGAAGATCGTGGCGACGACGCTGCGGGAAGTGTACTCCACCAATCGGCACCAATGGAGTGCGGTGGCCTGGGTGGACGGACAGACCTATGTGGCCCCGACGTGTGAGTTGGATGTTTGTGACCGCGTCGGCGGAGGAGACGGGTTTGCCTCGGGCTTCTTCTATGGTCTGCTCACGGGCGAGACACCGGAAGCAGCGATCACGTTGGGATGGGCGCATGGGGCTCTGCTAACGACGTTCCCCGGGGATACGACGATGGCAACCAGGGAGCAAGTACGGGCCTTTGCGCAAGGCGGTTCCGCGCGAATTCAGCGTTAACCGAACGCATTCTTCCTCAACGGGACCTGCCGAAATCAACGCTTACGCTGCAGTCCGAGAGGATCACTCCGACGGCAGCGTTTGCGGTAACGGCATCGGCGTATAGTCGCTCTACAAATCAATCGAGCTTCTTCTGGAAGCGCCAGGTCGCAAGGCTGATCAAGACCACGGCGAGCAGCGTCAGCGGCAGGATCTGATCCCAGAGCAGGTCCGCGCCGCTGCCTTTGAGCAGGATGTCTCGAACAATGACCAGATAGTAGCGCATAGGGATGAGCCGCGTCGCCTGCTGGAGGGCATAGGGCATGCTGCGGATGGGAAACATGAAGCCGGAGAGCAGCATGCTGGGCATCGAGAAGAACTGGATCGCCATCCACGCCTGCTGCTGGGTCTTCGAGATCGTCGAGACGATCAGGCCGATAGCCAGCGACGCGATCAGGAACGGCGCGGCGTAGGCCAGCAGCAGCAGGACGCTCCCCCGCACCGGCACGCCGAACACCGTCACGCCCACCAGCAGGACCGTGATGATCTCCACATAGCCGATAATCAGGATGGGGAGCGTCTTGCCCAGCATCAGTTCCCAGGGACGGATCGGCGTGACGATCAGCTGCTCGATGGTGCCATCCTCCCGCTCCTTCACAATCGCCGTCGCGGAGAGCATCATCGCCATCATCCCCACCACCATGCAGATGACGCCGGGGACCATGCCGAACTTGGTCTCCAGCGCCGGATTGTACCAGACGCGGAGGCGGGCGTCCACACCCGCACCGGTCGTCGCCCGCATGCCGGCACGCGAGATCCGCTCGGAGAGCAGTTGGACATTGCGCGTCTGGATGATCACCCCTAAATACCCCGCAGCGATCGTGCCAGAGTTCGGGTTGCTGCCATCCACCAGCGCCTGTAGTTGCGCCGTTTCGCCCGCCTTCACCTTGCGTTCGAATTGGGGAGGGATCACCAGCACCAGGTCCGCACTCCCGGAGAGGAGCAGGCGCTGCACCGCGTCCTGACTCTGCACGGTCCCCAGGAAGTCGAAATACTCCGAAGAGGTGATCCGCTTCACCAGGTCCCGGCTCTCCGCCGTCCGGTCCTGATCGTATACCGCGACGCCCAGGTGCTTTACATCCGTATTCAGGGCGTAGCCGAACAGCGTCAACTGAATGATCGGCATGGCGAAGAGCGAGAACAGCATCCTCCGGTCCCGCAGGATCTGCAGCAGCTCTTTAACGATGAAATCCACCAGGCGCATTCGGGCTCCCCCTTCCTACAACCGCTTCTTAAAGGCGAAGATGCTCAACGTCAGCGGGATCAGCCCGAAGATCGCCATGGGCACGATCTGCGGCCACAACTCCGCCAGCCCTGCGCCTTTGAGAAAGATGCTGCGCACGATCACCATAAAGTAGCGGGCCGGAACAAAGTAGGTGATCCACTGCACCGGCATAGGCATGCTGGCAATGGGAAAGTAGAAGCCGGAGAGCATGATGCTGGGCAGGTTGGTCAGCATCCCCACGAGCATCATCGCCGTGCGCTGGGTCGGGGTGATCGCGGAGATCAGCAGGCCGATGCCGAGCGCGCTCATCAGGAAGATGCCGGAGCAGACAGCCAGCAGCACCAGGCTGCCCCGCAGCGGAACCCCGAACCAGAGCGTGCCGATCAGCACGATCAGAGCCACGTTCAGAAACGAGAGGCCGGTGTAGGCGACGATCTTGCCGATCATCAACTCATGCGATTTCAGAGGGGAGGCGACCAACTGCTCGAACGTGCCCCGCTCCCGCTCGCGGGCGATAGCGCCCGAGGTGAGCAGGGCCGAGGTGTTCATCAAAATAATAACGATCAGCCCCGGAACGATAAAGACGACGCTCTTCAGGTCCTCGTTGAACCAGACGCGCAGCCGCAGATCCAGCGGCAGGACCGTGTTGGCCCCCTTATTGCGCTGCTGCGTCAGGGCGAGGATCTTATGGGAGGAGTAGGTCGCGGCGATATTCTGCAGATAGCTGCTGGCTGTCTGCGACGTGGAGGAGTCGGTGCCCTCCACCAGCACCTGCACGGGCGCGGTCCGACCATGCGCCAGGTTGACGGCGAAGTCCGGCGGGATCACCACCCCGACCTTGATGACGCGGGCGTCTATCGCGTGCCCGAGATCCTCGTACCGGTCGCTGGTATAGAGCAGATCGAAGTAGCCGGAGACCGTCAGGCGGCGAAGAAAATCCCGCGACTCCTGCGAATGGCTCCAGTCCACCGCGCCCATCTCCACATGGGTCACGTCGCTGGAGACGCCGTAGCCATAGAGAAACAGCATCAGGATGGGCTGCAGCAGCACCACCATGAGCGTGCGGGGATCGCGGATGATCTGCAGGAACTCCTTGCGGATGATGGTCAAGGTGCGGTTGGAACGCGGGGGTCGCATCACGCTGCCGTCGCGGATCAACACAATCTGATGGCAGTGTTCGGCCTCATCCATGTAGTGCGTGCTGAAGTCGCCGCAAGCGGCAGTCCAAATCCTCTTATCCTACGGAGGATTTCATCCGCTACAGGCTTGTTCTCTCAGCAACCATGCCCTCAAATATTCCTTGTTCTTGTACTACTTTTGAGATTGACAAATAGTCGTTTGTCTGGTAGAATAGAGAGATGCAAGTCCAACGCACTATCACCCTCATACTGCCTGATGACCCGGATTTGAGGCAGACCTTAGAGGACTACACCGCTGTCCAGCAGAGGCTTTCTCCTGTCTGCTTTCATGAGGGCAAACCCCTTCCCGCTACTCGCCTCCAAGAAGTTATTTATCACGATGTCAAAGGCATAGTCTCTGCACAGATGACCTGTTCGGCTATCCGTAGTGTCGCCGCAGCCTATCGCTCAGCCGCCAAGAACGGCAAACCCGCTCAACAATCCTTCCAGTTTCGCAACAAAGCCGCTCTGTTTCTGATCGGCTGCCGAGGACGCGATGCCGAAATCTTCCCTGGTAATGAACTGCGCTTGTGGACAAAGCAAGGCAAGAAGTCCCTCTCTTTCACCGTGCCCGCCTACTTCCAAGAGCGCTTTGAACAGGCAGTCGAGTTTGACTCCTTGCTGGTCATCGAGCGCAAAGGTCAACTCGTCGGAAGGCTTGTCCTCACCCTCGATGTGCCCGATCCCGAAGGTGATCAACCTTGTGGCATTGACCGAGGCGAACTCAATGCCATTGCTGCTGTCGATGCGGAAGGCAAGCCCTTCTTCCGGTCAGGCAAACGCTATCGCCAGAAGAACAAAGCCTCCTACAAACAGAGAAAGCGTCTTCAGAAACGACTTGCCCTGCGGAAGGCAGAGCGCCAGGACACCCGAAGTGTCCGACGGCTACTCAAACGGCTGAGCAGCAAGTCAAGCAACCGGACCAAGGATTTCGTCCGAACCACCGCCAAGCGGCTGATAAACTCCTTGCCGGAAGGCTCGGTCCTGGTTTTGGAAGACCTTTCTAGCATCCCCCAACCTCTTCGCACCAAGAAGGACAAAGACGGCAACCTCCTCCAGAAGGGCAACCGCAGGAGCAAGAGCCTCAGAAGACGATTGTCGCGCTGGCAGTACGGTCTGCTTCAGAAAGCACTGATTGCCAGAGCGGAACTCTTAGGGATTGCTGTCGTCTTTGTGAAAGCTGCCTACACTTCTAAAACCTGTCATCGTTGTCATAAGCGAGGGGTGAGACAGAGGCATCGTTTCTGCTGTGCTTCTTGTGGGTTATGCTGTCATGCCGATGTGAATGCTGCCGTCAACATTCGCTCTCGTTATGACACGTTTTGCCGTGTATATGCACGGTGGGCTGCAAGTCAATCAGCCCCGAAGCCCTGGAATGGGGAAATGTTTCCCATCACGAGGGCAAGCTGCTGTCTTTAGGCAGCAGTCATTGACCTTGGTGTTGATGACCCCGTCTATGGGCGCGGTGATACGGGCGTTGGCGATCTGCGTCTGCGCATAGTCCAGATTGGCTCTCGCCTGCCGGACGGCCTCCTGCGCCGCCCGCAGGTCTTCGGAGCGCGTCCCCGCAAGGAGCAGATCGAGCCCAGCCTTAGCGGCCCGCTCCTGCGCCTGTGTCGCCTGATAATTCGCTGCGGCGGCATCGTAGCGCGCCCTGGCATCCAGGCGGTCATTGAACGCCTCCTGCGCGTTCTTCAATTCGAGCCGAGCCCCCTCCACGTTGGCGTCCGCCTGGAGGACCGCCATGGAGGCCTCTCGGATCTCCTGCGGCCTCGCCCCGGCGACCAGGTCGGCCAGATGCGCCTGGGCCTGGGCCAGCAGGGCATGGGAGGCGTTGCGCTGCGCCACGGCGGCATCCCACTGCTGGCGGGAGATCGCCCCCTCCTTAAAGAGAGTCTCCATCCGACCATAGTCCTTCTGGTCGTGATCGAGGACGACCTGCGCCTGCTCCACCGCCGCGCGCGCTTGCTCGATCTGCTGCGACCGGGTTCCCTCCTGGGTCAGGTGCAGGGCCTCCTGGGTCTGAATGCGTGCGGCGACCATGGCGTCGTAGTGGGTCTTCGCCGCATCCACCTGCTCTTTCAGCGCGGTCACCTTATGATAGTCTTCGCGTGCGTTGAGCAGCGCGGCATACGCCCCGGCCACGGTCGCCTGCGCCTGGGCCAGTTGCGCTCGCGCCTGGGCGATCTGCTCGGGGCGATTGCCGTTGTGGGCCGCCTCCCACTGCGCGGTCGCATGCTCCAGGGCGGCGTGGGCGGCATTGGCCTGCGCATCCTGCTCCTCGGTCTCCAGTTGGGCGATCAGATCCCCGGCATGGACCACGCTCCCCTCATCCACTTTGAGCGCACAGAGGCGCCCGCTGATCTTCGGTGAGATCAGAACCTCCGTCGCCTCGATGGTTCCGCTGGAGCGGATCTCGTGAGGCGGCGTGACGGTGCGCCAGGGCCAGAAGCGCCAACCCAGAGCGCCCACCAGGATTATCAGGACCGGCGCTAACCATATGCGCAGAGACGTGTGTTGCATCTCGACCTCCGAAGGGATACCCAGGCGTGCCGAGAGCACGCAAGGTTAGCGCCATTATAGGGGAAATCGGCTCAAGAAGCATCCGCAGAATGGCGGATTGTGGTGGCGCGGGTGGGGCATAATCCGCCATTCCGTGGATGTCAACAGCTCGGCTCTGCGTTACAATGCAAGTAGGGATGGCGTCGCCCATCCAGCGTACGGCTTTCGTGGTTGGGTAGTGTCCTGGAGACCCGATCCTTGCCGGAGGAAGGAGAGGCATGATGCAAACGTCCGAGAAGCCAAAAACCTCGTTGCTGCGTTTACGGGGGATCTATAAGCTCTACACGATGGGCGAGCAGGAGGTCCGCGCCCTCGATGGGGTGGATCTGGATATTGATGCGGGGGAGTTCGTAGCGATCATGGGGCCGTCCGGATCGGGCAAATCCACACTGATGCACATCCTCGGCTGCCTCGATGTGCCCACTTCGGGATCCTATCAACTGGATGGCGACGAGGTGGCCGACATGGACGAATATCAGCAAGCTCACCTTCGCAATCAAAAGATCGGTTTCGTCTTTCAGGGCTTCAACCTGCTGCCCCGAACCACCGCACTGGAGAACGTGGAGTTGCCTCTGCTCTACGGGCATCGGGAAGAGCGTATCCGGCGGGCGGGCGCCGCCCTGGAACGGGTCGGGTTGGGCGACCGCCTGGACCACAAGCCGAGCGAACTCTCCGGCGGCCAACAGCAGCGCGTCGCCATTGCCCGCGCGCTGGCGATGGACCCTGTGCTGCTCCTGGCCGATGAGCCGACGGGCAATCTGGCCAGCAGGCAGAGCGAGGAGATCATGCAGATTTTCCAGCAGATCAATCAGGAGGGCAGGACCATCGTCATGGTCACCCATGAGCCCGACATTGCACGCCACTGCAAGCGGATCATCACGATGCGCGATGGGCGCATTATTGATGATGAGAGCGTGACCGAACGCCTGGAGGCATCGGCTCTCTTGCAGGCAGCCTAGATAGAGCCGCTCTGTAGCGGGTCGCAAATGGACCTGGGTATGCGACTTTATTGTGTCGCCCCAGGCGCTTGGGAAGAGGAGCCCAGATGGACGCCGTTGTCAACATTCGGGATGGTAAGATACGTGGCAGCGTTGCCGATGGTGTGTACGTATTCAAAGGCATTCCCTATGCGGCCGCACCGTACGGCGTCAATCGGTTCCGACCGCCCCAACCCGTAGAACCCTGGAGCGGTGTGCGAGACGCGCTCACCTATGGGCCGAAGGCGCCCCAGTTGCCCTATCCACCGCCGGTAGATGTGCTCCTCCCAGAACTTGCCACTCCCGGCGAGGACTGCTTGAATCTCAATATCTGGTCCTCTGAACTCGGAGCCGCCGGGCGCCCCGTAATGGTCTGGATTCCGGGCGGCGGCTTTGAATTCGGAACGGGTGCGTCGCCCTGGTGTCAGATACCCACGTCTAAAGTTCGTGGGCTTGTCCCAGATCGGAGGCATCGGCCTCTTCACAGAACATTAGGGCGTCTGACTGCCTTGCAAGCAAGGACTTAACGCCCCGTGCCTTCAAGTTGAGTGCCGCATTATAGTCGGCATGCAACTTCAGGCCACAGCAGACACAACAGAAACACTCCTGAGAACGGCGGTTGGCGCGTTCAGTGTGATGGCACGCACTGCACTCCTGCGAGGAGTAACGCGCGTCCACCTCGATCACCGTCACGCCCGCCCGCTTCGATTTGTAGATCAGGAACTGCTTCAGTTGCAGAAATGCCCAGTTGTTCAGTTCGGTTCGCATGGCCCGACGCAAACCGTTTCCTCGCCGACGGATCCCGGTGAGGGTTTCTACCGCGAGTGCCTTCTGTCGGTCTAATGCCAATTGAACCAGTTGCTTGCTGATACCATGGTTGGTATCTTTGACGAAACGGGCTTCCTTGCGAGCCAACTTCTTGCGATGCTTGCGCGCCGAAGCCGTCTTCTTGGGGGCGAGGAGTTGGCGCAGACGGCGATACTTGCGCCTCACCTTCCGGATGGGTTCGCCGGTGTAGTGGTTGCCTTCGCTGTCGGTGGCGAGGTTGACGATACCCAGGTCCACACCGATCACGCCTGTGAGAACGAAGGGTTGGGCTTCCTCCACGGTGACGGAGCAGGCAAGGTAGAACACACCGTCTCGGAGCATCAGATCGGATTGACCTCGCTTGCCGCGCAGGAGTTCTTTCTGAGCAGCGGAGCAGGCGAAGGGGATGGGAAGACGTCCTTGCAGGGTGGTGATTGCGGCTATCTGCTCTTGCACCTTCCAACGCAGCAGATGGCAATCGAGTTCGATGGTGCCGGTAGGCTGGAAGATGCGGAGGGTATCGACGCCAAGTTTGTAGGCATCGGCGACTTTGGCGAGAGCGCGTACGACATGTTGTGCCGGCAGTGCGAAAGCTTCGCGGATATTGTAATAAGTCGCTTGGTGCAGGTCGAACTGTCGCAAGGTCTGGCTTTGAAAGGCGACCTGGCTGATGCGGTTACAGGCGGCGTTGCACGTGCGCAGGGTTTGTAAGAGGGCGGCGTGCTGTTCTTGGGTTGCCTTGAGTTTGACGGTGACTGTGAGCTTCATATTGAAATACTCCCGGACCACCGGACAAAGCAGAAAGAGGGTTTGAACAATCTTTTCGAGAGGAGGGCAAGGGGTTTAGGGTTGCAAAGCCGTCGGTTAATCGGCAGTGAGTGAATCTGCCACTCGATTACGCCCGACGTTTCGCAAGAGGATAGCAATTCCTCCCACGCTTGAAAGCGTGGGTTTCCTTGCAAATGT
>Ga0070734_10004883_pt1 | contig 12288 bp, 10 predicted proteins | sample Coa_R1_8_FD_66444 | JGI IMG/M metagenome (GOLD analysis project Ga0070734, IMG submission 66444) | Surface soil microbial communities from Centralia Pennsylvania, which are recovering from an underground coalmine fire - Coalmine... | ecosystem: Environmental > Terrestrial > Soil > Unclassified ...
CATTGGTGCGCTTTTGCGAGGCGCCCGACTGCGAATGGCTCTTCCTCGACCACAGCCGCAATCGCAGCCGCCGCTGGTGCGACATGTCCAGCTGCGGCAATCGCGCCAAGGCCCGCCGCCATTATCAGCGCGCCCGTCATTAGAGCAGCCTGAACGCCGCTACCCGCGCGGCTGCGGCGTAATCACAAACTTCAGCAGCTCGGTGCCGCGCACTACTTCCACTTCGCAGGCGACGCCGCTCCGTTCTCCCGTCAGCAAACGGTGCAGGTCGTCCACATTTGCAACCGGAATTCCCGCAAAGCGCACGATCACGTCGCGTTCGCGCAGTCCCGCCCGCACTGCCGGTGAGCCCGCAACCACCTCAAGAAGAAGCAATCCGCTATCCACCGGCAGATCGTAGTACCGCACCAGCCGGCGGTGCAGCGCTGCCGCCTGCCCGGTCACACCGATATAGCTGCGGCGAACGCGCCCATCGCGAATCAGCCGCGAGGCCACAAATTCCGCCGTGTCCGCCCCGATGGCGAAACAGATTCCCTGCGCGCCCATAATGCTGGCGGTGTTGACGCCCACCACCTGCCCGCGCGAATCCACCAGCGGCCCGCCCGAGTTGCCGGGGTTTAGCGCCGCGTCGGTTTGGATGACGCCGTCGATCAGGCGACCGGAGCGCGAGCGCATGGTGCGGCCCAGCGCGCTGATTACGCCGGCGGTAACGGTTTGCTGAAAACCCAGCGGATTGCCGATCGCGATCACCAGCTGCCCCACCGTTAGCTTGCGCGAGCTGCCCAGCGGGACCGATGGCCCGCCCATCGGCGCGCAGCGAATCACGGCCAGGTCGCTGTCGGGATCGTCGCCCACCAACTCGCCGCTCAAACGCTCGCCCGCCGCCGTCGAGACATGCACTTCCCGCGCATCATGCACCACATGGCTGTTGGTCAGGATGAAGCCGTCGGGCGTGAAGACAAATCCGGAGCCCGTCCCCTGCCCCCGCGCCTGCCGGACCTGTATGTGCACCACCGCCGGACCGACGCGTTGCACCGCCCCCACCACCGCGCGCGAATAAGCGTCCAGCAGATCGGCATCGGGATGAGGAAGCAGCTCCTGCGGCGAAGCGATCCCGGAAACATCGTCCGTCGCCAGCAAATCAAAAGACGTCATGAACACCTCGTGGGATGTCGATGCTGGGCCGGCCGCATTCGATTCCTGGCCGCCGTGCTCTTCGATTCGCGGCTGCGGATTGAGAACTCCTATTGCTCCCGATTCTCCGACGATCGGCCCGTTCCGCTGCGGGTAATATTCATCGTCCATTCACCATGCGTTAATGATTCGCCTCATCGCGGCGTAGTAACTTCGGCGCTCGTAGCCCTTGGGCATTCCCCGACTTCGCAATCAAAGGACACAACCATGGCGACTGCCTCGTCCTATACCCCTGCCGCCGCTGCGCCAGTCTCAACCAGCGCCATTCACGCGAAGCTATCCAAGTCTCCCGGCAGACTCGGCTCCGCCATCTTTCTGGGTGCTCTGGCCGTCGGCTTCGTCTACTCCGCCTACCACCTGATTTCCGATCTTTCGGTGGTGCACTCGGCGTCGATTTTCCCCTTCATCCTGCTGGGCATCGCGCTGCTGGTGGCCCTGGGGTTCGAATTCGTCAACGGCTTCCACGACACCGCCAACGCGGTGGCCACCGTGATCTACACGCATTCGATGGACCCGCATATCGCCGTCGCCTGGTCGGGCATGTGGAACTTCATCGGCGTGGTGCTCTCCACCGGCGCGGTCGCGTTCGGCATCATCTCCCTGCTGCCGGTGGAACTCATTTTGCAGGTCGGCAGCGGCGCGGGGTTCGCCATGGTTTTCGCGCTGCTGACTGCGGCCATTATCTGGAACCTGGGGACCTGGTGGTTCGGCTTGCCCTCCTCCAGTTCGCACACGCTGATCGGCTCGGTCATCGGCGTGGGCATCGCCAACCAGCTGATGCAGGCGCACACCGCGACCAGCGGCGTCGATTGGGCCCAGGCCATGAACGTCGGCAAGTCGCTGCTGTTGTCCCCCATCGTCGGTTTCATTATGGCGGCGGCCCTGCTTGGGTTGTCGAAGGTTTTCATCCGTGACCCCCGGCTTTACCGCGCGCCGGAAGGCGATGCTCCGCCGCCGTTCTGGATTCGTTGTCTCCTGATCCTCACCTGCACCGGCGTCAGCTTCGCACACGGCTCCAACGACGGACAGAAGGGCATGGGACTGATCATGCTCATCCTGATCGGCACCGTGCCGACCGCCTACGCGTTAAACCATGCGATCACCCCACAGCAGTCGGCGGACTTCATCGCCGTCTCGCAGCAAGCAGCCAACGTGCTCGATAAGTACGTCACCCAGGGCGCGGTCGTCGGCGACCCGCGCGACGATGTCTCGGCTTACGTGCGCACCAAGGACTTCACGCCGAATACCGTCCTGGCGCTGCGCGAGATGATCAACGGCATAGCGACGGAAGTGGCCAACTACCATGACCTGCGCTACATTCCGCAAGACCAGGTGCGCAACTTCCGCAACGACATGTACCTGGTGAGCGAAGCGCTGCGCACGGTGCAGAAGACCAAGCTGCAGGCCATCTCTGCGCCGGACGAAGCCGTGCTGGCCAACTACAAGAAGCACATCGACCACGCCACCAAGTTCATCCCGACGTGGGTAAAGGTTGCGGTGGCGCTGGCTCTCGGCCTGGGCACCATGATCGGCTGGAAGCGGATCGTGGTGACCGTCGGCGAAAAGATCGGCAAAGACCACCTCACCTACGGCCAGGGTGCGGCGGCCGAGATCACCGCAATGGCGACCATCGGCGCGGCGGACTACTTTGGGCTGCCGGTGAGTACGACCCACGTGCTGTCGTCCGGCGTGGCGGGAACCATGGCGGCCAACGGCACCGGCCTGCAATGGGGCACGCTGCGCAACCTGATTATGGCTTGGGTGCTGACGCTGCCGGTGTCGATCGTTCTGTCGGCGACGCTGTTCTGGGCCTTCGCCAAGCTGTCGTAAACGTCGGCGAATCAGCGGGGCGGCAGGTTTCGGGACGAACGTTCGAACTTTGTTCTACGTAGAACAATTGCCCTAAACACGACGGGCACACCCTTTCAGGTGCGCCCGTTAACTTTGCCTCGAGAGCGGTTAGCGCCCGAAGTACTTGGCGTTGCGCTCGGCGTATTCCTTCCACTTCTCCGGCAGGTCGTCGAGCGCGAAGATGGCCGACACCGGGCATACCGGCACGCATGCGCCGCAGTCGATGCATTCCACCGGATCGATGTACAGCATCTCCTCGCCTGCATATTTGTCGCTGTCCTTCTTGGGGTGGATGCAGTCCACCGGACAGGCATCAACACACGCGGTATCTTTGGTGCCTATGCAAGGCTCCGCGATTACATAAGCCATATAAGAATTTCTCCTGATGTCTCGCAGTTGGAGAATCCACTCAAAGTCGTTATCTCGATAGTATCAAAAATCGGAGTGGAGCCGGAAACGTCCGCTACGACCTGGGGAGTTTGCCGGTACCTTCGCACACCGGGCACTTGCCCGAGCCGCCACACTTGCGGCACTTCGGCTCGTCTTCATCGAGATGCACGTTCACACCGCTGCCGAAACACTCCGGGCATTTACCTTCGCCGTGACAGGTATCGCACTTGTTCCTGCCGAAAAACATCTCATGCCTGTCTTTTCCGGCCACGACCGGCGCGAAAGAAAACCGCCGGCGAGACATGAAACCGGCGGCTGAGTTTCTCGATATGATCCCGCGTTAATGGCCGTTTTTCGGACAGCACCAGGGACACTGTCGTTTCGCTGCCCAGTTCTTCCGCAATATCGCGCTGCGTGAGACCGCTGTGTTCGAGCAAGAAGCGCAACACCCCGGCAGGCGAGGCATCTGGGATCGGGTACCGCTCAGATTCGTAACGCTCGATGAGTAAGGTTAGCAGCGCGATCGCTTCTTCTTCAGCCGCCGTGCGACGAGCTTTCGCGGTCAACTGAAACAGCGCCTCCGTATATTGTTCAAGCTGCTCGTCGGAGTGTATGAGGTGCGGCGCGCCCTTGCGAATCATCGCCACCGGATCTGCCAACGTCGTGCTCATCTGCGTGCGCCCTTCTCCCAGTTTTTTCGATCGTTGTATTGCTGATGCGTCAAGAATGATCGAATGTAAATGTGCCCTTCGGTTGTCCGGCCGTCTTTCTCGCGCGAGTAGTGAATGATTGTGATCAAGCGATAGCGGTTGCGGCGGATGTTGAACACGACATACTCATCGACTGCATCCGCATCACCGAAGCTTTGCCGGACGTGAACGAAGCTGCGCCACCTGGCGTGGCGGGCAATCTTCATCCAGGCGCGAAGCTCCTTCGCGGCGTCCGGATAACGATCGCATGCTTCCAGGAGGTGTTTGCGCGTAACGACATGCATGGATGGCCGCTACATCTGCGCGCCATTATGCTTTGCAAATTGCAAAGGTGTCAAGAAGCAGCTTACGCCACCGCCGCCGGCTCGCGCTCGCTGGCCGGCTCGTACTCGACGATATAGCCGGCGAGCGCACTGGCGGCCACCGTCAGCGGACTCGCCAGGTACATCTGCCCCGGCCCGCTGCGCCCGGGGAAGTTGCGGTTTTGCGCGCTGATGACGACCTGGTCCGGGCGCGTCGAAACGCCCGGCCCGGCATTGATGCACGCGCCGCAACTGGGCTCGATGACGTGCGCGCCCGCCTTCTCGAAGATGTCGAGATAACCCTGGCGGACGCAGTACTCGCGCGTTTCCTGCGAGCCGAATTGCAGGTAGAACTTGCAGCTATCGGCGACGCGCTTGCCCTGTCGCACCGCCGCCCCGAGCACGCGCGCGTACATGTCCATGTCTTCGTTCTTGCCGGCGGTGCAGGTGCCGCCGTAGGCGATCTCGACGGGCACGGGCGTGTTCAGCTCGCGAATGAACTTGCCATTGCCGGGATCGCCCGGCGTCGCGACCATGGGATAAATCTCCGACGCATCCAGTTCGATCGTGTGGGCATACTGCGCGTCAGGATCACTGTATAGGCCTTCGACCAGCGTCTGCGCCTCGTTCTCGCTCATGCCGCGCCGCTCCCTCAGGAACTCGACCACTTTGCGATCGGGCGCGACGATGCCGGTGAAGCCGCCGATCTCGGCCGCCATGTTGGTCATGGTGGCGCGCTCATCGACGCCCAGCGCTTCGATAGCCTCGCCGGAATACTCAATAACCTTCGCCAGTGCCTTGCCCGAGCGGATGTACTCCAGCGACAGCAGCTTCAGGATGAAATCTTTCGCCGTGACGTTCTCGTGCTTGCGGCCGCGAATGACGACCTTCACCGACTCGGGCACCTTCACGCGCACATCTTTGGTGAACCACGAATTGAAGACGTCGGTGGTGCCGATGCCGAAGGCGACGCAGCCCATGGCGCCGACGTGCGGCGTGTGCGAGTCGCTGCCCACGTTGAGCTGCCCGGGCAGCGCATAGCTCTCGGTCACGATCGAGTGGCAGATGCCTTCCGAGCCTTTGCGGTCGCGCAGCTCGCCGTGCAGCTTGATGTCCTGCTTCTTCGCGAACTCTTCCTGCTTGAGCTTGAGCTGGCCGGCGAGATCGAGCAGCCCCATCTTGCGCTTCTCTTCCGACAGCACCTCGTCGAGGAAGGTGAGGTGATCGCGGAAGAACATGATGGTGCTCGCGTCGGTGACCTTCTCGTCTTTGCCGAGGAAGTGCTCGAAGAAGATCGCGGCCATGGGCGTGACGTACTCGTGGCTGAAGCGCAGGTCGGTGCGCGCGAATCCGGTGTCGCCGGGCTTCACCGCTTCTACGCCGACGTGGTTGGCGCCACGCAGCATGTGGCGTGCGAAGATTTTCTCCGCGATGGTCATTGGGCGCGGCTTGGTGTCAATCGGCGGGAGAAAGACTTTGCCCTGCAGGCGCGCGACATTGAACGGGAAGAGGCCGCCGTACTCGATGACCTGGCGCGTGATCTCGTCTTCGCCTTCAGTGAACTTGGCGAGCGGAACCTCTTCGCCGCGGCGGATTTTGTCGATGAGCGAGAAGTCGGTTGAGGTCAGCACGCCGAGGTTCTGGCAGTTCTGCTTGTAGATGCGCTCGATGTTCTCGGCGATCACCAGCTTGATGCCCGCCGACATTTCGGCGTACGGCGATTGCTCGCGGCTGGAGCCTTTGCCGCGCCGCTTGCCGCTGACCGCCGCGACGAAGCCGCCCTTCTTCACGTCGCCGCGCTTGATGGGCACTTCATTGCCGCACTTCAGGCCGGTGTAGGGGAACTCGCCTAGCGTCTCGTCGAAGAAGAAGCAGATGTGCGCCGGGGTGATCTCGTCGGTGGAGATGTCGTCGCGCAGTTTGGGATTGCGCTCGGGATGCGCGGTGTCCCAGGGCAGGTCTTCGCCGGCCAACTGCTTCTTGATGAGCTCGGGATCCTCGGTCAGGAACAGGACTCGCCCCTGCAAACGGACGCGGTCGGGGCGCTTCTCGACAGTGCGGTTCAACAACGAGTTATTCACTCATAAATTCTAGCGCAGGTCACGGCGGCGTGTGGGCAGTGTCTCAGGTGAAACGTTTGGCGGGAATTATGGCCAAGTAACGGTGCGCTTGAAATCGGAGTGCATCAGCAGCTCGGGGGCGACCTTACTATTGAGGAGCTCCACCACGACGATCTGCAATCCAGATTTTCTCCCATGTTTCATCGCTGGAACGCAATCAGTGTCATTCGACACGAGCACGATTCGCTCGACGCATCGGCTCGCCGAATACGTGGCGATGTCCAATCCGATTCGCATATCAACGCCCTTTTGCTCAAAGTCCGGGTCAAAGTCGGCGTCGGTTAATTGGGCGGTTTGATTGAAGGGTGTCTTCTTCGGCTTGAATCCCCGAAATTTGAGAATCCCACGCCGAACAGCGAACAAATCCTTGCAGGCTAGTTCTTCGAGCCATCCATCGGACGGCGCAAAAACTTTCTGATTCCCGGATACCGGCAGCTTGACGGTTCCGGTGTAGGGAGCGCAGTCGTAGTAAAGAACCCTGAGGACTTCCTCGCCGGGCACCTTGCACGCTTGGGCGAATTTTTCGATAAACGCTGGATTGTATTGCTTACCGGCTTTCTGGCTCTTGACGCGAAGGAATCCACCGTCGATGAGGATTACGATTGACTTGGCCATATAACTGGAAAGGCCCTCAGGGTTGTTCCCCAAGGGCCTTTCTCGAAACATGCTCGCCTACGAGCGTAACGGATATGTTCTAAATCTAGAAGGGACGTGAGTCTCTGTCAATGGCCTGTTAGTGCAGCTACTCAATAGATTTCTATCAAACTGTTCTGGCGTGTGGTGGAGCTGGACAGGCGAGCGACTCTCACTTCTGCGCCAGCAGAGACTTGGCGCGCTGGAGCTCCGGGCGGTCGAAATCGGAGCCGGTGCAGTTCTTCAGCAGCTGGGCGTAATAGCGGGAAGCTTGTTGAGGCGCATGGCTCAACTCCGCTGCACGGGCGGCTCCGGCCAGGCCGTTGAAACGGTTCGGATCGATCTTCATCGAACGTTGGTATTCCGCCAGCGCCTCTTGCGGACGGTTCAGTTCCAGCAGCATATCGGCCAACATCTCGCGTGCGGGCAATTCGACCTCGCCTTTGCCGATGGCATCCTGCTTGTCGGCAACTTTGCGCAGCAGCGCGATCGCGTCATCATTCTTGCCTTGGGCGAAATACATCCATGCGGCCGCTTCGTCGCGATCCGTATCCATACCTTTGGCAACGTACGGCTTGTCGCTCGTTCGCGTCGCTTCCAGCAGCGCATCGTATTGCTGCACCGCTGCCACCGCGGCCTTTTCATCATGCAGGTGTCCGGCGCCGATCGCCCGCGCCCAATAGGTGGTCGCCTGATAATACGGCTGCGCTCCGGGAGGTGGATTGAGCGCCTCCGCAGCTTTCCAGTCGCGCGTTTCAATGGCGTAGGTGGCAGGAAATTCCGCGCGCATCTTGTAGTAATACCCGCCCACGCTGGTGTCGATGTCCTCCGGACGAATGCTGGGCAGCTCCTCGACAATGGCCCTGGCTTTACGGTCGTCACCGACCTGCAGGTAGGCATACAGTAGGAAGTCCATCGAATGCACCTTGTGCTCCGCGCCCATGGGCATGCCGGTATTGTTGTGCTCGACGGCCGCAATGGCGGCCAGATTGGATTGAATGTCCTCCGGCCAAAGCCCGAGCCGCGCGAAGATATGCGACGGCATGTGCAAGGCGTGCGGAGAAGCGGGCGCAATCTTCGCATAAACGCGCGCCGCCGGCAGCCCCTGAGTAGCAAATTGCGGATTGTCGCAGGCATGAATCAAATAGTGTGCGGCGCCGGGATGGTCCGGGTCCTGCTGGAAGACGGTGTTCAGGATATCGATGGCTTCCCTGCGGTTGTGAAAGCTGGTGTCGTTATCCGGTTCGGAACCGAGCAGGGAGAGCGCATAGAAAACAGCGGCTTCATGGTCGTGAGGATTGTTCTTGTAGACCACCTGCATGGCCTGGCTGTAGGCGCCGGCGTTCTTCTCGAAGTCCCACTTGGGCCCGCCCGCATAGAAATCGTAGATCGCCAGAATGTACTCGCGCTCACGCGCGGTCTGCGCGCCGATCGAAGTGGCCTTTTGCGCGAGCTCGAAGCCTTGCCTCACATCAGTGGCGCTGGGGCGATTCCAGAGCTGGTGATAGAGGCTCATTGCCTGACCCCAGTAGGCCATGGCGCAATGCGGGTCGGCCGCGGCAATCTGCTTGAATTGATCTTCGGCCACCTCGTACCAGAAAGAATGGAGCAAGGCCACACCGCGCTCGAAGTTGGCCTGCTGATTAGCGGCGCAGGAAGGAATGGGGAAGGAGACCTTGCCCAGCTTGGCATGGGGATCGTAGGGATGATGCTCATCTGCCATCGCCAGCTGAGAAGCAAGCAGGCAGGCGGCCGCAAGCAAGAAAATTCGAATTCGCATGGAACAATTCCCACGAAACGGTGACTGGCTGCTAGTGAGTTTACGCCTGTGTGCTAAGACGACGTGGCCCAGCTACTGCTTATTGATGGGGCCCGGATGCGGTAAGAAACAGGATTCGTCCGGCAAACGGACGGCGTCGGGATTTTGGAGATCCTTGTATACACGCCGCTTCCCCGGCGCGATCCGAGGTGCATTTCGCTCTCTTCAATATCACGCGCGCTCGGGCAGCGCGACACGCGCCGCCGTGACGGAGTTCGCTGCGTTGTCGAGGACGTAGCGATACGATTTTCGAGTATCACGCCGCCGTGCCGGCGTAACGCAACGATCACCCCCAGTTGCGCTGCAAGAGTCCGGCACGGCGTTTTCGCGCAGTGCGCGATTCACTGCATCTGTTCCGGCGTACAGCGCAACGTCTCGCGCGGCGTGGGCGGCGTGGGCGGATTCGCGTTGGGCGCACTCCAGTCGAAGAACTCCGTCATGTCGGGTTGGGCCGCGTCGCGTTGCGTCAATGGCGGCAAGTTCCACCGTGTCTCGATGAACTTCAGGATCGCCGTGTAGTCGGCCGGTGTGTGCGAGACATAGCCGGGCTTGGTGAACGGCGAAATTACAATCAGCGGCACGCGAAAGCCGGTCCGCGTGAAATGGTCCGGGCCATGGATGTCATTGGGCTTGAGGTCGATCGGATCAATGCCATCCGGGTTCACCGTATCGAGCGGCGGCACGTGATCATAGAACCCGCCGCCCTCATCCCAGCTAAGAATGAAAACGGAATCTTTCCACGATGGGCTCTGAAGCAGGCCAGTGATCAGGCGGGAAACGCTTATCTCTCCCACCTGCACCGGCTCGGGCGGATGTTCGTCATCGCCATCTTCAGCTCCGCCCTCAATGAACGCCACGGCGGGCAGGGTGCCGTTGTTGGCGTCGGTTACGAACTGCGAGGCGGGCACCACATTGCCGTGGTGGTGAGAGAAGTAGGGCTGGAAATAAGACAGGTAGGTGCCGCCATCCTTGCTGTAGATCCTCCATGAGAGACCGGCGTCGTCGAGCTCTTTGAAAATGGGAGTCGCTGACAAGCTATGCTCGGGTGGGTAGACAAAGCCCTGCGAGGTGGCGCCGATCAGATACATGCGGTTGGGCTGCGTGCGCGTATCCACCGGCGAGAACCAGCGATCCGAGGTCGCGAACTGCGTCGCCATGAAGTAGTAATACGGCAGATCGTCCGCCGTGTAATAGCCCATGGCGCGACGACCCAAAGTGTCACTTAGACCTTGGCTGTGCGCGTAGCCCCCAGCCGTCCATGCAAAGCCATCCATTTTGGGGGTGGTAGAGCGGGGGTCTTCCCGGTTGAAGTCCACGTGACTCTCGTTCCAGAAGGGGCTTTGCTCTTCCGTACATTCCGTCGCCAGGTGAAAGGCAGCGATCATGGTCTGACTGTCAAAGCCAAGGTTCTCCGCATTCGCCGGCATGCCATCGACGTCCTGCGGAAGACCTTGCGACGCGCGATAGTCGTTCAGAAATCCGAAGTAGTGATCGAAAGAGCGGTTCTCCTGTACCAGGACGATCACGTGGTTGACGCTGCTGTTGAGCGTCGGTGGCGGCTGTACCGCGATGGTTGCCTGTGCAGTTACCTGTTGAGAGTTCGAGCCTACAGCCGTAATCGTGTAGGTGGTGGTGGCAGTGGGCGTGACCATTTTGTTTCCAGTGCCGACGCTCACTGGGCCAATCCCGTTGTCGATGGTCGCCGAAACCGCATTGCTCATCGTCCAGGACAGGGTTGAACTCTGTCCCGAGTTGATGCTGGCCGGGGAGGCGCTCATGGTGACCGTAGGAGGGCTCGACATCGGCGTCCCCGATCCTGAGCTGCTGCCCGAGCTGCTGCCGGCGTTGGCGGTTCCCGCGCCACAGCCGACGAGCGTAGTGGCTACGACGCAGCAAAGAAGGCTGACGTACAGGGCCTTGGTGTTCACGTTTGTCTCCGCTTGGGGAACAGAGCGATGGCGCTTTAATGGTCTGGCGAGAGCAGCGCTTTGGTAGATTCGATGGGTAAGCTGCCGCTGCTCGTTGCACGCCAATCGTCAACTGTTGATGGAACGTGGGTGACAGGCGAGGAAAGCGTGTTGAGCGCGCCTCAATCGGGATGAATCACGGGGTAGGCCAAACGCGGTTCATCAGAATCAGCTTTCCACCGCTGCGCGCGAGCTGATAATTCCCGGTCTGCTTCACAATGGGCGGCACCTTGTCTTCTTCTACCCACACAAACACGCGCTGGGGTCCCTTCCACAGGGCGGCGAAGGAGGCGTCGTCGTCGAAGATTTTGGGGGCATCGGGAAAGAGCGAGCCGTAATACATGTCGCCTTCGGTGCGCGTGTTGACAACATGGATCGGCTGGTGCGCATAGAAGTTGAGGGTGGAGGCGTCTTCGTACGTACCATACGAGACGATCACATCGCCCGGCCGGAACTCCTGCTCCACCGCGTCGGCCAGCTTCTTCGAGGAGAGGATGGGCGAGAACATCACCAGCCCCTGGTGCACCGCAAAGAGCACGCAGACCATCATGATGGCGAGCGCGCAGTTTCCCGCGCGGGTGCGGTGGCGCCGCCGGAAGAACAGGTTCAGCGCCGAGCCGGCGAACAGCGCAATGCCGAAGATGGCCAGCGGAGCGCGGAAGAGGCCCAGGGCGCGCGGTGTCAGGTCGAAGATGTGTCCGAAGGAAAGCGCGTACTCGCTGGGATTCTTCTTGAGCAGGTCGGCGAGGTCGGAGCCCGCAGGCGTGCTGGTGCTTTGCGCCAGCAGAAACATGGTCGCGGCAAGAACGGCCGCGCCAATGGCGAACAACGCGATTGCTCCCACTCGCCCGCTGCGGCGGAAGGCCGACCCCGCAGCCGATTCGTCTTCCTGCTGCAGCCAGGCGCCCATCAGCAGCGCCAGCGCGGGCAGCGCCGGTACCGCGTAATATTCCTGCCGGGTGGAGAAGCTGAAGAACAGCAGGATCACGGCCGCCCAGATCGCACAAAGCAGCAGCGCCTGTCCGCGGCGGTCGAGCCGACTGCGCAACTCGCGCCAGCGATGCGGCACCTGCTTCACCGACTGCACCAGAAACGCCGACCAGGGAAACATCCACACGAACAGCAGTCCCCAGAAGACCAGAAGGGGCACGGTGTCATAGTCGTGGGGCACGCGCTTGCCCAGGTAACGCAGGAAGTGCTCGTTGACGAAGTAGAACCAGAGGAAGCCGCGGGCCTGTCCGGCGGCCGGATTGGCCAGCGCCGCCGCGATGTGCCAGGGCGCAGCAATCGCCAGCAGAACCA
>Ga0070734_10004885_pt1 | contig 12287 bp, 9 predicted proteins | sample Coa_R1_8_FD_66444 | JGI IMG/M metagenome (GOLD analysis project Ga0070734, IMG submission 66444) | Surface soil microbial communities from Centralia Pennsylvania, which are recovering from an underground coalmine fire - Coalmine... | ecosystem: Environmental > Terrestrial > Soil > Unclassified ...
AGGACATTTGCGGCTTCGGCACATTCCTTACGTGCGTTCCTTTTCTTTGGCGAGATGGCCAGATGAGCGCTCTGCCGACTGTGGGCGGCAATAACGGGCAGGCCAGCGCCATCAATAACCGCGGAGAAGTCGTAGGCTTTGCGGAAACAGCTAACCCTGACCCCACATGCCCGCCTACCCTTTCGATCTCGCCGGTATTATGGGACAAAGGCCAAGCCCAGCCTCTTCCTACCATAGGTACCGATCCCGACGGGGTTGCATTCGGGATCAACGATCTAGGCCAGGCCGTGGGCTACTCGGGAGACTGCTTCACAGCGAAGCACGCCGTAATGTGGCAAAACGGCACTGCCTTCCCGCTTCAAGACCTGGGAGTTGAGCGTTCCAATTTCGGCTTCGCCATTAACAACCTGGGCCAGATTGTTGGGCAAGTCCGCACCGCTGACGGCTCAACCCGCGTCGCCTCTCTTTGGCAGCCGGACGGCACACTCACAGTCCTCGGCATTCTGCCGGGAGAGAAAGCCTCCAGCGCCACCGGCATCAACAGCAAGGGGCAAGTGGTGGGAAGCACCTTTGACTCGGGCTTCAACTGGTCCGGCGGCTTTATTTGGCAGAACCATGTGCTAACCGACCTGAACACGCTAATTCCCGAAGATTCCAATCTCCTCATCATCAATGCCAGCAATATCAATGAGCGCGGGCAAATCTCGGGTATGGCAACGGTGGTCACCGGGCCCCATGCGGGCGACATCCACTCAATTCTCTTAACCCCAGTGAACGCAAGCATAGGTAGGTCGATGGCAGATTTCGCACGTACACACCCGCATTCCAATCTGTCCGGGAATGCGTGCAACCACTTGCGGAGTTTCGGAACCGGCCGATTCGAGCAATAAAAGGTATTCGTTCCCCTTGGTATGTGCCTAATTTCTGCTCAGTTTGATTCCCCAAACACAAGCGGCACACACGATCAGGCACATGAATCCGTGAGGCGCGATAAACGGCACGCCTCACGGGTTCTTTTAGCAAGAATATTTTCTGACATATGAGCTGATTCTTCTCGGAATTGCACATTAACTGTCAGGGAAATGGTGTTAGCCAACCGGAAACTATCTACAAGTGGGTTGGAATGCGCCAAGGCTGTCCAGGCAGGCACCCGCCACAGAAACTGGCCTGTGCCAGCTATGTTTTGTAACCCGTCAGAATGCCCTGTTTGTTTATACTCAATACCACATGCGCGAGCTCTTGCGATTCTTCTGACCAAACCCGCGACCTATTCCGGCCCGAAAATGGACAAGATCAGCTTTGTGGAGATTTGGGCAAATCAAGGAGCGATCCAACGCTCGCGGACAAAGGGCGTGAAGGCGCAGTGACAATCATGGCGTGACACGAAATGCGTTCGTTTCCGTACGTCGGCGAACAGGCTGCGCCGCTTGTGACGCAAGATAAATAAAGGAGAATCGAGATGATATTTTCCATGGATGGCAACGCATTTCTTAAGCGCGTTGTTCTTGCGGCGGCAGGACTGGCATTGCTGGCCGTCTCCGCATGCAAGTCCGGCCCAGCATCGAAGAATACCGACGCGAAGTCTGGCGCGCAGCCAAATTCCGCAGCGACGGCTCAGGGCGGCGGGGACGCGGGAATTAATCTCAACTGCGTGATGGACCACATCCAGAATCCGCCAGAGGCCTTCCACTATTCCTACAACAAGGAATCGTCGAACCCTGTGCACGAGGAAGCGGACATCACCCCGCAAACCATCGATGGCAGCTTTAAAAATAACAGCGCGTCCAGTCCGGTTCACGGCGTGCATTCAGACGCGGCCAGCTGGCAAGGCGCGTGGTCCAGCCTGATGGGGATCTCCGGAATGTCCAGCGCTATCGCGCTCGTCAGAAACAGCTCCGCGACTGTGCGCGAAGGCCCGGAAAAAATGAACGGCTATGATGCGATCAAGTATTCCATTGATACCGCGCGGGGCACCGACACGGAAAAGTCGCTCTACCAAAGCGTTCTGGGCACAGGCGGCTTTCAAAAAGGAACGGCCTGGGTCACGGCGCAAGGGTGTCCCGTGAAACTGGTGATGGATTCGGAATTGCACGGGAAGGACGGCAGCGTAGAAAAGATCCATTACGAGGTGGCGATGGTGCGGAAATAGACTGAGCTGCCCTATCTGCGTTGGCGCATGGAAACTTATGCCGGCGTGAAGATGGACAAGATCGGATTTCTGGAAATTGCCGCAAATAAAGCAGCAGCATCACGCGTGGCGGTGGCGGACAAAGGTAGCGAGGTGACGGTGACGATTGCGGGCTGGTTCGGTCAGTTTCAGAGGGTCTGCCCCATAACACCGAAGAACGAGTCGTGATTCAGCCATGCGACGAATTAATCGCGGCGCAGTGCAGTCATGGGATCGACTCGCGCTGGCCGCCATGCAGGAATCAGCATTGAAAAGAATGCCGTAGCAGCCAGCAGCATGGTTGTACCAAGAAAGGCAAGCGGATCGAGCGGGCTTACACCGAACAACAAATCCGCGGCAGAGAGTAAGACTGCCGATCCTGCAGCCAGAACAAGGCCACAGGCCAGACCAATGGCGACTACTCTTGCGCTCTGACCAACAAGGAGCCTAATAACATCTTGTGTTTGCGCGCCGAGTGCGCGGCGAATGCCAATCTCACGCACGCGCCGACCGGCGGCATATGAAACTACACCTACAACTCCCACGATGGCAAGGAGCATTGCAAGCAGTCCGAGAACGCCTACCAGAAAAGCTCCGGTGCGCGCCGGCTTGAGCTGTTTGCCCAGTATCTGCTCGTAGGATTCAGTCGTTATCATTACATTCGGGTCGAGTTGCCGCACGACTTCCGGGACCGCGGCAAGCTGTTCTGAACTTCCGGAGATGCGCACAAAGATTTTAGCTTCGAGTGCACCGTTGTTCCGCGGATTCATTGCGCCATAATAAAATGGGCCATCCACCTCTCCCAGGTGCAGATTCTGCAGGTCTGGCGCGATTCCGACAATTCGATAAATCTGGTCCCTGCTGGCAGAGAACTGCTTTCCGATTGGATCTTCTGCCGGCCAGAATTTCCTTGCCATGGCGCGGCTGATGACCGCTGGCGCGGGGCCATTGGTGTCAATCTCATCCTCAGTGAACGCATGCCCCTGGAGAATGGGAATTCCCATGGTGCTGAAATAATCCGGTGAAACAATATTGGCAAGGACAAGGATTGATCCGGGTATTTTGCTGCCCGGAACAGTAACACCCGAAAGGTCGCCGGTTACGCAAGGCAATACGGCGGAACTGGTGACGCCGACAACTCCTGGCAGCGATACAAGGCGATCGCGCATCTGGCGCACGAAGAGTGCGGCGCGCGGACCGTCATACCCTTTCTGCTGGAGATCGAAAGACATGACAAATACGTTCTTTGTGGCGAAGCCGGGATTGAGGTCCTGGACGCGATGGAGTCCGCGCGCAAGGAGGCCCGCAACAACCAAAAGCAGGGTACAACCGGCAACTTGCGCAGCAACCAGAAGGCCTCGCAGCCGCGTGCGGCTTCGGCTGTGCCCGGCGGACGCGCCATCATCTTTCAATATGGTTAGCAGATCAGGTTGCGTGGTATGGAGCGCCGGAGCAAGGCTTGAGACAACCGCGGCCACCAGCGAAGCCAGCAGCGCATAACAAAGCACCGTAAAGTTGGGCGTTAGATTAACCGGCAAAGTCTCCGGCATATCAGGAAGCACGCGAATGAGAACCGCGGGCAGCCACAAAGCGATGAAGAGTCCTGCAAGCCCGCCGGGAATGGTGAAAAGAATACTCTCAGTGAGGAGCTGGCGAATCAACCTTTTACGGTTTGCCCCCAGCGCCAGGCGAACGCCGATCTCCTGTTGGCGAGTGGAGGCGCGCGCCAGCAGCAGGTTGGCGATATTGGCACACGCCATCAGCAAAACCAAGCCGGCAAGAGCGAACAATCCCGCCGCGAACCAGACACCCACAGTCCTTATCTCGGGACTGTTCAGGAATGCCGCCGCATTCACGGTGACGTTGGTCCTGGCTCCGGGGGAGTTTGCATCCATCTGGTGAGCAAGAACGGTCAACTCAGCCTGTGCCTGGCGGCGGGAGATGCCCGGTTTCAGGTGACCAACAACCTGAAGCCAACTCACGTTGGGCAAGGCAAGCCAGTCACGCGTCCCGAAAGTGTTGGGCATGAGCTGCGGCGCCATTGAGATTGGGAGCCAGAGATCGGGAACCTGAAGCTCCGTACCGGAGAACTCTGGAGCGGTGACGCCGATGACGGTAAAAACCTGGCTGTTCAGCATAACCGTTTTGCCAACCACGTTCCGGTCACCCCCGAACTTACTCTGCCAGAAGCCGTAGCTGAGCACGACGACGGCCCCCGCGCCAGATGTGCGACAGTCGGATTGAATGAAGCGGCGGCCTGCCGCAAGGTTGGTGCCGAGAACGTCAAAGTAGTTGCAGGACGCCAGAAGTCCATGGAGGGATTCAGGATTGGCGCTGCTCAACGATAACGCTATTTCTGCATAGGCGGCCAAACCGGAAAACACATGGTTGCCATCGCGATAGTTGGCATATTCCGGATAGGAAACGAATGAGGGTGCTCCCTGAATGCCGCGCGGATGCTGGCTGGTAGCGCGCGATTCCTGGTAAACACTGGCCAGGCTTGAAGCATCCTTGATGGGAAGCGGGCGAATGGCCAAGGAGTAAATCAAAGAAAAAATAGAAGTGTTCACACCAACGCCGATGGTAAGCGTCAGAATGGCGACAATGGCAAAGCCCGGACCTCGACGCAGAGCGCGGAAGGCATAGCGAACATCCTGAAGGCATGCCGCAAGAAAATGCGTGCCAAGAGCTTCGCGGCATTCCTCCTTGAATCGCTCTTGCCCGCCGAATTCGATGCGGGCGCGGCGCTCGGCTTCCGCACGAAGGAGGCCTGACCGCTCAAGATCGTCAGCGCGATTTTCAATATGCGATCGGAGTTCCTCGTCCATCTCAGTTTCAAGGTGAGAACGACGAAACAGAAAGGACACCAACGAACGCATCGAGGCCGTTAGTTTCACACTTCCTCCGGTTGCGTGGCCAGAGCAGAGGCAATCGCATTGACCAGGCGGTTCCAGCCTTCAGCTTCCTGGCGCAAACCCTTGCGGCCAGCGGCGGTCAGTTCATAGAACTTGGCACGGCGATTATTCTCAGACGTCCCCCAACTGGCTTTGAGCAATCCCTGACGCACAAGCCGGAAAAGAGCGGGATAAAGCGCACCCTGTTCAATCAACAGCGCCCCTTGCGAAATTTGCTCAATGCGTAGAAGGACGCCATACCCATGCAGCGGCCCAAGCGAAACCGCCTTTAGAATCAAAAGATCCAGAGTGCCAGGAAGAATCTGGGCTTGCTCGGCCATCGCGTCTCTCCTAATTTCATTAGGAGATTAACGTAGACTCTCCTAAGATGTCAAGGAGTGATTGGATCGCCGCACGACCGGGGATGGCTAGCATGACCTCTACAGCGCATGGTGGACGCTCAGAATGCCCAGTTGTTTATACTCAATACCATATGCGCGAACTCTTGAAGTTTTTCTGGAACTCGACCCGCGGACATCGTCTGGCCCCGTGGCGCAGCCCCTACCTGCGCTGGCGCATGGAAACCTATTCCGGCCTGAAGATGGACAAGATCGGATTTGTGGAGTTCTGGGGATTCATGGTGCGCGAAAGAAAACAGCTTCGTCGCTTCCTGAAGTGGACGGCGGAGATGGACAATTACGCGCGGCCGAAGCCGAAGAATCCGTGAGCATTCAGCACTCAGCACTCAGCATTCAGCCGAAGCAGTTGGCAATTAGCAATTGGCCAAACCTTTTTTACCGCAAAGGTCGCGAAGGACGCAAAGAAAAAGAAGATGAACCGCAGAGTACGCGGAGAACGCAGAGAACGGAATGTTAGGTTTTGTCAGGTGCTAGCCGCTAATAGCCTTGCTAAATGCTAATTGCCATTTGCTGATTGCTAAGTGTCAACTGCTTCGGCTGAATGCTGAGCGCTGACAGCTAGATATCGTACTTCTTCAGCAAATGGCGGAAAGATCGGTAGGAAACTTTCAACAATTCTGCAGCGCGGATCTGCACGCCTCCGGATTGTTGCAGGGCTGATTCGATCAGCGAGCGCTCAACGCCGGCAACGTACTTTTCAAAATCAATTCCGTCACTGGGAACATCCGGGCTGCTGTGGCCGTTACTGGAAGCGGCTGCGGCGCGGCTACGCGGGCGGTCTGCCTCAAGATCGACCCGGAGTTCATTGCCGGTTTCCATGGCGACGGCACGCTCAATGGTGTTTTCCAACTGGCGCACGTTGCCCGGCCATTCAAAGGCCTTGAGCGCGTCAAGAGATTCCTGCGAGATACGCAGGATGCTTTTTTGCGCCGCGGTGGAATATTTCTTGAGAAAGTGGTTGGCGAGCAGCTCAACGTCATCACGGCGCTCACGCAGCGCCGGCACCTGGATGGGGATGACGCTCACGCGATAATAAAGGTCTTCACGGAACGTACCGTTGACGATCATCTCCCGCAGATCTCGATTGGTGGCCGCGATGACGCGCACATCGACGGGCGTTTCCTGCGTGCCGCCCACAGGACGGATCGTGCGTTCCTGAAGCACGCGCAGAAGTTTGACCTGCATGGAAAGGCTCATCTCGCCGATTTCGTCCAGAAAAATGGTGCCGCCGCTGGCCACTTCAAAAAGACCGCGCTTGTTCTGGCTGGCGCCGGTGAAAGCGCCTTTCACGTATCCGAAGAGTTCGCTTTCCAGCAGCGTTTCCGGGAACGCTCCACAGTTGATGGAGACAAACGGCTCCGAGGCGCGTGTGGAACACGAATGCACGGCGCGGGCGACGAGTTCCTTGCCGGTGCCGCTCTCACCATAAATAAGCACGGTGCTGGCGGTGGGCGCCACGGTGCGGATGGTGGCTTTCAGTTTTTCAATGACAGGGCTGCTGCCGATAAAATTTTCGAGCGAATTGCGGCTGGCGGCATCGCGCTTAAAAGCAAAGTTTTCCCGCTGAAGCACCAGCGTTTCCAGGGCGCGTCCCACGGCGAGTTTCAATTCTTCCAGCAGGCCGGGGCCTTTATGGATGTAATCAAACGCACCGCCTTTAACTGCCTGGACAGCGGCTTCATAGTCTTCAACGGCGGTGATGAGAATGACGGAAGTTTCCGGCGATGACTGGCGGGCAAACCGCAGCACTTCAATACCGTCAGTCTGCGGCATTTTGATATCGGTAATCAAAAGCTCATAATTGGCGGAGCTAAGTTTCTTTTTTGCCGCTTCACCGCCGTTCACCGTCTCAACACGATGGCCGTCTTTGCGCAGCGAAATGTCCAGCATTTCACAAATCGAGCGCTGGTCATCACAGACAAGAATACTAGCCATGCGAGACCTCCTGGTTCAACGGCACATCATCGGGCTCAACCGAGGCGGCCCTGGCGTGAAGGATTTCCAAAATAAACTCCGCTCCGCTGCCCAGAGTTGACTGGGCAAAAATTCTGGCGCCGTGGGCCTGAACGATCTGGTAAACGATGGCCAATCCCAGGCCGGTACCGCCTTCAAACTGAGACTGGAATGGCTCAAAGATTTTCTCAGTGAGATTTGGGGCAATGCCCGGGCCGGTATCGCGAATGCCGATACGCAGAAAATCACCCGACTCACGCACAGACACTGTGATGGTCCCTTTGCCCTGCATGGCGCGCACAGCGTTTTCCAGCAGGTTCCACAACACCTGCTTGATCCTGTCAGCATCCACGGCGGCAAACGCGTCAGGCACGGCGTAGTCGCGCACGATGGCGAGATCTTTTGTCTGCGACCGATTGGCGAGAAGCACCAGCGCATCTTCTATCAACGGGATCAGGTCCATGCGCGAGAACTTGAAACTTTTTTCCCGCGAATAAACCAAAAAATCAGAAATAATGGCATTCAGCCGCGTGGATTCGCGCGTGATGATGTTGACCAGCGTTTTCTGTTCTTCGTTGAAAGGCGTGACTTCAGCCAGCACGTTGATGGAGCCGGCAATCGACGCGAGAGGATTACGAATTTCATGAGCGATGCCGGCGGCCAAACGTCCTACGGCGGCAAGCCGATCGCGCCGACGGACTTCACCTTCCAGCCGACGAAGTTCTGTGCGGTCCTCAAAGGTATAAACGTAGCCGATGGTTCCCTGCTCAGGGACGATGAGAGCCGTCACGTTGACGTCGAAAGTTTTTTCCAGGCCTGAAGGCGTTAATCCGCGGACCTCACTCTGCACGGAAAGCGAATTGATGGTGGGAAGCGGATCCAGAAACAGTTCGGAAATGTGACGCCCGTACACCGAGGACGCAGTACGCTCCAGCACTTTTTGTCCGGGAGCATTCATCAACGTGATACGGCCTTCAAGATCGGTAGTGATGAGAGCGCTACGAATGGAATGGATCACGTTTTCATGCAGCGCCTGAAGGCTGAGCAGTTCGCCGCTCTTGTCGCGAAGCTCCACGCCCGCTTGTCGTAACTTGGAAGACAATGAACTGGAGAGATGCGCGACCGCCAGATACGCGCAGAAATTGATGATGATGACGACCTGAAGAGACTTGAGATCGCCACGCGCGGAATATTGAAAAGAAGGTATGCGCTCAAAATAAGTGAGTTCAAGAAGCGCGCCGAAACAAATAAAAGAAACAGCCGCCGTTACGTACGCCCAGTAACGCGGCAGCAGAATGCTGGCAACGATAATCGCGAGAGGATAGAGGAAGTTGAAAAAAGTATCGATGCCGCCGGTGACGTAAACCAGCGCGGTGATGAATGCGAGATCGGTAAAAATCTGGACGAGGGCCTGGCGCTTGGATTCCTGCCAGAGCGAGGCCAGCAACATGAAGAAAAAAGAAACAACAAACCAGGCGACAATTACCGTTTCAAAAAAACGGACGTTGACGTTGTTGGGCGTCAGCTTGGCAATGAGCAGCTCGACAGCAAGGAGAATCGAGATGACGATGACACGAACTTTTACAAGCCATGCCAGCCACGCTCGCTCGTTAAACCTGATGTCTCCCATTTCCGCCTGTTTCTTGTTGTGTTTCGATTGAAGACCCGCCTGCAGAACAGGCGGGCCCCGATTGTTCGCTTGATTGGCCGTCCGGCGAATGCTTAGCCGGAAAGTTTTGCAATCATGGAGAAGAGCGGCATATAAAGAGAAATTACAATGCCGCCCACCGCGACGCCCAGGAAACCGATCATGATCGGCTCCAACAGCGTGAGCATGTCCTTGGTTGCGGAATCCACTTCATCTTCATAGAAGTCTGCGATCTTCTGCAGCATGGCGTCCATGGCGCCAGTGGCTTCACCGACTCCAATCATCTGGGTAACCATGTTGGGAAACACGCCGCTTTCCTTCAGCGGGTCGACTATCGTCCGGCCCTCTTCCACGGCTTTCCGAACTTTCATCAACGCATCTTCAAGAACGGCGTTTCCTGACGTTCTTGCGGTGATGGTTAAACCTTCAAGAATGGGAACGCCCGAGGTAATCAGCGTGCCCAGCGTACGAGTGAACCGCGCGACGGCAATTTTGCGCAGCACTGTGCCAAGCACGGGCAGGTTCAACAGCATCTTGTCGAACATGTACCGGCCTTTGGGATCTTTGCGGATGTACTTGATTGCCACAAAGATGAGCACCAGTCCGCCTATCATCAGCCACCAGAAGCGTCCAACAAAATTGCTGAGCCCGATGACAATCTTTGTCGGCAGCGGCAAATCAACGCCCATGCTGACGAACATGTTGGCAAAGATCGGCACCACGAATTTGAGCAAGCATCCCACAACCAACGCGGCAATGGAGATAACGGAAATCGGATAAATCAATGCCGACTTCACCGCGGCTTTCAGCTTCACAGCTTTTTCAACGTAGGTAGCCAGGCGCTGAAGGATGGTATCCAGAATACCGCCGGCCTCGCCCGCTTCAATCATGTTGGTGGTCAGATCGTCAAAAATTTTCGGATACTGGCGCATCGCGTTGGAAAGCGTGGAACCGCCTTCAACGCTCTGGCGCACACCGGTCAGGCATTTTTGGAAGATCTGGTTTTCCTGGTTTGCCGCCAGAATTTCCAGGCACTGCACCAGCGGAAGACCTGCGTCAATCATGACGGAAAACTGCCGGAAGAAAACGGCTGTGTCCTTGACAGGTACTTTGCCGGTGCCCAGTTTCGGAAGAGCGAATTCCTTGCCCTTCTCTTTAATGGCCCCCGGAGTAATGCGTTCGCGGCGCAACTGCATGGTGACCGCGGCCTTGCTGTCAGCTAACCGTTCCCCGGCAACTTTCTTGCCCTGGGGGTCGGTCCCTGTGAATGTAAATACCGGCATAACCGTGAACTCCTCTCGTCCTTTTTGCCTACCGACATCACTCGCCAACCCCGGGGGAGGTTGGAAAAACTTTTATCTGCGCTGCGGCGTTGCTGCAGCAACTTTCGGCGCCTGCACGCCGCGATTGATCATGTCCTGCAACTCATCCGGCATGGACGAGCGCGCCAGCGCGGTTTCCAGCGTGATGGCTTTCTGGAAATACAGCGTTGCCAGCGACTGGTTGAACGTCTGCATGCCAAACTTGTCCTGCCCTGATTGCATCGACGAATAAACCTGGTGGATCTTGTCTTCGCGAATCAGGTTGCGTACCGCGGCGTTGGGAATCAAAATTTCCATAGCCATGGCGCGTCCTTGTCCGCCCACGCGCGGCAGCAGCGTTTGGCAAAGGATCCCTTCCAACACCAGGGAAAGCTGTGCGCGAATCTGCGACTGCTGGTGCGACGGAAAAACGTCGATAATACGGTTGATTGTGGAAGCAGCCGAATTCGTGTGCAAGGTGCCAAAAGTCAAGTGGCCGGTTTCCGCAATGCGCAGGGCTGACTCAATCGTCTCCAGGTCGCGCATTTCGCCGATCAGCACCACGTCCGGATCTTCACGCAGCGCGGCGCGCAGCGCGTTGGAAAACGACTGCGTGTCTGAGTGCACTTCGCGCTGGTTCACCAGGCAGCTTTTGTTCTGGTGCACAAATTCAATCGGGTCTTCGATGGTAATAATGTGGTCGTGCCGCTCGGTGTTGATCTTGTCGAGCATCGCTGCCAATGTCGTGGACTTACCGGAGCCCGTGGGACCTGTGACCAGAATCAGGCCGCGAGGCTTATCGCACAATTTGGAAATCACGTTCGGCAGGTTCAGTTGCTGGAACGTCTTGATCTCAAAAGGAATCACGCGGTAAACCGCGCCCACCGCGCCGCGCTGGTTAAAGCAGTTGCCACGGAAGCGGGCCAGACCTTTCAAGCCGAAGGAGAAGTCCAGCTCCAGCGTTTCTTCAAAGCGATGCTTCTGCGCATCGGTGAGAACGCTATAGGAGAGCTGCTTGGTTTCCGACGGAGTCAGCGGCGGCATATCCAGCGGCTGCAAATGCCCGTGCACGCGGACTTGCGGCGGTGAGTTGGTGGTGATGTGGAGATCACTGCCAGACATGTCCAGCATCTTCTTCAACAAATCACTTAATGTGACATTCATGGTTTTCCTTGTTCTTCCCTAATTGCTCTTTCGCTCTTTGCCTTTAGCCAGTTTTGCCTGCGTCTGCTTTAGCTGAGCCAATTACTAAGTACCAATTACTAATTGCCGCTCTTAGTGCAACGTTTCTCTCGCCACTTCTTCCAGCGTGCTAACGCCTTCTTTCACTTTCACCAGACCGCTGCGACGCAGCGTGATCATGCCGCGTTCGATGGCTTTCTTCTTCAATTCCACGGCGGAAGCGCCAATCAAAATCAATTCGCGGATTTCATCGTCCACTTCCATTACTTCATACAGGCCGGCGCGGCCTTTGTAGCCTGTTCCGTTGCATACAGAGCAGCCTTTGCCCTTGAAAATCTTTACGGTCTTCGCTTCTTCCGGGGTAAACCCGGCATCAATCTTGGCCTGCGGCGGCATGGGAACTTCTTCACGGCATTCAACGCAGATGCGCCGGATCAAACGCTGGGCGCAGATCAGGTGCACGGCCGTCGCCACCAGGAAAGGTTCAATGCCCATGTTCATCAAACGGCTAATGGTTTCCGGCGCGCCGTTCGTATGCAGCGTGGAAAGCACCAGGTGTCCGGTAAGAGCGGCCTTGATTGCAATTTCAGCGGTTTCAAAGTCTCGAATCTCGCCCACCAGAATCACGTTGGGGTCCTGCCGCAAGAAGGCGCGCAGCGCCGCGGCAAAATTCAGGCCAATCGATTCTTTCATCTGCACCTGGTTCACGCCGTGCAACTGGAA
>Ga0070734_10004887_pt1 | contig 12283 bp, 8 predicted proteins | sample Coa_R1_8_FD_66444 | JGI IMG/M metagenome (GOLD analysis project Ga0070734, IMG submission 66444) | Surface soil microbial communities from Centralia Pennsylvania, which are recovering from an underground coalmine fire - Coalmine... | ecosystem: Environmental > Terrestrial > Soil > Unclassified ...
AAAAAATTTGAAGAACGCCGGATTTTTTTTCGGATCTAAGGACCGGGTCTTATTACCGTAGTTACGCCAGTAAACCGCCGAGGATGATTCCCCAGTTATTTCCGGCTTTTCCGGTTTAGGGTGAAACATATTTTATTGTCCCTTATTTGTTTTCTTAAAGGCGTGACGCGGCTAAAATGACGATGTCTTGAAGGCCTCGTCATTTCCTATTGGAGCATTTCCTTGCACCTACGGCCTCAATTATCCTCGATCCGCGCCCGCTTTGGATATCCCTATCACCAATGGATGACCCAGGAATTCGACGAACAAGGCTGGAACCTGGTCCAAAAAAGCATCCAGCAAAAGCGCACCCATGACGTCACCATGCTCATTGAAGGAACGGACGGCCGTTTCGCCCTCATGAGCAAGCACAGCTATCCTCCCGGCATCTTCCGGTCGCCTTCGGGCGGCGTCAAACCCGGCGAGGACCTGGCCACCGGGGCCGCCCGGGAAGCCATGGAGGAAACGGGCCTGCATATCGACCTCAAGCGCTTCCTGCTCCACATCACCCTGGACATCAGCCATAAAGGCGAGGTCTGCACCTGGGATTCCTACGTCTTCTACGCCACCACCCAGGATACGAAGCTCAAACCCACCGATTTAAAGGAAGTGAAGGACACGGCCTGGGCCGGGCGGGAACACCTGCAGGCCATGGCCCTCAAGCTCAAGGAAACAGGCAATGGCGGGCTCATCTACCGGGGCGGCCTGACTGCGGCTTCTCTCTGGGCCCTGGACAACCCGATGATCCTGCGGGAGGCCAGGCCCCACGACATGCCCGGCATCACCCATTCGCTCCTGGCCAACCGCCTTCCGGTGGAAAATGCCAACCGGACCTGCTGGTGGATTGCCGAGGTCCAAGGCTTATCTTCCAGCACTGTGGGCATTTCCCTCCACAACGACTGCGCCGAGTTGATCGGCCTGACGGTGGACCCCGTCTTCCGGGGCAAAGGCGTCGGACACGCCATGGTGGAATATGTCTGTGACCAATGGTCGGACTCCGCCAAGCGCAAACGCCTGGGGGAGCGGCTGAAAACCCCTGTTTTCAACGACAAGCTTTGGCTGACAACTTCCATGCCGGGATATTTCCTGCCGGTTAATTTTGTCCTGACGGACAAAAGCATGCTTCCCGCCACCATCCAGGGGCAATTGACCGGCAACCGGGCCAAGTGGCAGGGCATGCGGTACCAGCTCTACAAGCTGTAAGCCTCCTTGGAGTCTCGATGAACCCTGTTTTGAAAAAACTTTTGTTCAAGGGTCAAAACCCCGTTTTGGTGATTGCTTCTCCAGGTGAGTTTAAGAAAACATCTGGCGCCTTTGGCGGTAAGGCGCACACCCAATCGAAGGGGTCTTACGACTTCATCCTGGCCTTTGCCTATTCGCTGGCCGACGCCCAAAAGATCGCCGCCACCGCCGCAAAAGCTTTGTCGGAAAAAGGGATTTTTTGGATGGCCTATCCCAAGGGAACTTCAAAGAAATATAAGGCCGACATCAACCGGGACACTGGCCATGCCCTGATGGAAAAATTGGGCTTCCTGGGAGTTTCCCTGGTGGCCATCGATGGGGATTGGTCCGCCATGCGTTACAAGAGGATTGAAAAGAACTGAGAGCCGGGGGGGTTATACCCCTGTCAACGCATCACCGCGATTTTCGAAGTGTAAATTTGCCCGCCGACTTGAACGACCACGATATAAATCCCGCTTGAGACTTTTTGACCCGTTGAATTGGTTCCATTCCACAAGAACTTCTGGCTTTCCGTTCCCGTTCCCGGCCTTTTCACAGCCAAAGCCGAGGTTCCAGGATTGGAACCCAAACTCCCTACCTTTTCGCCCGCCACATTATAGATATTAACGGAAGCAGTACCGGATTGCGTCGGGTTGACAATGATCGACGCGGTGGACTGCGAAGGTCCGAGGATGTTGGGGGAAATGACGATCGGCGGGGCCACGCCTCCCACCGGCGTGATGGTTCCGGTCGGACTATCCGTCGGGGTGTCAGTCACCGTGTCGGTGGTCGTGGGCGTAAGGGACTGTTGGGCCAAGGCGGTTTCGGTGGCGGCGGCCGTATCAAAGGGCGTTGGTGAGGAAGTCGGGCTGCCGGTAAGGACGGGGGTGAGACTGGGAGTGGGTGTAAGGGACTGTTGGGCCAGGGCGGTCTCGGTAGCGGCGGCCGTATCGAAGGGCGTCGGTGAAGGCGTTGGGCTGCCGGTAGGCGTAAGGGTCGGCAGGCAGCAGGTCACGCTGGGGAAAGGGGTAAAAGTACCGGTGGCCGTGGCCGAGGGGGTCGAGGTTGCCGTTCCCCCGGCTAGCGTCACGGTCGGCGTGTCGGTAACCGTCCGGGTATTCGTAGTGGTAGGTGTGGTAGTAGGTGTATGAGTGTTGGCCGCCGTTCCGGTGGGGGTCTTGGTATCTGTCGCTGTCGGCGTAGATGTCACGGTAGGAGTGTGAGTATTGGTCGCCGTACCTGTTGCCGTCCTTGTATCCGTTACGGTGGGCGTATTGGTGATCGTATGGGTATTCGTCGGCGTGGGCGTCACCGTTAAGGTATGAGTGTTAGTGGCCGTTCCGGTCGCCGTCTTGGTATCGGTCACGGTTGGCGTGTTAGTCACGGTCCGGGTGTTCGTAATGGTAGCCGTGGCGGTGGACGCATGAGTGTTGGTCGCCGTACTTGTTGCCGTCCTTGTATCCGTCACGGTGGGTGTATTGGTGATCGTGTGGGTATTCGTCGATGTAGGTGTCACCGTGGAGGTATGGGTATTCGCAGGCGTCCCTGTGGGTGTTTTGGTGTCTGTCGTAGTAGGTGTATTGGTGATCGTGTGGGTATTCGTCGGTGTAGGTGTCACCGTGGGGGTATGAGTGTTAGTAGCCGTTCCTGTCACCGTCTTTGTGTCTGTCACGGTAGGGGTATTGGTAATCGTGTGAGTATTTGTGGGCGTTAGAGTAATGGTGGGAGTATGGGTATTGGTGGCTGTTCCAGTGGGTGTTTTTGTGTCCGTCGTAGTGGGTGTATTGGTGATCGTGTGGGTCTTCGTTGGTGTGGGTGTCACCGTGGGGGTATGGGTGTTAGTGGCCGTTCCTGTCGCCGTCTTTGTGTCTGTTATGGTGGGAGTATTCGTGATCGTGTGAGTGTTCGTAGGTGTGAGAGTGACGGTGGGAGTGTGGGTGTTGGTGGCCGTTCCTGTCGCCGTCTTTGTGTCTGTTACGGTGGGAGTATTCGTGATCGTGTGAGTATTCGTGGGCGTGAGAGTAACGGTGGGAGAGTGGGTGTTGGTGGCTGTTCCAGTGGGTGTTTTGGTGTCGGTTGTGGTGGGCGTATTGGTGATCGTGTGGGTCTTCGTTGGTGTGGGTGTCACCGTGGGGGTATGGGTGTTAGTGGCCGTTCCTGTGGGTGTTTTAGTGTCGGTTGTGGTGGGAGTATTAGTAATCGTGTGGGTCTTCGTAGGCGTGAGAGTGACGGTGGGAGTGTGGGTGTTGGTGGCTGTTCCGGTGGGTGTTTTGGTGTCCGTCGTAGTGGGCGTATTGGTGATCGTGCGGGTATTCGTCGGCGTGAATGTCATCGTGGGGGAATGGGTATCGGTCGGTGTTTTCGTCGGAGTTCGAGTGGAGGTCGAGGAGGGGGTACTTGTGTTGACGGAGGTAACGGTAATGGTAACCGTCGGGGTCACCGTTTGGCCTAATGAATCCGAAGGACGGGCAAGCAAGAACAAACAGCAGAGAAAGCAGAGGCTTTCCACGCCAGGGCTTAAAAATGCGGCCTTTTGAAAAAACGAAATCGTTTTTCTAAAAACGCGCCGTTTATATATGCCGATCTTCATTGGAAAAATATCCGAATCATTCAAATAGGGTCTGACTTTCTAAGTCCTAAATCTACCACCGATTCTTTTATTTTGAGGTTTTCGGGTAAATTTCCGTTGGAAAATCTTGGATTTTCCCCGTAAGTCCAACCATTGGCTTCTTAATTTTATCGATAAAGCAAATCGGCGGTTTTTCAAAAGATCGCATAAGGCTTTAAGCGTACAAAAGGGTGGGAAAGAAAAAAATTATTTGGAAAGTGGTTTTTGTTTCCAAGCACAAAGCCAGCGGTATCCCAGCAAGCCGACCAGCCCCGAATAAGCCAGGACGGGGAGGAAATGCTCCAGGCAGACATGGGCAAAATTGTGGCTACCGCAGTGCAAGGTACAGACGCCCAGTCCCAACAAGAAGGAAGATATCCCCGCCCAAAGCCCCACCTTGAGCGGTTTCAAAGGTGCATTATGGCGCAGGATCAAACCCAGGCCGATCCAGGCCACAACACCCACCATCAGGCTTGTCATGAAGCAGGATAAATGGAGGTCATGATGGGGGTAGTTCACCATGTCCCAGGGAAGGAAGAGGACAAACAGGAGGAAGGCCGACCCGTATAGGAGAAAAGCCCCCCGGACTTTCCATTTCCCCTTGGATTCACCCGCCGGGATGCTGGCCTCAATGGCGCCCCAGGCCGCCAAGGCGGCGCCCACAAAGACGAATGCCACCAGCAAATCATAGGCCAGGGAGGATAGGTCACTTTGGAAATCATCCCTGAGGGAAATACGGGACAGGCAAAACCAGGTCAGCAACGCCATCGCGGCGGCCCAGCAGAACCACTGGGCCCCTATGGGCATGGGGGCTTTCACGGGCCTTAAACCCTGGACCATCTGTTCCACGGCCCCTTCATGGGCTGCCGGGAAGCCTTTTTTGGTTTTAGTTCCTTGTTTCTTCGGCTTCATTTTTTCTCGCGACTCTCCAATAAAATCTTTTTAAGCCGGGCATAGCCCCGGTGGGCCCGCACCTTGAGCGCCGTCTCTGAAATCCCCAACTGTTTCGCCGATTCCTCCACCGTCAGCCCCTCGATTTTCATCATCGTCACCGGCCGGCGCAGGCTTTCCGGGAGCTTCGTGAGGGCTTTTTGAAGCTCGTCGCCCAGGCTGTCGTCCCTCTCCTCCCCGGGGGCCGCCTCGGGCAGGAATTCCACCGGAACCTCCCTCTCGGCGAATTTCCGGTTCTTTCCAATGGCATCCAGGAAGGCGTTGTGGGCCAGGGTGAAAAGCCAGGGGGCGAAAGGCCGGTCGGTCATGTAGCTGTGCCGGGCGCGGTGCAGGGTGAAAAGGACCTCCTGGTAGACGTCGTCCACCAGGGACTTGTTGAACACCCTGCGCCGGACGTAGGAGTAGAGGAGGGGCCCGACCTCGTTCAGGAGGGTGCGGTAGGTTTCCTCATCCCCTTCCTGGACCCGTTTCATCATCTGGGCCCAGGACTGCCATTGTGACGGGCTCGCTTTCAAAGACCCTCCGGTGCACTACGGTTTTCGGCGCGGAAAAGGTTACTGTCAGCCCACCAAATCCAGGGCTTCCTTCAGTTCCATGATGCGGCAGGTGTAAATGGGAGTGTCCCGGACGGTGTATTTGGAGCCTTCGGTTTCCCGCAGGGCCATGACCAGGTCCAGGAAGTCCTGGGGGGTGTCGGTCTCGAAAGCCACCACAAAATCCTGGTCGTCCAGGCCGAAGGAATAGGTGGTGTTCAGCTTAACCGAGGGGTAGAGGTTGCCCACCCGGATATGCTCGTCCATGACCTTCTGGCGGGCTTCCTTGGAAAGCAGGTACCATTCGCGGGTCTTTACGAAGGGATAGATGAAGATGTACTTGAACCGGCCGGGGTAGATGTTGGTGCGGGACTCCTCCGCCCCCCCCACGTGCTGGTGCTTGTCGATATAGGTGCTGCGCTTGGTCATGGAAAGATAGGCGGCGGGCTGGGAGAGGTGGGGCCCCAGGGCGGATTTCAGGACCGCCGAACCCAGCCTCTGGATGGCGTCCAGGTCGTAGCTGATGGCCCAAAGCATGAGGTCCACTCCCGCCTTGAACCCCACGGTGGAATAGGAAAGCAGGATGCCGTCCTTCTTGAAGCCCTCGGCGGCCTCGACAAAGGACTTCTTGGCGGCCTCGCGTTCGGACGCGGGCAGTTTGCGGAAGTCATCGGAAATCTTGTAGAAAGCGAAGCTGACGAATTGGCGTTTGGTCGGATCGGCCATGGTTTACCCCGTTTTGGATGGATTCAAGGAAGGCGTATTCTAAGCACCGTGAAGACAAAAGGCAACCGAACCCCGGGCATTCAAAACATCAGTTGGGAGCCTGAATTTGTACTTTCGCCACGGGCACGAACCGCGGATCGGCGATGGGATACTCGCTTTGGGTGACCGGCCAGAGGGAGCCTTTCCAGGCTTCCCCCGCTTCGGAGGAGAACTGGACCATCGCCCCTTTTTCCCCCCGGCCCATGAACTTATCCAGGTTTTGGGCGCTGTTCCGTTCGTAAAACTCGCGGCCGAAGGATTCCTGTCCTTTCCCGACCGGCTCCTGTTTTTGGAGCCCTACGACCAAGGCGTAGTTCCCCGGTGGAAAATCCGAGGGGATAAAGAGGATGCGGCGGTCCTCATAGGGCCTCCCCAATTTCATGGCGGCGGGCTTTCCTGCGGGCAATTCGTGGATGTCGTGGAGCCAGAAAACCCCGTCCCGGGTCCAGTAGTTGCCGCGGGGGTCGATGAAAAGCGCAACCACCATGTCCGAACTGTCCTGGGCGCCGGCTTTAAGCCGGGTCCAATGGTAGGTCACTTGTAAAATCCCACCTGCCTTGACTGCGGAGGGATCGACTTCAACACCGGCAAGTTCCAGCCCCCCCCAGGCCGCCACGAGCCTGGCTTTCGGCGCCGGGAAGCTTTCCCCTACGATTCCCTGCGGAACCACCTGGAGGAGGGGGCCCCAAACCCGGTAGCTCCAGCCGGGCGGCAAGTCCCATTTGCGGGTCACATAAAGGGGCCGTCCTTTGGTCAAGGCTTCCTGGATGCGGGGCCCGACCGTCTGAGGGTCATTCCCCGGCTCCAGGACTTCCACATCCTTGCGAAACCCGAAGGATTGCTGGTAGCCCACCACGGGAAAATATTCGTTCTCCTCCGTGGGCATGTAGAAAGCATCGGGGCTCATGATGGTTAAAAGGTTCCGCGCGTAATCCTCCGCCCCCCTCTCCTTTTTCCGCTCCCAGAGGTGGCCGGCGGAGGAAAGCTGGGCCAGGACAAAGGCCGCCAGCAGGATATTCATGACGGCCGACCGGGAGAGGCCTTTCCGGAAAAATTGGCCTACAACCGCCAGCGGAAGGCCCGCCACCAACCCGCCATAGGCCCATCCCAAAAGCACCTGGTGGGGTTCGAAGGCCGGAAAGGGGATGGTAAAGACAAAAAGCCCCTCCACCAGGCCCCAACCCAATGCCACCCAAAGAAAGACAGGGACCTTTTCCTTTTTCCAATAAACCAAACCCAGTCCCCAAACCAAAAGGAAGAGGCCGAAGGGGGTCAAGTCCGTCCAGAAACGTCCCGCCATCATCCCGGCCACGTGGAGCATGTTGGAAAAGGAGTTGGCCCCCACCGAGTTGGAAAACTTCAGGGCCAGTACGTGCCGCAAAAGGGCCATGGGGTGGGTCAGGTCCCCGAAAGCGATGTCGGGGTGCAGCGCCGACCGCAAAGGCAGGTAAAGAAGGGTGCTCCTTCCCAGCCCGAAACAAATGCCGGAAAGAAGCAGGGTCTTTAAGGCGGGTTTCCGGCCCTTCCACAAGTCCCATAAAAAGAAAGCGCCGACGAAAGGCAGTGCGAAAAACTGGGTGGGCCTGAAAACAGTGGCGACTCCCAGGATGAAGAAAGCCAAAAACCATTTCCCGGGTTTCTGAAGGCCCAGGGCCCAAAGCACCAGGAACCCCAGTAAAAGGTGGAGGGCGTAAACCAGGGGTGTCAGGGAATAAACCCACCAGGGTTGGCTCAAACTCCAGGCCAGGGTCAAAAGGACCAGCCAAAGCTTGTTGTTGGCCGAAAGGGCCTCCCCCCTTTCACCCATTTGGGCCGCCAATCGGCCGCCTAAAACCCAGAACAAGGCCGAAGCGAGGGCGGAACAAACCGCCGACATCAGCCCCAGCCTCCAGGCGGGTGAGCCCCAGGGCAGCAGCAAGAAAACCTTGCCCAAAAGGTGGAACAATACCTGTCCCGAGGGATGGGAAATCCCCAGGCAGGCGGTAGCCCCCACCATCTCGCCTGAGTCATACCAGCCAATAAAGGGGGAAATAAAACAGGCGTTCAAAGTGGCCAGGCCCAGGAAGAGAAGGGTGGGAACCCGCCATTCCCCGCCGGCGGCTTTCGGTTTACGGACAGGAGTCATTCTTAAGGATCAGCCCTGGAGGTTCTGGATATAGGAATCCAGTTGCTGGATTTTGTCCGCCAGGCCCGCTTTGTCGATTTTCTTCAGGATGTCCTCGATCGCCTTATAAACCTGGATGGCATCCTGGTTTTTGCCGAGGGCTTCCATGGCACGGGCCTTTCGCAGGTAGCCCGGCACATAGGCGTAATCCAAGTCGATGGCCTTTTGGGCGGAAATGATCGCTTCCTGGATCCGGCCCATGGCCAACAGGATGTCGCTCTGGTCCACGTAGACTTGCGGGTTTTGGGGCGCCTTCTCGACCAGTTCTTTTTGGAGGTCCAAAGCTTCGTCCAAGCGCCGCTGGACCATCATAAGGTGCACCCGGTTCTCCAGGGGGGCCAGCGAATAGGGCGAGGCCTGGCTGGCCTTTTGGTAATACTGTTCCGCCGTCTCGAAGTATTTCCTTTTCTCCGGGGAGGAGGCGCTCCGCTCCCCATGCACGTCCGCGACGGCCCCCAGGAGGTCCCAGGGTTCCATGAAATCGCTGCGCATGGAAAGGCTCTTGTTGCTGAAAAATTCGGCCGAATCCAGTTCCTGCTGCTGGTAGGCCAGGTTGGCGTTGAAGTTGTAGATCTTCGCCACAAAATCCTTGTAGCCGCCCAAGCCCAGCGCCCAGACGATGAAAACCCCCAGCACCCCGGCGCCCGTCAGGTAGGCCCTGCGGGAGAGGTCCAGCGAGACTTCCACGTCCCCCGCCACCCTCCTTCGGGAAAGGGCGAAGGTGACGAAGCCCAGGAGTACCAGCCGGTGGCACCATTCATGGAAGGTGAAATCCACGAAATTGTGGAGCGCTTCCAGGATCACCAGGTAAAAGGCGTATTCGGAAACCATGTCTTCCGGCGGGACTTGCTTGAAGGTGGGGGTCTGCAAAACCCTTTGGCCCGTCTCCCTCAGGACATACCAGAGGAAAAGGAGGGTCAGCAAAAGCGCCGGGAAACCGCATTCGATGGTGGTCTGGAGGTATTCGTTGTGCACCGCGGGCACGAAGGCGTTCCAGAAGGCCGCCGGCTGGTAGGAGGGGAAAACATCCGCGAAGGTACCCGGCCCGAAGCCCAGCAGGGGCTGGGTCATGGCCATGTCGAAGCCGCTTTTCCAAAGCTCCCACCGGTTCAAGGCCCGGGGGTCCACTTCCAGGGCGTCGAAAAGCTTGCGGATGGTGTAGGAACTGCAGGCCAAAACCACTAAAACCGCCGCGCCGAACAGGACCCATTGGCTGGTTTTCCAGGCTGACATCTTCTCCTCGAATTCCTTCATGTGCAAAAGCAGGTAAAGGAGGATGACAACCACCATGGCCACGAAGGCCCCCCGGCTTTGGGTGATGGCCCAGGCGACGAAAAGAAGCGCCAAGCCCCAGCCGGACGCGGCCTGTCCGTGCAATTTCCGGAGGATCATCCAAAGAAGCCCCATCCCAAGGAATCCGGCGCCGATATTTTCGTTGAGGAAGGATCCTTTGCGCTCGATGAAGGCCAGGAAGAAGGGGATGCCCAGGAACCTCCCCGCCATGTAAAAGCAAAGCCAGGCCGCGACGAAATAAGCCGTCCAGCGGAAGGTTTTCTCGAAAGCGGGGTAAAGGCCGGGCCATTTTTGCCAGGCCATCCTCAAGGAAAACCACCAGAGCACCAGGGCCAGGAACCCGCGGAAGGAATAAAAACTGACGAAGGCTTCCTTTGAATTCTTGACGGAGAGCAGTACCCAGGCCGAAAGCAAAAGAAGGAGGAGGTTCGGGAAATCCACCCTCAGGGAACGGATTTTGCCCGAAGGCTGCAGGAAGACGCCCAGGCAAATGAGGAAAACGGCCGCCGAAACCCACCGTAAAACCAGGTTCTGGGTCAGTGAAATGGACACGCCCGCATAGGGGACGAGGGTGACCAGAGGGATAAGGGCGAGGAAGAGGACGCCCACCAGCCGCCCGGGGACGTCGGTGGGGAACGAGGCCTCGGTGCTTTTAGGGGCGGTCTTCATGGGGCTATTCTACTTTCTTTTAGCCCCAAGAAAACTCAAAACCCGACCCGTACTCCCCCGCCTAATTGGCTGGAATTTAAATTGGTCCGGCCAAATTCGCCTTGGTAATCCAGGAAGACTGACGAACTCTTGGCGAATGTAAGGCCCAGGCCGGCCCCGGCCGCCAACCCATCCTGGCCGACCTGCGGTCCGGCCACCGTGAAGCTGTCCCCCGTCCCGAACCCGGCCTGGTAACTGCCCCCTTGGTTGTTATATTCATGTTCCCAGGCGAGTTGGAGCGAAGGGATCAAGGCCGCATCGTGACCTAAGGACCATTGGCTGCCCGCCCGAATTCCCAAACGGCTCAAGAGGGAATTCTCCGATTGATTGGGTACGGTGAGGGGTGCCTGGGAACCCTGTTCGGTAAAGCCGTTCATGCCCACCGAGCTGTATTGCGCCGAAACCAGGGGGCCGATTTTGACCTGCCCGGCCTTGAATTGGTAACCCAGTTCCAAGGCACCATCCCATTGGGAACCCTGGGTGGAACCGGTGGCCGTACCGCCATAGGCCAGCCTTTGGGTGCTATAGGAGTTGATCCCGCCTTCGGCCAGGGCGCCGGCATAAAAGCCCTCGGAATAAAACAATCCGTAAAGTCCCAACTGTCCCCCATCGGCGGTCAAGGTCCCCCCCGTTCCCAGGGTCACGTCCGTACGCGCATATCCCACCATCAAACCAGCCGCCATTTCCCTCGATAACCGGACATCAGCCCCCGCTCCCGTCAAACCGAAGGTGGAAACCTTGTAGCCGGCCGCGTTGGAATCGCCCGTCACGTTGAAAAAACCGCCGTCGCCCGAAATAAACCCGCCCCAGGGGCTGGCCGGATGCGGCGTCATGGCCGCTTCCTTGGCCGCGGGCAGGTTTCCCGCGAAACGGGCCGTGCCGGCGTTGGAGAATCCCGGCAGCCAGGCCGTGTTGTCCGCATCCGCCATAAACTGGGAAAGTCTCTGGTCCACCAGGGCCGTGCGGGCCAGGGCCCCCTCGAAACCGGCCTGGTAAGCCGCCGTGAAATCCTCCGGTGATAATTGGCTGTAGGCCGTTTGGAGGGCCGTATTGGAGAGGGTTCCCAGTGAATTCATCAAAAATTCAAACTTAGGGTTGAAAACAATCCTGTCCAAGTCCGCCCCAATGGTCTGCTGGTTGGGTGTGGTCCCCGAACTCTGGAACGAAGGGTTGATGGATTCCAATCCCAGTCCATCTGTTGCATAAATGGGCAAAAGACGGAACCCGTTGATGTTTTCATTAACTTGCTGGAATGTTCCAGAAAAGGAGGGGCCCAGCATCACAACAGCGGTGCTGCCGACGGGAAAGGCACTCAAACTGCCATAAGAAGAAACATCCAGGGTTCCATTCAGGCTGGCGGAACCAGTGACGATCACTTTGTCTTGGGAAGACGCACCCGCCCCTCCCAAACCGATCCGAAGGGTACCATTCGAACCTTGGGTGTAATTCCCCCCCACCGCGAAAGTTAAAGGCAATCCGGCCGTGGACAATACGCCACCGTTCACTGCCACTGAACCCGTTGGGCCAAGAGAGTTGCCATTGCCTACCGCCAGGGTACCGCCATCAATGTTGGTCCCCCCCGAATAAGCGTTATTGGTTAAAAGCGTCAGGGTTCCCGTCCCCACCTTGGTCAAGGACGCCCCGGTCCCTCCACTGCCACCGCCATCGGTGACAAGGCCCGTCACGGTCGTGCTTAAATTATTGCCCCCGGTTATCAGGTCCACCTGGCCCAGTTCGTAGGTCCCCGCCCCCGCAATGGACCCAACCGTCATGGCCCCGCCCGCCACCGTAGAGGCGTTGTTAGGGCTGAAATCCACGAAGGCGCCGACGTTGTTGACGATCTGGGCGCTTCCCCCGGTGGAGTTGTTCATGAAGTTGACGATGTGGTCGTTGATCAGGGTGTTCTGTGCTGTTGCACTATGGATGTAATCCAGGACAGCCAGGTTGGTGATGGTCCCCGTGCCGGGGGTCGCGCCCGTATCCACCGCCAGGGTGCCGTTG
>Ga0070734_10004888_pt1 | contig 12282 bp, 12 predicted proteins | sample Coa_R1_8_FD_66444 | JGI IMG/M metagenome (GOLD analysis project Ga0070734, IMG submission 66444) | Surface soil microbial communities from Centralia Pennsylvania, which are recovering from an underground coalmine fire - Coalmine... | ecosystem: Environmental > Terrestrial > Soil > Unclassified ...
GCGGGTCAATCCGGAAGCGGTCGCACTGGCCGCGAAATGGCGTGCGGAAGCGCGCACACCGGCCGGCCTGCTCGCCCGGGCCAGCGCTTTCTTCAGAGACCAGGGACTGCGCTACACGCTCACCCCGCCGGCGCTCGGACCGAACAGCGTCGATGAGTTTCTTTTCCGCACCAAGGCGGGATTCTGCGAGCACTTCGCCTCCGCGTTCGTGTTCGTCATGCGAGCCGCCGGCGTCCCGGCGCGGGTCGTCACCGGCTACCAGGGCGGCGAGACCAATCCGGTGGACGGCTACATGGCGGTGCGGCAGTCCGACGCCCACGCCTGGGCCGAAGTGTGGCTGGACGAGCGGGGATGGGTGCGCGTCGATCCGACCGCCATCGCCAATCCCGTGCGCGTCGAGCAGGGACTCGCCCAGGCGGTTCCCGCGGGCGACCCCGTCCCCTTCATGATACGGGCCGACTTCTCCTGGCTGGCGCAGCTGCGCCACAACTGGGAGGCGATGGCGAACAGCTGGAACCAGTGGGTGCTCGGCTACAACATGGATCGCCAGCGGGACTTTCTTTCTCATTTCGGCATGAAGAGCCCTAACCTGGAGAAGCTCGTCCAGGCCATGCTGTGGAGTGTCGGCATCGCCCTCGGGATCGTCGTGTTCTTCATGCTGCGCGGCGCGCGCCCGCGCGAGGCGGCCACGGTGCTGTGGCAGCGGTTCTGCCGCCGGGTGGCGCAGCGCGGTCTGGTGCGCGCACCGCACGAAGGTCCGACGGATTTCGTCGAGCGGGTGGTGCGCCGCTTCCCCGAGGCGCGCGACGAAGCGGCTGCGGTGGTGGACGCGTATATCGGCTTGCGCTACGGCGCCAATCCGGGGGATCCCGTGCTGCTGTCCCAGCTGCGCCGGTGCGTACGAGAATTCAAGCTTTGAAGCCGGCGGCCGCGCTGATCGCCGTCGCGCTGTCCTTCGGCGCCGGCGGGCTGGCTTTGACGCCCGCCGCCGCGCAGATGCCTGCGCCAAGTGACGCTCCTGCGCAGGCCGAGGAAGCGGAGCGAACAGGGGAAGCGCAGCGAACGGGGGAAGCGCAGCCAACGGGGGAAGCGGCCAATCCGGCAGACGATGCGAACGGCGCGTTGACTGCGCCGCCTGCAAGCGCCCCCGGCGATACGAGCGCGGCTGCCGCGACCCCGGCCTTCGGCGGCTACGCCGACCGCGACGACGTGCGCAGCTTCGCCCGCGAAGTGGCCGAGCGCAACGGCGGCGACGAGGCAGCCATCATGCAGATTCTGGGCTCGGCGCAGTTCCAGCCCGATGTCGTGCGTCTGATGGAGCCGCTGCCGGCGGGGCAGCGATCATGGTCGGTTTACCGTTCACGCTTCGTGAACGAGCGGCGCATCCGCGCCGGAGTTCACTTCTGGCAGGACCATGCCGCGGCGCTGGAACGGGCTCGCAGCCGCTTCGGCGTGCCGGCGGAAATCATTGTCGCCATCATCGGGGTGGAGACGGAGTACGGCCGCAGGATGGGCAACTTCCGGGTGGTGGACGCGTTGACCACCCTGGCATTCGATTATCCGCGGCGCGCCCCGTTTTTTCGCTCCGAGCTGGAACACTTTCTGGTGTTCACGCGCGACGAGGGGCTGGATGCCACTTCGGTGCTGGGGTCCTACGCGGGTGCTATCGGGATCGCGCAGTTCATGCCCGGCAGCGTGCGCAAATGGGCAGTGGATTTCGACGGCGACGGCCGGCGCGATCTGATCGCCAGTCCGGAGGACGCCATCGGCAGCGTCGCGAATTTCCTTCTGCGGCACGGCTGGCAGCCGGGCGGCGACACCGCGGTACGGGCGCGCGTGACGGGCGACGGCTATCTGCCTCTGCTCGATCTGGGTGTCCAGCCGTTCGTCGCCGCCGCGGCCCTGCAGGACTACGGAGTGAGAGCCGCTGCGCCGCTGGACCCGCAGACCCCGGTCGCCCTCGTCGAGCTGGAAACGCCGGGAAAACCTTCGGAGTTCTACCTGGGGCTGCAGAACTTCTACGCCATCACCCGCTACAACCAGTCGAGCTTCTACGCCATATCGGTGATCGAGCTGGCCGCCGCCATCAAGAGCCGCATGGCAGCCCCGTTCTGACCGGTGAGCAGGCGCCCCTCTACTTCTGCGGCAGATACTTCAGCGGATCGACGGAGCTGCCCTGCCGGCGGATCTCGAAGTGAAGCTTCGGACGGTCGGCATCCGTGCGGCCGACCTCGGCGATCTTCTGTCCCTGCTTGACGCTGTCGCCCTGCTTCACCAGCAGCTTGTTGTTGTGCGCATAGACCGACAGAAAATCGTCGTTATGCTTGATGATGAGCAGCTGGCCATAGCCGCGAATCCCCGATCCGGCGTACAGGACGTTGCCCGCCGCGGCGGCCTCCACCGGATCGCCTTCCGGTGCGGCGATGTCGATGCCTTTGTTCTTCACTTCGAATTTTTCGATGACCCGGCCATTGACGGGCCAGATGAAGCCGATGCTGTCCGCACTCTGGCCGCCGGAACCCGCCTCCGGCGCTTCCTTGCGCGGCTCCGCCGGCCTGATCTCCTCGGGTCTGGGCTTCGGCTCCTCCGGCTTGGACTCGGTCAGCCGCGCCTCGCTCCGCTGGATCATGGCGAGGTTTTCCTCGCTGTAGGGCAGCTTGAACACCCGCGGCTCGGTCCTGATCGGGCCGCGCGCCGGCGCCGTGCCGCCGGTCTCGGCCGGGGCGCCGGGCGCAGTCGCCAGCGTGCCGGCGGCGGGCGTCCCCGGCGCGGCGGGCAGCGCTGCCGGGGCCCCCGGACCGGCGGCCAGGGGCCGTGCTTCGATGGGCGCTGGAGCGGCCGCCGGATTCACCTCGATCTGCGGCTCCGGCGGCGGCGATGGTGAGGCCTCCGCGACCTGACCCGGCGTCGGCGGCCGCAGGCGCAGGACCTGGCCGAGCTGAATGGTCGATCGCTCGTCCATGCCGTTCAAGGCACGCAGCTGTCGCAGGTCGAGGCCGTTGCTGCGGGCGATGCTGAACAGCGTATCGCCCGGCTTGACCGTATAGAACTCCGGCCGCTCGGGGGCCGGCGCCGCCGGGGTGGTAGCCGGCGGAGTTCGCGCTCCGCCCCGCTCGATGACCGGCGCCGGTCGCTGGCTCACACAGCCGGCCGCACAGAGCAGCCATACAAAGACACAGAAAGCGCGGCGCGTGTTCACTCTCTTCCCATTCGCATCGGCACGAAGCGCACGGCGTCGAGATTGGTTTCCGCCACGCGCGTTTCCTTGCGTTCCACCATGACGAGGCGCTGAACCTCGGAGCCCACCGGCACGATCATGCGTCCCCCCACCGCCAGCTGCCGCGTCAGTTCGGCCGGAACTTCCGGAGCGGCCGCCGCCACCACAATGGCGTCGAAGGGAGCGGCTTCCGGCAATCCTTTATAGCCGTCGCCGTGGGCCAGACGCAAGTTCGATATCCGCAACGGTCGCAGGTTCGCGCGGGCCTTCTCGAGCAGATCGTAGATCCGCTCGATGGAATAAACCTCTTTGGAGAATTGCGCAAGCAGCGCAGCCTGGTAGCCGCACCCCGTGCCCACTTCGAGCACCTTGCCCAGCGCTCGTCCGGCGCGCACTGTTTCCAGCATGCGCGCGATCACATAGGGCTGCGATATGGTCTGCTCGAACCCGATCGGCAGCGCGACATCCTCGTAGGCGCGGCTGGCGAGCGCCTCATCGATGAACAGGTGACGCGGGACGATCGCCATGGCCGACAGCACCGTCTCGTCGCGGATACCTTTCTCGCGCAGCCGCGCGACCATGCGATCGCGGGTGCGCTGAGAAGTCATGCCGACGCCGCGGTGCATCGAGGAGGACCGTCTCACGAACGATGGCCTCATCCCCGTGGCGGGCCGCTCACCGAGCGCGCTCCGCCAGGCCGAGCCAGCGGGAGATCACCGCGAGCTGATCGCGGTGGGTCAGATCCATCTGCAGCGGCGTCACCGAGACGCGCCCTTGCGCGACGGCGTAGAAATCGGTGCCGGGGCCGGCATCCGCCGCCGGTCCGGCGGCGCCCACCCAGTACACCGTCTCGTTGCGCGGCGTCGTCGTCTTGACCACCGGCTCGGCCTTGTGACGCTTGCCCAGCCGGGTCACTTCGATGCCGGCCAGGTCGTCGTAGGCGGCATCGGGTACGTTGACGTTCAGCAGGAGCGGCGAGGCCGGCTGCTGGCCCTGCAGGCGTCGCACCAGATCCGCTGCCACGCGCGCCGCCGTCTCCAGATTGCGGCCGTCGCGCGAGACGATCGACACGGCGACCGCGGGGATGCCGAGGAGAAAGCCCTCGGTGGCGGCGGCGACTGTCCCGGAATAAATGGTGTCGTCGCCCATGTTGGCGCCGTGATTGACGCCGGACACCACCAGATCGGGCAGCGCGTCGAGCAGCCCGGTGACGGCCAGGTGCACGCAGTCGGTGGGCGTGCCGTCGACGAAGAAGTAGCCGCTGGGTGCACGCTTGACGCTCAGCGGCCGGTCGAGTGTCAGCGAATTGGAAGCGCCGCTGCGGTCCCGCTCCGGCGCAACGACGGTGATCTCCCCCAGGGCGGACAGCGCTTCCGCAAGGCAGGTGATCCCCGGCGAAAAGTAGCCGTCGTCATTCGAAATCAGGATCCGCATTGGCCAGCATCGCGCCTGTCATAAGCCGGCCCGGATTATAAAGGGAATGGCTGGACGGTTCCCGCGCGCAAGCGATACACCGCAGTCCCGTACGCCTCGATGGTGGTCGCGGTGAGCGCGCCTCGATGGTGGCGCCTCGATGGTGGCGCCTCGATGGCGGCGCCTCGATGGCGGCGCCTCGATGGTGGGCCCGGTGAGCGCGCCTCGACGGCGGGGCCCTTCGATTGCGGCGCCTCGATCGCGGGCGTGCCGCGGCGGCTGGCGCGCCGCGGCGGGTCAGCCCTCCTGTATTTCCTCCATCGGACGCAGATTGGCGAAAGCGACCTCGAACGCCCGGTAGAAGGCCTGTGCCGTCTGATCGCCGTCGCTGTACTGCGCGATGCCGTAGTGGAAGGTGAGCGGGGCGGAAACGCCGGTCGCCGCCAGGCGGTCCACTTCTCTTGTGATTTCCGCCACCAGCGCCGCCGCGCGCGCCGGGCTGCCGTTCGGCATGACGAACACGAACTGGCTGCCGCCCCAATAGCCGAGCGCCGTGGAACGCTCGGCGCGCCCGGCCAGGACCTCGGAAAAGGTCTTCACCCGCGCTTCGGCTGCGTTGTATTCCGCCAGCTCGATCAGCATCAGGCAGGCCGCGGCAAACGCGGGCTGCTTGACCCGCTCCACCAACGCCTCGGAGTTGAGAATGGCCGGCGCCACCGGATGGTGCAGCCCGCTGAGCGGCATCTTGCCCGTCTTGCTCAGCTTGCTGATGTTCAGATTGGCCAGGACCAGGGAACCGGACTCCTGGATCTGGCTGTAGCTCTTCTGCACCTGGGCCTCATGGTCGTGCAGCGTCTTGTTCAGCTTTCTCGTATCGTCCGCCACCAGGGCGATCACCTTGCGCGCGTCGGCGATATCGTGGCAGTTCTCCACCAGCTCCTGATACTTCGCCAGGTTGGTGCTGAAACCGCCGACCGAAGCCGACAGCTTGCCGATCTCCTTCACCACCTCGGTGACGGAGGACTTCAGTCCGATGGAGGATTCGGCGAGGTGGTACAGCAGCTCTTCCTTGCGTCCGCTGATCTCTTCCAGCAGCAGCTTCACCTGCTTGCGCTTCTTGTCCTCCGGGATGGCAGTGGAGGACAGCAGCTCGCCGAGCTCGGCCAGCTTGCCGTTCAGCCAGGCATCGGCGACGAACAGCTGGTCGAAGGCGGCGATGGCGTGCTCGAGGATGGCCAGCTCGTTGACATATTCGGCCGACACCGGCAGATTCTGCTCGCGCTGCAGCTGTCGATAGACCCACGCGAAATTCTCCGGCGTCGGCGGCAGCTTGAACGCGGCCAGACGGCTCAGGACCTCGCGCAGAAAGGAAACGGTGTGAGACTGGTTGCCGCCGGTAGCCTGCGGTCCCGTGTTGGTGTTCATTGGTGCTCCAGCGTGGCGGCCGGCTGCGGCCGTGACGGAAAAAGTATTTAACCTTCGGCACGCCGGTTTCGATAGGTGGTAGTTCGCATCCGCTCCGCCGAGCGCCCGCGGAAGCGGAACTATTCCTCAGCCCGCCGGGATGGACTCGCTGAACTGGCGGAACACCTGCAGGAATTCCTGCGGCTTCTCCACCGGGGGCAGGTGCCCGCATTGCGCGATGATGTCCACGCGCGCCTGCGGGATCAGCCGCTTGAACGCCTCCGCATAGCTCGCCGGAATGATTCTGTCCTGCTCGCCCCACACGACCTGCAGCGGCACCTTGATCCGGTGCAGCCACTTGTGCAGATGCGGGTCGAACAAGCGCGGTTCCCAGGCGAGGCGCGCGACGGTGAACTGGTTCTTCAGCGCGATCTCCGCTTCTTCGGGAGTCGGCTGCACGGCGAGCATCCGATCGGCGATGCTCTGGTCGACGAACAGGTTGCGCACCCGCTCCTCCGGCGACCACAGGAACATATCGCCGCGCCTGGGGCCCGGAACATAGATTCCCGACGGGCCGATCACCGTCATCGCCCGCAGCCGCGCGGTGCTGCGGACGGCCAGCTCCAGCGCGAGCCAGCCGCCGATCGACGTGCCGACCAGCATGACGTCGCGCAGGTCCAGCTGCTCGATGAAATCCAGATAGAAGTAAGCGAGGTCGTGGATGTTGTCCAGCCACGCGGGTTCGGCCGATGCGCCGAAACCCGGATGTTCCGGAACGAGGACGTCGAACGAACGCGCCAGCTCGATCATGAACGGCGCCACCGCGGCGGCGCCGCTCGCCCCGTGCAGGTAGAGCAGCGGCGGTCCCGCCCCGCCGCGTTTGACCGAAGTGCGGCAGCCGGCGATGTCGATGACGGAACGCTCGAAGTCGGCAGCCATGAAGAGCCTCGTTGCTGAAATGGCGACAGATGCGCCCACGCCCTGCCGCCCGCGGGTGCGCATGGTGACCCGCCGGTCCGATCGGTGTCAAACCGGCGGCCATGACGGAAACCGGCCCTCATAAGGGGGTCGCGGCGGCGTTCGTTTAAACAGTGACGTTCGCAAATGCAGACGTTCCGATCATGAGGAGATCTTTCATGGCATTTCCCGGCACTTTCAAGCAGCTTGCATGGCGGCTGTCCCCGGCCATCGCGGCGCTGGCGCTGTTCTCCAGCACCGGCTACGCAGCCCCCGCCGATGCACCCGGCCGCGCGCCCGGTGCCGCACGGATGGAGCACCGCCAGCAGTGGATCCACGAGCGGCTCGAACGAGCGGCGAACCGTCTCGAGATCAAGGCGTCACAGCAGGATGCGTGGCAGGCGTTCGCGCAATCCGTGGAGGCTTTCGCAACACCGCCCGCGGCGACGCCTCCGGGACGAGATGCGGACGCGGCCGCCATCGCCCGCTTCCGCGCCGATCGAGCCGCCGAAGCCGCGCGCAAACTGTCGGTCGTGGCCGACGCGACAAGCCGCCTGCAAGGCGTGCTCACCCCGGACCAGCGCAAAGTCTTCGATGAGATGGCCCACCGGTTCGCCGGGCCGCGTCATCGCCACCACGACGGTCGCGAGCGTTCGCATGGCGACCGGAGCGAGCGTCATCAGGGCTGAACAGCTGCGAGCCGGCGGCACGAGGTATGCGCGGCCGTCAGATGCGCGGCCCGCCGTGAGATGCGCGGCCGGCCGTAGCCGGTCGTAGCTTCATGCGAGAATGGCGGCCGCGACGGCGCGCTGAGTGAGCGCGCCGTTTTCACACGGGAGAAGGCTGAGTGGTTCGGGTTCTGCTTCGCATCGCGCTGATTTTCACATTCGCTGCCCTGGGCGCGTGCGGACGAAACACCTCCAAGCCTGATTCGCCTCCGGACTTCGCCGTGACGGCGGGTGACGGCCAGGTCGTGGCGACCTGGACGATGGATCCCAGCCTGCAGTACTGGATCTTTCTTGCCCAGGGCAACTCGGTGTCGGTGAACAACTACTTCAACCAGCCCGGTGCACGGGTCGTCACGCCGGCCTACTCGCCGCAGATCATCAACGGCCTCTCCAACGGCGTGCAGTACGCCTTCGTGATGAACGCGACGAAGAACGGGGGGCCCGCCGGATCGGCGAGCCCCTCCATCGCGGTCACCCCGCGGCTTGCCGGCGCCAGCTGGATGACCACGACCGGCACCGTGGGAAGCCTGCCGACCAATATCAACTTCAAGGCCATCACCTTCGGCGGCGGGCTTTTCGTCGCCGTCGGTGAGCAGACGGCGGCCGGTCAGAACGCCCCGATCTACACGGGCGCCTACAACGGAACCGGCGCCATTACCTGGACCGCGCAGAACTCCAATTTCGACGGCAGCCTGTACGGCGTCGTCTGGACCGGCTCGTTTCTGGTCGCCGTCGGTACGAACGGTACCATTCTCTACAGCGTCGACGGCATCACCTGGAACACGTCGAAGGCCGCCACCGCCGTCACACTGCGCGGTGTCACAGCCGGTGCCGGCTTCTACATCGCCGTGGGAGACGGCGGCACCATCATCACCAGCACGGATCTGATCAACTGGAATGTGGCCACGGTGGGCACCGCCGACTTCGCCGGGGTGAACAATCTCGCCGGAGATCTGGTGGCGGTGGGCGCGAACGGTTCGCTGTACGTCAGCGTGGACACCGTCAACTGGCAGCGGCCGGCAGGTCTGCCGGCGGGCCTGCCCACTCTCCGCGGTGCAGCCTATGGTTCCTTGGCGCCGACGCCTATCTTCGTCGCGGTGGGAGACAACGGCACGATTCTCAGCACGACCGATCTGGTCAATTTCACGCCGCGCACCCTGCCCGGCGGCCTGACGCCAAACCTGCGCTGGCTGACCTATGGCTCGCGATTCGTGGCGGTCGGGGACAGCGGCGCGATTTTCTTCAGCGACGATGGCATCACCTGGACGCAGAGCACGGCGACCCCGGCCGTCCAGCACAATCTCAATGGGGTTGTGTTCGGCCTCGGGGCCTATGTCGCCGCCGGTGATGCCGGCGAAAACGCCTTGGCGCGCTGAATAGGCCTCGGGCCTCCGTTTTGCTTGCCTTGGCCTGATATCGCCCAGGGATCCTCGGAGGCAATCCATGAATCTGTTCAAATCCGTACGGCCTTCCGCGCTCGCCGCAGCGCTCAACGGCAAAGGCGTCAGCGACACCGCGGCGACCGGTCGCGACAAGCTGATTGAAGATCTGCGCGGCGTCATCGACGAAGCTCAGGATCTGATCCGTTCGGTCGCCGATCAGTCCAGCGGCCGCTATCAGAGCGCGAAAGACAAGCTCTCTTCGACGCTGCAGGATGCGCGCGACGTGATCGGCGCCACCCGCGCGGCGGCGCAGCGCAATGTCGGCAAGGCGATCGATACCGCCGACGATTTCGTGACCGGCAATCCGTGGAGAGCCGTGGCGGTCGCCGTGGGAATCGGCCTCACCGTGGCATTCATCGCCATGCTGTCCACACGCGGCGGAGAAGACTGAGCCGCGGCCGAAAAGACTGACCGACGGGGCCGGACGACGACCCCGATCGGTCAATCCGGCTTCGTCAGCGCGAGGAACTCGCCGCGCAGGGCGTTGTTTTGCTCGAGGTCGCCCAGCATCGCCGAGGTCACTGTCTCTTCCCCGGGAACGGCGATACCGCGCGACTCCATGCACATGTGGCGGCAGCGCAGGATCACGCCGACCGCCTTGGGCATGAGATGCTGCACCAGCGACTGGGCGATCTGCTGCGTGAGACGCTCCTGGACCTGCAGGCGCGCGGCGAAGCAGTCCACGAGCCGCTTCAGCTTCGACAATCCGACGATGCGGCCGGCGGGAAGATAGCCGATGGCGGCATGACCGAAGAACGGCGCGAGGTGGTGCTCGCAGTGTGAATAGACCGGTATCTGGCGCACCACGATCAGCTCGTTGTAACGCTCGCTGCCGTCGGCGAACATCTTCAGGATCTGCGCCGGATCCTCGCCGTAGCCGCGGCTCCAATGGGCCCACGCGCGGGCCACGCGCTCCGGGGTTTCCAGCAAGCCCTGGCGCTCCGGATCCTCGCCGAAAGAGGCCAGCAGCCGCTTCCAATCTTCAATGCCGAATGCGGCGCGCGCCGCCTTGTTGCGGCCGCCACCTGTTGGCGCCGGTCCGGCCGGCGGTGAAGGTTCCGCCGACGGTGCGGCAGCGCTCGGTGCGGACTTGCGGACGTCCCCCCTTCTCGCCATTGCAACTCCCGTTTGTTGTTCTGCGGCCCGGCACGCGGGCCGCTGGGAGCGCTAGTTTACGTCACGCACTCTTGTCGCTGTCGTCGTCGCGCGCCTTGCCGGGACGATACAATGCGGGATCTTCCTCCTTCGCCCGGCTCTTTCCCGCGCGCTCGGCGTCATCCAGCTCTTTCGCCTCACGAGCGCTGGAGGGCTTGGCCTTCTGCGCAGCTTCATCGACCCGGCCGGACTCGATGAATTTCTTGGTCGCCTCGTCGTACTGCCGAGTCGCTTCGTAGTTGCCTTCGCCGTGGACCTTGTCGCCCTGGCCCTGGGCCGGATTCTGGTCGCTTTGGTTCTGGTCGCTTTGGCCTTGTACCGGCGGGGTCGCGCTTTTATTCGCCATGGTTCGCTCCTCAAGTATGTGACAGGCAGGGCGGGCTGCCCGTGCTGGCAGGGCGGGCTGCCCCTGCGGGCAGGGCGGGCTCCCCTGCGGGCAGGGCCGCCTGCCGCCTGCTCGATCGAGCATGTGCCGTGCCCACTCTCTCTGCAGGGTCCGCCGGATACGTTGCGGGCGCCGCAGGTATAGTACGAGCCGCACCGCGCAGGCGGCCCGCGCAGCCCTGGCGTGAAAATCCCGGCGGGCGGCAAGCCGCGGCACCCTGTGCACAATCGCCCATCGAGGACGCGCGACAATGAATCAGATCGAAGCAGGCGTGATCGGTACCGGCTGGTGCGGCGGCATCCGCGCCGAGACACTGGCCCGCCACCCGCTGGTGAGCGGCCTGCATATCGCCGAGATCCGGCCCGAGCGCCTGGCCGAAGTGGCCCGGGCCACGCAGCCCCGGCGGGCGACGAGCGACTGGCACGAGCTGGCCCGCGACCCCGCCGTCACCGCGCTTTATATCTCCGCCACGCCGGAATCCCTGCACTATCCGATGGCCCGCGAATGCCTGCTTGCGGGCAAGCACGTCTTCCTGGAAAAGCCGATCGCCATGGAATTGCGCGAAGCCGACGAGCTCATCGCCATCGCGCGGCGCGAGAACCGCAAGTTCACCATCGGCTATTCCCAGCGCTTCAATCCCAAGTTCGCGTACGTGCGCAAGTGCATCCGCGACGGGACGATCGGCAGGCCGGTGAGCGCGCTGGTGAGCCGGCATATCACGCGCAATCTCGGCAAGAAGATCACCGGCCGCTCCAAGCTGTCGCCCGCGGCGATGGAATCGACGCATGACCTGGATTTCCTCCTGTGGTGCCTGGAGCCGGCGCGGCCGGTGCGCGTCTACTCGCAGCAGAACTACGGGACGATGCGCGAGACGACCGGAGCGGACATTCCCGACACGCAGTGGATCACCGTGACGCTGGATACCGGCATGAGCTTTGTCGTGGGCGGCGGCTGGACGCTGCCGCCCGGCTATCCGAACTTCTCCACCACCTGGATCGAAATGATCGGCACCGAAGGCGCCCTGCTGGTCGACGACAGCCATCGCGACGTGGTGCTCAACACGATGCAGAAAGCGATGGTGCTGCCGATGTCGACGATGCCCGGCGAGCCGGTCGACCACGTCTACGCCGGTCCGATGGCCGCGGAGACGGTGCACTTTCTCGAGGCGGTGGCCGGCGATCGGCCGGTGCTGGTCACCCCGGAGCAGGCCCGCGCGGTGATGGAGGTGTACAACGCGGCCGATCTTTCGGCGGAGCGCAACGAACCGGTCACCCTCCCGCTGCCGGCGCGGGAGCTGCGCCTGGCGGCAGGCTCCTAGCCCTCATGCGGGGAAAGACGGCTCGCCGGATCGGGCTCGGGATCGTCGGTGCGGGACGGGTCGGCCTGTTCCGCGGCGAAGTGGCCGCCCGCCATCCGCAGGTGGACTGGATCGGCATCGCCGAGCGCCGTCCCGAACGGGGACGCCTGGTCGCCGAGCGCATCGGCGCGGACTTCGTCACCGAGGATTTCCGCGCCCTGCTGTCACGGCCGGAGGTGAACGCCGTCATCATCGCCACCGACGAGCATCTGCATGTCGATCCG
>Ga0070734_10004889_pt1 | contig 12280 bp, 12 predicted proteins | sample Coa_R1_8_FD_66444 | JGI IMG/M metagenome (GOLD analysis project Ga0070734, IMG submission 66444) | Surface soil microbial communities from Centralia Pennsylvania, which are recovering from an underground coalmine fire - Coalmine... | ecosystem: Environmental > Terrestrial > Soil > Unclassified ...
CACTGGAAGCCGGGGCCTTGGGGGAGGAGGGCGCAGCCGTCTATCAGGGTCAGAGGGGAGCCAGGGGTGAGGAGGCCGGTCTCCAGGTAGAGCGCGTTTGGCAGGCACGCCATGATGTTGAGTTGCACTGGTCCGCCGCCGTGGGAGGCGTAGGGGCGACCGAACGCATGGGCCATCGTGCCGATCTGCAGGAGGGCGGTCGGGCCGCCGGCACGGCGCAGGTCCGGCTGAACGATGTCTACGGCATCCTGCCGGAGGAAGCGGGCAAAGTCCGGGCGGGTGTAGAGGTTCTCGCCGGTCGCAATCGGGATGGAGAGCGAATGGGCCAGCCGGGCGTAACCCTCCACATCGGCGGCGGGGATCGGCTCCTCCCACCAGTAGCAGCCCAGATCCTCAAACGCTTTGCCGCGTAGTAAAGCCTCCTTGACCGTCAGCGATTGGTTTGCATCCACCATCAGGCGGACGTCGTCGCCGATAGCCTGCCGCACCACCTGAACCCGCCGTATGTCTTCGCGCAGAGTAGGGTAGCCGACTTTGATCTTGACCGCGCGAAACCCCTGCTCCACGGCCTGCGCGCAGATTCTTTGTACTTCCTCGTCGTTGTAGTTGAGCCAACCCACCATGGCGTAGGCGGGAATGCGGTCGTGAAACGCGCCCCAGAGCTGCCAACAGGGCACACCCCGCGCCTTGCCCAGGCAATCCCAGAGGGCGGTATCGATGGCCGCGACCCCGAACATCGCCAGGCCGAACGTGCCGTGGTATTCGGTCTCCCGGAGCATCGCTTCGTAGGTCTGGCGCACAAATGCGGGGTCGGAGCCGAGCACGAGGGGTTTGAGTTCGTGCTCGATCAGCGCGGCGAGGGCCTCGGGCGCGCCCGCAATGCGTCCAAATCCCACTTCCCCAACTCCGGAAACCTCCTCATCCGTATGGATGGTCACCTGAACCGACCCCGCGCCGGGCAGGCTCTGGAGCGCGTCTCGGATGGGGTTGGAGGACGGAGTTCGCAGGTGGGTGGTGACTTCCAGGTGGGTTACTCTCATGGTTTCTCCCCAGAGGCGAAGAGCCGCAAATAGGAGCCGAAGGTCTCAACACGAATGGGCTCTGCACACGATGCGTGCTACCATTCGCGAAATTCGGGGAGGAATCCTCTTGGAACAAATGAGATAGTTGTGCTCCGGCCCTGCGCAAGGGGCCGAACGAAGCGGACAATGGCAGCATCTTTGGAATGACTTCGAAATGACCGCCTGAATGAGACCAAGAAAATAGTGAAAAAATTTTATGAAAAAGGGTATTAAAAGGATTGTGATTCTTAGAAGAAATGTGTATAATGGCTGTGTGACAGAGAAGTCACGGCATCGACTTGTTTCCTTTTGTGTCGCGGTTTTCCCTCGTAGGGGAACTGGACAAGGAGAGGGCAAGAGCTTCTAGCGATGCCCTGATCGCTCCGGGATGAGCGGTAAGGGGAGCCATCAGGCCTTCCAATTCTACGTGACCGTTTCTGGTCCGGAGCCTCTCTGCATAGCGTTCGAGGTACGAAACACATCGCTAAGAGGAGGAAGTGAATGAGAAAAGTGCGGTTCCTGTCAAATCCGTTTTTGGTTGGAGGGTTGCTCTTCGTTTCTACGTTCTGTCTCTCGATGGCGGCGCTTGCGACTACCTGGCCTGGAACCTGGCCGGACTGTGGTTGGGGTTGTTGGCAATATGGCCCGGACGGGCCCAACTCCAATCCGGACTCGTGTGAAAACTGCTGCAACAACCCCACAACCGGGTGCGGTCGTTCAACAGGTCCATACGATCTGGCAGCCTGCGTCGCGTGCTGTAACTCCTACAACTATGGCAACCCCAATGGCAACACGCATTGTCAGGGGCATGGGCCGATTCCCGCGCCGCCGGCCTCCGTCAACCCGTATGGCCCGTAATCCATCGGTTCTATTCTTCGCTCTCGTGTAATATCTCTCCCGCACAGAACGGAGGCCCCGTACGGTAAGCGCTTCCGTTCTGTGCAAACTTCGAGGAAAAACATGTCTAATAGCCGCAAACGCTTGATTGCCTGGCTGGGAGCGCTGCTGGGAATAGTGACCGCCTGTCTGGTCTGGGTTTGGATGACGCGCAAGTCCGGCTCGGGACCCTCCGAGGCTTATGCCCGACAGATGGGATTCTCCTCCATGGAACGCTATAAGCAGATTATCGCCTTGAACCATGGAGCCAACCACTTGCATGATTTCACAGACGACCAGTTTGCTCTTGTGGAAGACGTCCTCAAAAACGATGGTCCAAAACCGCGAATTAATGCCATCGCGGCTCTGAGTTCCCTGCGCACTCTGGAACAGCAGCGACACGCCATCCAACTGATGAAGCCGCATGTCCGGGAAAAAGGCGTAGACGCGATCATCTACACTGTCCTTCAGACCTATGCGCGAGGAGATGGCCGGCCGGCCGTTGAAGAGATGGTGCAGGATCCGGACCCGGATGCCAGTACGTTTGCCAAAGTCGTCCTGAAGAACATCCCCGCCCGTCCGCAGACAACCCATCTCGCGAGCCAGACGCAGTCCGGCGGCAAATAGAGGAGATACCGATGAGACGGGCATTTACACTGATCGAACTTCTCATTGTCATAGCGATCATCGCCATCCTGGCGGCGCTGTTGTTTCCGGTTTTTGGCGCTGCACGCGCTCACGCACGGGAAACAGTCTGCCTGTCCAACCTCCGCCAGATCGGGCAGGCGATCACACTCTATACCCAGGACTATGATGAAGTCTATCCCCATGCCATTCATGCCTGGTTTCGGCTGCATCCGGACTCGCTTCCCGGAATGCCGGAGATCGCACCCCAAGTTCCCGCCCTTCCGCTGATCCAGGAGGTGCTGCAACCCTATAGCCACTCGCATGAGCTATTTCACTGCCCCTCCGATTACGGCGCGTTTCCTCTGGACCAGCCGGCTGTCCTTCCCAGCATCTACTCCGTGTTCGGAAGCAGCTACTTCTTTGTGCCCTGGCTGAACAATGAGACCGTCGGCTGTTTTTCGCGCCCCGCCGAACTGGTCGCCGGACACGACTTCGACGGCGAATGGCACTCCTGGCGCGGGGCTTCCTTCTGGGACCAGCGCGTGAGCGCTCTCTACTATGACAGCCATGTCAAATCCATCCTGCAGCAGAACGAAACGCTGGGTTTTGACTGTGATCTTTAACAGGGATATGGCCCGACACGCCACGCAGCAGGTCGGCATATGCAAAAGGTATTTTCCTTATAGGAGAAGTTTATGGAGCGATCGGAACGGTGGATACTCGGGATCGCGATCTTACTCACCATTGGGGTCGCCTGCCTGGCGGTTAGCCGCAACGTCGCCATGCAGCGAACGGTCCAAGCGCAGAAGGAAGCGCAAAAACCTGTGGTGCTCACGCTATCGTCCCAAGAGCTGTTCGCCGGTAATACAGACTATCTCGGGGAACGGAACAGCCCCTATACGCTTGTCGAGTTCGCAGACTATCAATGTCCACCATGCCGTGCGGCCAGTCAGGAACTGCCGGAGCTACTCACGCGTTATCGGGGTAAATTGCGCTTTAGCTTCCGCAACTATCCGTTGACCAACCTGCACCTCCTGGCGATGTCGGCGGCAATCGCCGCCGAAGCCGCACGGGAACAGCATCAGTTCTGGCCCATGCACGATGCCCTGATGCAGGGAGACCTGGATGCCAGTGCCATTACCGGCTTGGTGAGTCGTCTCCACCTGGATCGTTCACGCTATGACCAGGCATGCCAGACGAGCGCTAAGAAGAGGGTGGAAGACGATATGAAACTGGCGGACCGCTTTAACCTCAGCAGCACGCCGACCTTTGTCCTCTGCTGTCCCGATGGGCGCACGATCCGATTAGGCCTCCTCACACAGATTGCCGACTATCTTCATTAGAGGACTGCCTGAGGCTGCCCTCCCCATAAATAGAGATGCGAGCAAGCCCTGCACAACGGGCGGACGTGAAGGCCCGACAGGTCGCGATCCTTCACAAGCTCCGGGAGTGCGATTTCAGGCGGGGTAGGAGAAACGGGGCACGTCGCCGATGAAGAGCGCGGCTCCGCCGATCAGATTCACCAGGCGGATGTCAATCTCACGGATCTTGCCATAACATTCGGCCAGGACCGTGGAGAAGGAGCGCCTGGTCGGTTTCTGCTCGGGCCGGTCGGTGGTCGCGGTGTGAAGCCGCATCGGGATCCGTTCGCTATCGGAGAACGGGCTGGGTGTCTGGAGTGCCATCTGGAATATCCTCTCTGCGCCCTTTAAAGAGCGCTCTCTGTTGGTGATGGCCCAGTATAACCGCTGTCCCGCACTGCGCCTGTGTCCTACGACACAGGCAGGTGTGTTCTGCGACACACCTGCCCGAACCGAAGTTTAGGCGCGCCTTCCCTGTTTTAGCCAGGTCTGCGCCGCCTGCACTTCCGCCTGAGTGAGTGCGTGCCCGCCCCGCTGCCACTGCAGCGTGACCTCCGCGCCAGCCTGTCGAAACAGCGCTGCCAACTCCTCGGTATTGGCGACAGGGACAATAGGATCGTTCTGCCCTGCACCGATAAAGATCCCTCTACCCCTCAAATCCGGCAGCGTCTCGGGCACGAACGGGACCATGGGGTGAAACAGCACGGCCCCTGCCAGGCGCTCCGGCTGGCGCAGCAGCAGACTGGCTGCGATATTGGCCCCATTGGAGTAGCCGACCGCGATCACCCGCTCTGCAGAGAAGCCATAGCGCTCCGCCGCTTCGGCAACGAAGTCCGCCAACTCCCCCGTGCGAAACCGCAGGTCTTCCTGATCGAACACACCCTCCGCCAGGCGACGGAAGAAGCGGGGCATCCCGTGCTCCAGCACCTTGCCGTGCGGGCTGAGCAGATTGGCGCCAGGGAGCAGCGCCTGCCCCAGCGACAGCAGGTCGTTCTCACTGCCGCCCGTGCCGTGCAGAAGGAGTAGCGTTGGAGCCCCTTCCGGCTGCGGCGCGGGGAGAAAGCGATGCACAAAGTCCATGGTTTTCACAGCTCCCTCCATCTCTATTCTCCCTCCTGCTCCGTCTTCGGCAGGGTCAGCGGCGATAGGCTCTGCTGGATCTTATCGCGCTGAGGCTCCAGCCACTCCGGCAGGCGCAGGCTGGTGCCGAGCCGCTCCAGCGGTTCGTCGGCGGTAAAGCCGGGCAGGTCGGTCGCGATCTCGAATAACACCCCGCCCGGCTCCCGGAAGTAGATGGAGTGGAAGTACTGCCGGTCCATGATGGGCGACACATGGTGGCGCTGCTGCTCCAGGAACTCCTTCCACGCCTGCTGTTGGGCGTCCGTGGGCGTCCGCCAGGCGATGTGATGCACGCTGCCCACGCCCACTGCCCCTCGTGGCGCCTGGGGCAGAGTGAGAATGTCCACCGTGCGCGCAGCGCCCTGCTCACCCGCAGCGTAGCGCGCCCGATTTCCCTCCTCGCGCAGCTTTTGGAACTCCATCGTATCGGTCAACAACTGCGCCGTGCGCGTGCTCTCCCTCAGAGCGAGCGTCACGCTGTAGAAGCCGCGCGTCGCAACCTCCAGGGGAAGGGGACCGTGGCTCCAGCCCGCCCGCTCTTCCGCGCCCGGGTGCGCGACCAACTCCAGTTGCAGCCCATCGGGATCGTAGAAGACCAGCGCCTCCTCATCCCAACGGCGCACCGGCGGCTCGAAGCGGACGTGATGCTCCACAAACCGCCTCTGCCAGTAGCCCAGGCTGCCTTCCGGAACCGAGAACGCCGTCACGGTCGCCTGGGCCGTGCCGAGGGCTCCCCGGTAGCCGCCGGGCCAGGCGAAAAAGGTGAGAATGGAGCCGGGGCTGCCGACTTCATCCCCATAGTAGAGGTGGTATGAGCCGGGATCGTCGTAATTGACCGTGATCTTGACCAGCCGCAGCCCTAAAACGCCGGTATAGAAATCCACGTTCCGCTGCGGGTCGCCGGCAATCGCGGTGATATGGTGTAGCCCAGGTAAAGTCTGGTTCATGGTGGAAAGCCCTCCGTACACTGAGATTTACTCCTATATACGCTGGCGACAAAATCCTGCTGCCTGCCGGAAAGATCGGACCTGGAAACGCAAAAAGATCGGCCATCGGGCCGATCTTTGGATGCGCGGAGAACTGTACTTTTGAGGGGGTTTTGCGATCAATGCAGCCGAACGAGGCCGCGCTTCAAGCCCGTCACTACCGCCTCGGTACGATTGGCGGCGTCGAGCTTCAGCAGGATGTTGTTGACATGGAACTTGACGGTGCTCTCCGAAAGGGTGAGCGCATCGGCAATCTGAGGGTTGCTCTTGCCCTCCGCCATGTACTCCAGCACCCGGCGCTCGGCTTCCGAAAGATCGTCGGAGAGCGTGTGGTCCGCAAGCTTGGCGGCGATGTCGGGGTCCACGCGTCGTTTGCCCGCATAAACGGCCCGGAGGGTCTCGATCACTTCGGTGGGGGAGGCTTCCTTCAGCAGATAGCCGCTGGCCCCGGCGCGCAGGCCGCGCACGATGTCCTCTGTGCCATCATACGCAGTGAGAATGACGATCCGCGCCTGGGGGTTCTCGGCGCGAATGGCCCGGATGGCGTTCAGGCACTCCATCTCGGGCAGCCGCAGATCCAGGATCGTGATGTCCGGGCGATACTGCTGATAGGCCGCCAGGGTCTCCTGCGCGGTGGCGGCTTGCGCGACGACCTGCATGTCGGCCTCGCCTGCCAGAATGGCGTTGAGGCCCTGGCGAAAGATGGCGTTGCTGTCGGCGATCAGGATGCGAATGGAAGCCTTGGAATTCATGCTGCCCTCCCGCCTCTATTGTACCGCCATACCCCATGCAAATTGGCTACTTGCCCGTATCGGTATTCATTGGCATGGGCCGCTCACGTGCCGTGCGTTGTTGCACATAGTCGGGCGGATACTGTTTGGCATCCGCCGCAGGCGCCGCAGGGGGAGGCACAGCCGTCGCCTCCTGTTTCTGGGCACAGCCTGCCAGCAGGCCCGCTGCAAGGCTCGCCGCGAGCAGGATAAGAGGCAGGAAGGGAAAGACGCGCGGTCGTCGCGACATCGAACTACTCCTTCAACAGAGAAATGGGAAAGAGAGAAGCGGGGAGCGAGAGACGCGCAGACGCTGTCGCTCCCCGGAGGAGATCAGCAGTTGCCGGGCGGGGGGATCGCGCCACCGTCGCGCCCATCGTGGGTCATCCAGATATTATCGTTGGGATGCTGCTGCAGATCGTAGCCCTGCCGTTCCGGCGTTCGGGACTTGACGTGTCCATCATTGAACAGATAGTTATTGACCGAGCTATGCCACGGGATCGTCGGTGTCTGCAGGGGATAGCCCCAGTAGACGGTTGCCGGATCCGGCCCGCCCGGTGAGGCTGCCGGATACCAGAACCCACGCTGGCTGAGAAAGTCTCCGTCACGCGGCGACAGGCCGACATAGGGATCGTTGCCGGTATTGCCATCCTCGACAAAGCCCTCGAACAGCAGGTCCGTGTTCGCAGGCGCCACGATGGCGGCCAGGGTGAAGCCGGTCGGGGGGTAGTTATTGTAGCTCAAGTTGGACTCGTTGGAGTAGTTGCTGTTCCATCCGACGGAGGGTGGCATACCGGGCGCGTTCTGCTGCGAGGGCGGCGTATAGCAGGCATCCGAATCCGGATCGTACTGGTTCGACGGATTGAGGAAGACGTTCATCGTGTAGGTGCAGAGGTACTGGCCGAAACTGTTGCCGCCGCTGTAGTACTTGGCCAGATCCGGACAGACCCACACGCTGCCCCGGCTCTGCGCCGGATGGTTCTTGATGTAGGGTTCGAGCGCCGACTGGCCGGTATATTTCCCGTTGCTGTCCCGAAGGATGAAGTGGAAGAGGGGGGTGGGAGGCAGCGTCTCGTCATAGTCCTCGGCATACATCAGAAAGGCGAGGCCCAGTTGTTTCAGATTGCTCTGGCAGGTGGCCTGGCGGGCTTTCTCACGGGCCTGGGCGAAAACAGGGAAGAGAATGGCGGCGAGAATAGCGATGATGGCGATGACGACAAGCAGTTCGATGAGCGTGAACGCATTCTGCGCACGCAAGCGACGGAAGGATGGCATCATGACAATCTCCTTTGCTTGGGTCGTTCATAGCAATATGGGGATAGGTGTGTGAGAACACACTCAGTATACCCAAAGCCAGATTAAGGAGATGTTAAGAACCCAGACGATTATTAAGGAAATTCCGAAATATTTCCGGTAAATTCCACACTATTTCCGGTCAGCGCAGAACCGGATAAGTTGAGACGGCGGAGAGCCTTGCCGGTCTTCGCACTGTACACGACGAACGTAGATCCGCCGAACAGGAAAGTCTGGCTGTCCGGCGCAAAGCCGAGCATAAGGCCTGCCTCCACTCTCTTAATCCGGGCGATCTCTTTGCCGGTGTTCAGATCATACAGCCCCACTTCCTGTGGGATGCCGTTCACGCCTCCCCATACCACCACAAACCGTTTCGCGTCTGGGCTGACGACGACATGCTGCGGATAGGGGCCGCCCTTTGTCCCGAGGATGACTGCACCCGTCTCCAGATTGCATATGCGGAACTGGCCCTCCTTGGCATTCACCGCTCTGTGTCCATCCGGCGAAAAGCCGGTGACAGAATAGTCCTCGTACCGGATCGGAAAGCTGCGCACCGTGCGACCGGCCTTCAGATCGAAAACATCGCTCTCCTCCATACCCATCAGGGCGACGCTCAGGGGCGCATAGAGATGCAATCTTAGCGCGGGAGGTTTTGCAAAGTCGTTTCGCCCCAATTCGTCGCCGTTTGCTGCGTCATAGAGAACCAGCGCGCCCTGGTTGACATCAAAGAACTCCTTCCCGGTGGCGCTAAACCGCAACACCTCGAAATCTGGCTTCGCGTATTGGCCCAGTTTTGCGCTGACGAGCCGGCGGCCCGCAGCGGTATCCCAGATGGCGGCATCAAATTGGGTCGCGCTTGCGTCGCGGGCGGAAAAGGTGAGGATGCGCTCTCCGTCCGGGCTGAACGTTGCGGCGACCTGGCCGTCAAAGCGCCGCACCTCCGTGCCGCTCACCAGATCCCATAGCCGTGTGCTCGTGTCTTTGGGATCCACATAGATCTCGCTGGGGATGCGCCAGGAGCTGCTCAGCGCCTGCTTGCCATCCGGGCTGAACTGAACCGAAATGATACTTTCACCATGGCCCACGAGCCGATGGAGGAGACGCCCAGTTTGCGCGTCCCACAGGCATACGTCATTGCCGATGTGTCCCAGGATTCGGCTGCCATCGTAGTCCCAGTCACGTTGCGGCCTGGTAGGGGCAGAGTGGAACGGAACCTCGCTTCGCGTATCCGGTATAGCCGCGCGGAGCGTACCATAGAATAAGCCGATCCCAAGGACCAAGCAGACCAGCCTTTGTGTGTATGGCGACATAAAGCGTCTCCTCTCCTGCTCGGATAGCGCATACAATTGCCTATACCATTCACCACGCCTTCGGAATGTCCTGCATCCTCCGGAGCGGTTCCCAATCTCACAGGATTGCATCCGCAGGACTTCTCTTGAGTTCTGTTGAATCCTGGCATAAGCCCTCAACCCGTCTGCCTCGCTCCGAACGCCCTGGGAGGAATGGAATTGATACGACAATGCCTGTGCGTTCTCTGGTTCCTGCTGCTATGTAGCGCGGTGTGCGCTGCGGAGATGCCTCCCAACCAGCCTCGCCTGGCGCTCTCCGGCGGCTTCATTCAGTACCAGGATTGGATGCGACGACTGGATGCCTCGGCATGGCGGAACGAGCTGAGCGCGATGCGCAACGCCGGGATGGACACCGTCATTATTCAGTGGCTGAAGGTGAATGAGAGCCGCTTCCTCCCTGCGAAGGACACCGATCTCGACCCCACCCAGATCCTTCTGGACGATGCGGATACGCATGGCATGCGGGTCTATATCGGCCTGGCGATGGAGGATGCCTGGTGGCAGAAGGCGACGGACGCCGCCTATCTGGAGCACGCTGCCGGAGACTGCATCGCCATCGCGGAGGAGGCGTGGCAGAAGTATGGCAGGCATCGGTCGTTCGCGGGGTGGTACATCCCGCAGGAGACCTGGGATGCCGCCTATACCGGCGATCAGATCGGGCATCTTCGCGCCTTTCTGCGCCGCATCAGCGACCGTTGTAAGGCGCTCTCCGGTGGGAAACTCGTGGCTTTCGCGCCCTTCTTCAGCGGCAGTGTGCCGCCGGATGTCGTGGCAAAGGTCTACACGCAACTGCTGGACGGAGCCGGGATAGACCTCCTGATGCCGCAGGACGGCGTCGGCGCGAGGGCCTGGGAGGGGGATGTGGCCGGTAAGGTCGCCCCCTACTTTGGGGCGTTTCGCGATGCCTGCCTCGCCGATGGCGTGGAGCTCTGGGCCGATCTGGAGAGCTTCCAGTTGGCACACGGCCTTCCGTTAGACAACCTGCCCACCCAATTCGAGCCGACCCGTGTCGAACGCCTGAAGCAGCAGATCGTCGCCGAAGCGCCCTATGTGGCAAAGTTTGTCACCTTCGATTTCTTCCACTACCTGAGCCCCTATCGCGGCGCAGCACAGAAGCAACTGTACGCCGACTACGTGCGCGATTTTGTGACGCACGCCTTCTTGCCGGTCTTCGGCCGCAGCATCCAGGTAGATCCCGCCTTTAACTACTATCAGGGGCGGACCGCCGAGAGCCTTGCCGCCGAGGTGCGCGCCAACGGCTACAGCCTCGTTCGCTATGTGCTGACCGCCGATAGCAACGTGGATCCCGCCCTGATCGCGGCCCTGCAGCGCGAACATATCGGCGTCTGGTACACGACGTTCTGCAACGGAACCTATAGCACGAAAGATCTGCCTGCCGGTTGGGAGAAGTGGCGCATGGTGACACGGTCCGACCTGGAGGGGAAAAAATTAGAGAGCGATGGCTTTACCCGCCTCTGCCTGAACAACCCGGACTACCGCGCCTGGAAGAAGCGGCAGGTCGGACAGATGATGCGGATGCATCCGTTTCAGGGCGTAGATCTGATCGAACCGCACTGGCCGGAGTACCCCGGCGTCGCCAGCCCGGCCTACGGCTGCTTCTGCCCCTCCTGTCTGGCGGCGTTCCGCAAGCAGTTTCCGGAAGAGATGGCGCTGCCGGATGTGCTGCATGCCGATTCGCCCCGCTCGCCGCAGCGCAACCCGATCCTCTGGCGCAAATGGCTCCAGTTTCGGCAGGCCAGCCTGACCGATTTCTTGAACGATCTCGTCAATGGGGCGGATGGCATTCGTCGCACCGCGCCGGACGCACGGGTCTGCGTCTGGACCCTGGCGTTGACCGCGCAGGAGGGGGTACAGCAGATGCGGGAGGAATGCGGCGAGGATGCCGCCGAGATCGCGCGCATGGTACGGCCCGACCTCTACTGCTTCCAGACCCACTGGTCGGACTGGATGCGCGCCGACCTCAAACCGGACTATGCGGAGCGTTATCGGCCCTTCCAGGAGCAGGTGCGCCGCGTCGCGCCCGACATGCCCCTGATGGTGCAGGCGGACACCGGCTCGCAACCGCCGAACCGTCGCAGTTGGGACTGGATCGCCGCGTTCGAGCATACCTGCGCTACGCTGGGCGTGACCAGCACGACCTGCTACGAATACTGCCTGGGCGCGTATATGAACACCGATCCTCCCCGTCTGGTCGCAATCCGGAGGCAGCCGGAGGGGATCGAACTCCGCTTTACCCGGCGGCTGGCCGCGAATGCTGCCGATCCGGCTCACTATGAACTGAGCCAGGGCCGCATTACCGCCGCGCGCCTGGATGGAAACTGCGTGACGCTCTCTATCCAGGGCCTGCGCCCGGACGACCTGGTCACCTTGACGGTGCGCAATCTCGCAGATGACGCGGCGCACCGCTTTTTTCCCAGCGATGCGCCTACCACGCTGATCCTACAGCGCGCGCGTTTCCATAAATGAAGGAGCCTGCGCATGAAATCCAGAATGCATCGGAGCGTTCTCCTGGCCGCCGCGATTGCCCTCTTGCTGCCGTTCGCGCTGTGGGCGAAAGAGCCGGATCGCACCTATAGCAAGAGTTGGGTCTGGGTGGATGCCTCGAACGGAGGCAAGCCGCTCGTCTCCGGCGATACCTGGGACGTGCCGGTAGAGTACTACCTCGACCCGGCGGACCACGATGGCAAGACCGCGCTCACCCTCTGGGGCGCAGGCCCCTGGATCGATACGCCGGACGGTAAGTACGTCAAAGAGCGGGGGCACATCTCCTATCCCGGCCTCTTTGCCGGCCTCGACATCACCCAGCCCGGCAAGGGC
>Ga0070734_10004890_pt1 | contig 12274 bp, 7 predicted proteins | sample Coa_R1_8_FD_66444 | JGI IMG/M metagenome (GOLD analysis project Ga0070734, IMG submission 66444) | Surface soil microbial communities from Centralia Pennsylvania, which are recovering from an underground coalmine fire - Coalmine... | ecosystem: Environmental > Terrestrial > Soil > Unclassified ...
TCGTTGCAGCCTTCCAAAGCCGCGCCGCCGAAATCCGCCGCAGTCAGGTCCTTCTGCTGCAGCATCGTCCCCATCGCTCCATCCAGCACGAGGATGCGGTGGTCCAGGAGGTCCTCCAACAGGCGCCGCCGATCCCGGGGGTGTGCCATATAGGATCTTTTTCTCAGTTTAGCAACAGACCCTTACCCAAACCGTTAACTTAATGAATACCACTTACGGCCAAACGTGCGGAGAGGTATGCTGGGCACAATGACACTTTACAACTTGCGCCTGTGGTTCACTTCGCTGCTCGTGCTTTCGGCCGCTTTGCCGGTATATGCCGATACGCAGTTTCGCGCCAGGAAGATGACACGCACGGATGTGCCGTTAGGCAAAGGCCAGTGTGATATCCGGTTGCAAGTGGATAATGAAGTGGAAGTCACGGTGCGTGGTGACATGGTTTTTGCGCGCACCATATCGGGCCGGGACAGCCGCGATGATGGTTCGGAATGCAATGAGCCTCTCCCAGTTCGTGACATACAGGGCTTTAATTTTGAAGTTAAGGACAGCCGCGGCGAAATTCGCTTGCTGGCCGAACCGTCACGACGGAATGGGTTCGGCGCTGTGGTGCGGATCCGGGATAGCGCCGGCGGTGAAGGCCGCTATCATTTCCGCCTGTCGTGGATGATCACCGGGGGCGGTGATTTCACCCGCCGTGGTCCGGACGATTTTCGCCGGGATGGAGACGATTCGCCGGCACGGCGCCGCAACGATGACTTGGACGACCGGCGCGGCGGGTTGGCGTGGAATAACACGACGCACTTCGCGGGTCGAGGACAGGGTTCCTCCACATTGAGCGGCTACGGCGGGCAGCGATTGATGGATGTGAGCGTCGATATCGATCGCGGTAACCGGATTTTTGTTTCGTTCCGGACCGACAGCGGCCGGGCGTTGGCATTTTCCGGGCAAGTCATTGGTATCGATGGCGATACGATCAAAGCCGATGTCGCGACCGACGACCGGGCGCGGTTGCGCGGTTCGATGTACCTGTCGCGCAACCCGCGGGGCGACGTTTATCGCATTACGCTCGATGCCACCGACGGGCAGGACCGGCTGAGCTTGGACTGGTCGCGCCGCTAAACAAGACTAAAATAGTCCGATTGTAGAAATTTCCCTTCCCCTCCCGTGTGAATGGTATTACTATTGGATCATGAAGATATTCACACCCCAATATCTCATGATTGGGTTGACGCTCGCGTTTGGCAGCACTGCGGCTCTCCCGCAGCAAGTCAACGAGCCCACCAAAACCATTAAGCGGGTTCCCATAACGGACGTCCACACAATAGACGGACAGGCGCTGTTCGGGCACTATTGTGCGGTGTGCCATGGCAAAGACCTTAAGGGAACGGGCCCAGCGGCGGATGCGCTCAAGAAAACGCCGGCGGACCTGACGCAGATCAGCCGGAAAGCCGGAGGCGCTTTTCCGGAAGTCCACGTAATGCGCATCATCAAAGGCGACGACACGGTCGGAGCTCACGGATCGCGAGACATGCCGATCTGGGGCGAATTATTTACCTCCCTGAACGGGCGGGAAACCACCGAGCTGCGCGTGAATGCACTGATGAAATACCTGGAGACGATGCAAGCGAAGTAGGGCGGATATTAATGCCGGCCTTAACAGATCGCGGTCCGGTGTCCAGAGGTGACATGGACCGCGATTTTTTTAGCGGATCGAACCCTTAATGGCGGCATCAACCGAGATGCGGTTCTCATCAAGAATCGTGCCTACGGCGCGTTCGAGAGCGGCGCGAGCTTTGACGTACGCGCTGCGGGCAGCAACTTCGGTGGAGCGCGCCTGCGCCAACAGACTTTCATATTGGATGACGAAGAAGCTGGTGGACGCGCCGACCTCAAACTTGGCTTGTTCGATCTTCAGCGACTGCTCCTGGAAGGCGCGGGCCTGAGCGGCGGCTTCGGAGGAGGCGCGTGCGCGGCGCATGGCGATCAAGGCATCTTCGACCTCGAGGCGCGCCTCATTTTCGAGCTGGCGCAGGCGGATCTGCGATTGCTTAAACTGGATTTCATCGCGCGCCAGGTCGGCATCGGCGATGCGGTTGTGGATCGGAAGAGTGAGCTGCAACCCAATTCCGTAAGTCGGGTAGCGGCGGGCGAAGATCTGGTCGAGGACGCCGCCGTAGCCGCCGGCCAAAGTGGGGTCGGCCGTGGGTTGCAGCGGATTTAGAGTGCCTGCCAGGCCATTGTTTTGCATGATACCCACCAGATCGAGCTCGGGCCTGGTGGCGTTTTGCGAACCCTGCAATCCTATTTTTGAGATGTCGATTTGCAGCCGGGCCTGTCCCAAGTCGGGGCGGGTGGCAAGAGCCTGAGTGATCAGGTCCTGAATGGGCTGAACGTTATCCTGCGCGGGAATCTCGAGCGGATCGGTCGGAATGATGTGGGCTGTGCGCACGGCCTCATCCTGGTTGCCCAGGCGCGTGAGCACGTTTTTCAAGATGGCTTCCTGCTCATCAAGCAATCCCTGGGAGTTGGCGAGGTCCTGGCGCGTCGAAAAGACCTGTGCGTTGGCGCGCGTTTCCTCGACGGGCGCAAGGGTTCCCTCTTCGACCTGGGCTTTGACATCGGAGAGAAGCTTTTCCGCGGCGGCGACGGATTCCTGCTTGACCCTGACATCTTGATAGAGGGCCACGAAATCGGTATACAGGCGGACGACGCCGTACACGGTAGCGATGAGCTGCTGCCGGAAAAGAAGGCTGCCGATTTTCTGCTCGTCACCGGCGATGCGGATAAAGCGGCGGTTGAGGCTCCTACCGAAACCACGCAGCAAGGGTTGAGTAACGTTGAGGCCGAGGCTCGAACCGGTGTACGGGTTGTACGCGGTACGTTGCGAATTCAGCGACTGGTGGTTGTTGTTGAAGTTGAGGCTGGCGAACGCACCGGTGGAAAACCCCTGCTGGATTCCCGCATTGGCCAGCAGGCCGTTGGTGATCAAAGAAGGAGTGCCGGTCACCACGCTGTTGCTCTGCGGGGTAGTTTGATGGCTCCAGTTCAGCTGGCCGACGAGGGCCGGGTCGTATATCGGAATTGCGGTTCCTGCCGATTGCGGAACGGTACCCTGGATGGAGAGGTTGGTCTGCGGAGCGGCCAGTACGCCAAGTTCGAGGCCGTTGGTCGTGACGGAGGACCCCCCGGTGACGCTGCTGCCGGCGGCCGGATTAGTCAGCACGGGGCTGAGCGGCCCACCGACGCCGGTCGGCACTTCAGCCAGCGTAAAATTCAGACCGCGCACGATGCCGCCGCCCCTGGCACGAAGCAGCTCGGCGTGGGCTGCTTCCGGCGTGAAACGCTGGAGCTCGACGTCGAGGTTGTTCTCGATGGCAAGCGCGAGCGCATCCTGGAGCGAAAGATAGAGGCTGCCGGCCCGAATTAATTCGTGGACGCGGGGAGAGTTCTGAAAGAGAAGCGGTCGCGAGCTTTGAGGAAGTCCGTTCTGGGCCGCGGCCGGGGCCACGCAGAGAAAGGCCGCCAACAGAGTACGAAGACCTGATTTTTGCATGGTGATACTTTCAATCGGAGTTCTATTTAGGACCGACGGCGCGGCGCGCTTGGATCCTGCTTGACGGGTGTGACGCGGGCGCCCTCGCGCACGGCATCGCTGGGGTTGACGGCAATCTGTTCGCCTTCCTCGAGCCCGGAAAGCACTTCGAGGCGATCGCCGAAATCCCGGCCCAGCTGGATGCGGATATAGTGAACCATCCCGTCCGCGTTTACGAGCGCGACCTGAGGCCCATCGGACCGCACGACGAGGGTGTCGCCCGGGATAAGCAACGGAGGAGTCTTGCGGAGCACCTGAAGGTCGACCTCGGTGAACATGCCGGGAAGAAGCGTGCCGTCTGGATTGGGAACTTCAACCTCGGTGAGAAGGGTGCGGCTGGCGGGGTCGAGCGCGTTGGAGGTGCGGGTAACCTTGCCCGTAAATTTGCGGTGCTGGAGCTCGTCAAATTCCAGCGTGGCGGACTGGCCGACGCGCACCGATTCGGCCTCGGCCTGCGGGACATTGATGAATGTGCGCATGCGCGCGTTCTGGGCGATGCGGAAGAGCAGCGTGTTGCCCTCGTTGATGAGGGCGCCGGTGTCGACATTGCGCACCGTAATGACCCCGGCGAATGGCGCGCGCACGGTTTGATAGCTCTTCAGCTCCGTCAGGCGCGCCAGACTTGCCTGCGCCGCACCCACGTTTCCGCGCGCGGCGGCCACTGCTTTTTCGAGCGCCTCCACGTTGGCCTTCTGGGCGGCATACCGGGCCTGGTAGACGTCGTTTTCCTGTTTGGAAACCGCTCCGCGGCTGACGAGGTTGCCCCAGCGTTCGGCGCTGATCCGCGCCAGATTCTCGCTGCTGCGGCCTTGCTGGAGCGCCGCCTCGGCCTGCTCCACGCTGCTCTGGGCCTGAGCGAGCACGGCCTGACCCTGCTTGATTTGTTGATCGAGCTCGGGGGCTTCAATCTCGGCAAGCACCTGATCCGGTTTTACGCGATCGCCGATGTCGACATATCGTTTGCGAAGATAGCCGCTGGCGCGGGCAAGCACCGGGGCTTCGGCGGCCGGCTGAATGTTACCAGGTAGGACCAGTTCGGTGCGGAGCGGCGCCCGAGCAACGGATGTGACGGTGGCGAGAGGCAGGCTCTCGACTTCGGATTTGACCTCGGCGGCCAGCACCTGCTGGCGGCGCTGTCTCGGCAGATAGCCCGAAAGAAAGGCGATCCCGATGAAGGCAAGTAACAAGAATCCCAGCGAACACAACAGGGTCCGCGAAGGCGCGGATTTCGGCGGAGAGGCACTGACGGCTGGCTGCTGCCGGCCGAGGAGACGCTTGAGTTGCTCGATTTCGGCGCGCAGCTGCTGCTCGGTGGGGCTCACCTCGTTCATTGCCGATCCTCGGGAAATATCATGTCGTGTTGAAGGTACTTTCTCTTTCCTGTCTTCCGCTGACAAACGGGCCTGAGACCGTTGAAGGCTAAGTGACTCTATGATAACGGACGGCGATGAGAACCGTCGAGGCGCGCCGGGGGCAGGCGCGAATAGCTCTTTTGAGCCAGGCCGTGCTACGACAGGTGCACAATACCGCGCTGAATAGCGGCGGTCGCGGCCTGGGTGCGGTCCTGCACTCCGAGTTTGCTCAGGATGTTCTTGACGTGGTTCTTCACCGTGTGTTCGGCGATGTTGAGCGAATAAGCGATCTGCTTGTTGGCGAGGCCGCGCACGATCAGCTCGAGAACCTGCACTTCACGCGCGCTGAGATCGGGACGCGGCATCTGGGCTGCGAGCGCGGCGGCCACGCCGGATGGGAGATAGGTCTGCCCGGAATGAACGGCGCGGATGGCTTTCAGCAGCTCGTCGTGCAGGACATCCTTGGTTAAATACGATTGAACGCCAGCGGCAAGAGCGCGGCGGATGTCTTCGTCGCCGCCATAAGTCGTGAGCGCGATCATGCGCGCATGAGGGAATTCGGCGCGGATGGCGGTGGCGGCTTCGACGCCCGACATGATCGGCATGCGCATGTCGAGAAGCGCGACGTCGGGAATATGCTTGCGATAGAGCTCGACTGCCTGCTGGCCGTTGGAAGCTTCGGCGACCACGGTCATGTCGGGCTGCATGTTGACGATGGTGCTCACGCCGACGCGCGCCACCAGGTGATCTTCAGCAACGAGAATTCGAATTGGATGACTCACGGGAGTGGGACTGTGACCTCAACTTGCGTGCCTTCCCCGGGATGACTAGCCAGGTGCAGTTCGCCACCCAGCCGTTCGGCGCGTTCGCGCATGCCGATCAGACCGAAATGGCCGCCGAGAGAAGAAAAGACGTCCTGGTGCTCGAAGCCCCGGCCATTGTCGACGATGCGAAGATCGAGTTTGCGGGACTCGGTCTGCAGTTTAACCCAGATCTGACTGGCTCCGGCGTGCTTAAGAGAATTCGTGACCGCTTCCTGCGCAATACGGAGCAGGTGCTGCTCATACTCCTGGGGCAGCCCGTTCTGGGCGCCGGAGACATCGACATGCACTTGGACGCCGGAGCCGGCGGTCCAGATCTGCGCTCCCGAATGCAAAGCCGCGGCGAGATCCTGGCCTTCGAGCACCGACGCGCGCAAGTCCATCACGGAGCGCCGCGCCTCGGTGATGCTGTGGCGGGCCATCTTGCGCGCGAGCTCCAGGTACTGGCGGGCTTTGCTGTGCTCTTGCGGCATAGCCAGAGCGACGGCGTCCAGCTGCGAGCTGATGCCGACGAAGCCTTGCGCCAGCGTGTCATGAATTTCGCGGGCCATGCGGGCGCGTTCCTCCAGCACGAGAGCGAACCGCGACGCGAGCTGGCGCAGGCGCAGCTGGTACAAACCCCAACCGGCGGCGATCAGGGTCAGCGCAGATAACAAACGAAACCAGGCGGTCTCGTAAAACTGGGGCAGCACTTCGAATTCGTAGGAGCGCTCGCTGGCCGGGCCCCCGGGCAATTCGGCGCGGACGCGAAATTTATATTTTCCGTGGGCGAGGGTATTGTAGTTGATGAGGCGGCGGTTCCCTGCCCTCACCCAGTCTTTATCGAGACCCTCGAGTTTATGCGAGTAGCGGACGCGCTCGGGAGCTCCCAGATGGATGGCGGTATAGCGGATTTGAATTCTCTGGCTGCCGGCAGGGAGTCTGGGTGTTTTAGAGAAATCCACGGATTTGCCGTCGGCAGTCATGTCCACCATGTGCAATTCCGGAGGGGGGCCGCTGGCCTGGGTGCGGGCGTGGGGATCGATTACCGCAAGCCCCTGGCTAGTGGGAAACCAGAGGCGCCCGTCGGTGGTGCGGCGGCCACCGCCGGGGATGGGGTACCCTGGGGCGGATTGCGCGCTGCGCAAGCCGTCTTCCACGCCGTAATTGGTGGGTTCCAGCTCGCGGATTTTGTGCGCGTCGAAATCGTGCAGTTGCTTTTTCGAAATGCGGCAAATCCCGCGCGTTGTGCTCAACCAAAGCGATTCGCCATCATCGGCCACGTCGGAGATATTGTCGCTCAAAAGGCCGTCCTTGGCCGTGAAATGAGTGAACTGATTATTGCGAAACGCGTTTAGACCGCCACCGAAAGTACCGATCCACAAGGTGCCATCGGGGTCTTCGCGCACGGCGCGGATCTGATCGCTGGACAGGCCGTTCGCCTCCGTGTAATGGACCTTGTCGTCTCCGCGTACGCGCCAGAGACCTCGTCCATAGGTGCCGGCCCAGAGTACGCCATTGCGGCCTTCGGCCAGCGAGACGACGGCATCATTCAGCACCGGCCCACCTGGGACGACAATGCGAATATGCTTATCGGATAACTGAGCCAGACCGCCGTTGAGCGCCAGCCAGAGCCGGCCGGCGGAGTCTTCGAGGGAATCGAAAACCAGTTCGCGATTGAGCTCGTCGGGCGGCACATAGGTGCTCAAATGCTTGTCGTGCATGCGCACGAAACCGCCGCGTGTGCCGAGCAACAAGTCGCCATCACGGCTTTCGCGAATGGAGAAGATTTCGTTGTTGGGCAAGCCGTTCCAGGTAGTGAACAACTGATAGTGTTCCGGCGCAAACAACAGCAGACCGCTATCGTGATAGCCGATCCAGATGCGTCCGCTGTGATCTTGGAAAACGGTGTTGGGGTCATCACTGGGCAACCCCTCGCTCTTGCCGTAGACGGTGAAGACGTCGTCGCGCAAGCGGGTCAGCCCATTATTGGCGCCGACCCAAAGATTGCCTTCCCGGTCTTCAAACAGCGAGCGCACCTGGTCGCGATCCTGCCCGCCGGGGCCGCTCATCGTAACAAAACGATTATTCCGGAGCCGCGCCAGGCCCGAATTGGTGCCAACCCAGACGTTGCCATCGCGGTCCACTTGCAACGCGCGGACGAAAATGTCGGGTAGGCCGTCACGGGTATCGTATTTGCGGATCTTTCCGTCGGGCGAGCGGAGTATCAGGCCCTGGCTGCTGCCGATCCACAGATTCCCGTGACTATCGCGGGAGATTCTCGTCACATTACCGGAGTTCAGAGCATCGGCGCTCACCACCGGAACGAATCGGGAGCCGGCACGTTCGACAACTCCGCCGAAACCGCCAACCCAAAGATTGTGCTGCCGGTCTTCACTGACACGCTGCACCGTAGTGGTGGGAATGTCCTTGCCGGCGCGGAGGACCGTAAAGCGGCTGCCCGCGAAGCGGGCCAGGTCCACGCCGGCAACAGCCCAGAGGACGCCGGAGTGATCGACGGCCAGATCGGCGATGGAATCGTCAGGCAATCCGTCATTGGTGTCGTAAATGTAGAACTGTTTGTTGGCGTAGTGGGCAAGGCCGTTGGTGGTGCCGATCCATAGCGAGCCGTCGGCTCCGGCCGCCAGCGCCGATATTGAATTAGAGGGGAGGTTGTTGTGGTCCTTGTCGAAAACGACGAAATCGTAACCATCGAAGCGAGCCAAGCCCTCGTCGGTTCCGAGCCACAGGTAACCGTCGGTGGTCTGCGCGATGGCGCGGATCGTATCCTGCGGCAGGCCCTGCTCCTGGGTCCAGACCTTTTGCGCGTACTGCGTCAAGGCTTTACGGGGATCCAGGGGAAAGGCGCGCGGAAGAAACCAGAAGGCGAGGGCCAAGCTTACAAAACCGCGCGCGATTCTGCGAGCCATAGCTTCTTTCAGTATAAAAGCTGATGGCCCGGATGTGGTGGGAACGACTCCGCGGGAGCTACGGCCCGGCGCGTCGTTTAGAAAACGTATTTCAGCGCGAACTGCATAATTCGCGGGTCGTTGGTCGATTGCGTAATGGCGCCCAAGCCGGCCGTGTTTGAAGGAACAATCTGCCCGAAATTTGGCGCGGTCAGGTTCGTTACGGGATTGTATACGTTAACCCAATTTAGAAGATTGAACGCTTCGCCGCGTGCTTCGATGGTCTGGCGTTCGCGGATGCGGAAGACGCGGAACAAGGCCGTGTTTATAACGAAAGCTCCGGGACCGCGGATGGCGCCATTTCCCATATTGCCGTAGGTGCCCGGGGCCGGCTGCCCGAAGGCTTTGGGGTTCAACCAACCGTTCGGCCCTTTATTGGTCAGGTAGACGTCCGGTAAAAGCTGATTGGGACGCTGAATAGTGCCGTTGCCGTTCAAGGCCTGGTCAAGCACTGTACTGACGTTGATCGGCGGCCCGCTTTGCGCGATACCGGAAACGGCGAGCTTCCAATCACCGGCAACGATCTGCAATGCGCGGCTCGAGTACTTCGGCGAAGTCACCACTAGCGTCTGGTTGAAGACCTTGCGCACGTCCGAACTCGGGCACGGCCCGCGATCCGCTGTGCGGTTGTTGTAGCGCGTCTCGGAATATAAGGAGAGGCCGAGCGCCGGAGTGTAATAGTCGGATACGCATTGCGACCAGGTGAAGTTCGTGCTCGATGTGAAGTTGTGGCCGAAACGATGCTGCGCGGAAAGCACCAGGCCGTCGTAGTACCCGGTCCCGCCTTCGTCCAGCACCTCGGTTTCGCCATAATAAGTGCCCCAGGCGGGATTGACGAAATTCAGCCGCCGCCGGGCCGCGGTGTTGGCGGTAGTCGAGCAGACGGTATAGGAAACTCCGTTGAGCGTACAAGAACCGAGCCCCAAGAACTGCGACTGGTTGACCGGGTTATTCAGCCACAGATGACGCGTGGAGTTGCCCACGTAACTGGCCGAGGCCAGCCAGTTTCCGATTTGTTTCTGAATGCTGAAGTTATACTGCTGGATGTAAGTCGGCTTGATGTCGAGCGGATAGCCATACGTGAGTTGGAGATTACCTTGCAGGAAATGGAATTGTTGAGCGGGCGGCAAAGGGAATGGGTTTCCTGCCGGCGAACTGGCCCAGGGATTGGCAAGCGAGGGCGGATTGGGTACGGTCAGGCTGGCGCCCCATGGCGGCGAGAATCCGAATTGATCGAAGGCGAAATTCGGAAGATCGTAAAAGATGCCGTAGCCGGCGCGGATCGACATCGTGCCATCACCGCGCGGATCGAAAACAATGCCCACGCGCGGCGAAAAATTCACCATCTTGTTGGGGCTGTACTTGTTTTGCGGAAGGCTCGACTCGCCCCCGAAGACCATGCCGGCCGGCGCGTTCGGAAATGCTTTGCTCACCACGTTGTTGACAAAGTTATCGAGGGAAAACGTCAGCACCTCGCCATAGGGGTTGGTATGTCCGAAGAAAGGATCCCACCGCAGACCCGCATTGAGAGTGACACGGCGGCTGAATTTCCAGGCATCCTGCACGTAGACTCCGAAGACGTTCTGGTGCTGATCGGAATATGACGGCCCGGCCTGATTGAAGCTACTTGCCATCCCGAGCAGGTAATCAATGTTCGAGATGCCGGTAAATTGGCCGTTAAACGTGAATCCGCCCGCCGAGTTCAGGTAATTAATGGCAGTCGCTTTCAGGTTGATGAGCAGCATGCCCAATGAGATCTGGTGCGCCCCATGCGTCAGGGATATGTCTTCGGAAACCTGCCAACTGGTATAGGGCTGGAAGGAGGGAGTGGTGGCGATGGTGAATCCGGCGGTGGTTGACCATCCCCCGAGGTACTTTCCAAACTGCGAAACAGGCAACTGGGTCACGTTGGTCACGCCCAAGTCGGGCAGGTTGAAATATTTGTTGTAGACGGTGGTGTTGGAGCTGCGATTGGCCATCAAGTGGAAACTGCTGACCATGGTCGGGCGAATCAGATAGCTGTCCCCGAGCGTGGCGTTGAACACGTTGTTGGAGGCGCCGCCAATGGCCTGGACCAGAACGTTTTGCGCGGGATCGCCCGCGGGGCTTTCATAATGCTGCACAAAGTAGCGGCCAAACAGCGAGTGCTTTGAGGACATCTGATAATCGCCACGCGCGACGCCCTGGTTTTCCGTAAAACTTGCGGGAGGAGCATAGGTGATTCTGCCGCACGGATCTGAGGTTTGCGGGAGATACTTTTCCAGGTTCAGAGAGATCGGGTTGAAGGCGGCGGGAGCAATGCGGTTGTTGACAAAGCCGAGTGAGGCGGGAAGTGTTAGCGGAGCCGGGCGGCACGCCGTGGAAGTAACAGTGGAGAAATCGCCCGCCAGCATCTGTGCATTGGGGACAAAAGCGACGTTCGCCACGGGACTCGACTTCACGATGTTGTCCTGATAGCCGAGGAACAAAAACAGTTTGTCCTTGCGGATGGGGCCGCCGATGGTGCCGCCGAACTGGTTCCGTTTCAGACTGTCGCGGACCGGTTGAAAGCTGTTGCGAGCGTTGAAGAGATAATTGCGGACGAATTCGAACGCGTCACCATGAAATTCGTTGGTGCCGGACTTGGTGACCGCGTTGACGGCTCCGGCCGAGTGATATCCGTACTGAGCCGGCAGGGCGCTGGTCTCGACCTTAAATTCCTGCAGCGCATCCGGAAACGGCATCGGCAGATTCTGGTTGCTCAGCGGGTCGTTGTGCGTGCCGCCATCGAGCAAATACGTGACCGTGCCTCCGCCGCCGCCCGCCAAAGATGCGGAGATCGAAGAAGCCGAAGAGGCACGGAAGGCGCGGCCCGGTGTCACACCGCCGGCAAGGTAAATCAGATCCGTGACGTTGCGGCCGTTCAATGGCAGATCGACCACACGCTGCTGATCGACCACCTGCCCGATGCTGGTGTTCTGGGTTTCCACCATGGCCGCGTTGGCTTCCACTTCGACCTGTTCACTGACGGCTCCGACTTTGAGTGTGGTGTCGATGGTCGGGTTACTGTTCACCTGCAGGATGATGCCGGTTTGGGTGTATTTGGCGAATCCTTCTTTCGTCACCTCGAGGCGGTACGGACCGACAGGAAGATTGGGGAACACGTAGCCGCCGTCCTGCCCGCTGATCACGCTGCGGGCGGCTCCGGTTGCGGTCTCGGTGACGCGCACTTCCGCTCCCGCCACCGGCAGGCCGCTGGCATCTTGAACAGTCCCGCGGATCTGCGATGTGGAAATCGCCTGCCCCCACATCAACTCAAGGGCCAAGCCCACGATGACTATCAGACGCCATACAGCGATGCCTGTCGAATTCACGGCCTACCTCCTCCGCGTTCAATGCCGCGGAAATTGAGCGATAAGTATATCCGCAGCAGCTGCCGTGTTCAAGCCGAGCGGCAGCCGCCTGTCGTTAACATACGATCTGTCCGCTCGAATTAACGGATGATCTGTCCGCTTTGAGAAACGGCGGCGGAGACGAGAGCCTGGAAGGTGAACTCCGGGCGAACGTATTCCGCGGCCGAGA
>Ga0070734_10004891_pt1 | contig 12274 bp, 12 predicted proteins | sample Coa_R1_8_FD_66444 | JGI IMG/M metagenome (GOLD analysis project Ga0070734, IMG submission 66444) | Surface soil microbial communities from Centralia Pennsylvania, which are recovering from an underground coalmine fire - Coalmine... | ecosystem: Environmental > Terrestrial > Soil > Unclassified ...
CACCACCGCCGTACAAGTACTCGATGCGTTGGGAGCGAGCCTCGCACAGCTAGCTTGACTGCAGCGCGGCTTCCGCGCGCCCAAGAATCTCCTCCACCACGGCCGTCTTCGCGTCCGCGTAATCCTGAACGCCGGCCCACTCATTGGCCGCCAGCGCCAGCTTGCGCTGCGCGTATCGCTCGCGATCGGCGGGATTCGAGCGCAGCCAATCGCGAAATAGCAGAACACGGCCGATCTCGGGACAATTGAGCGAAAACACGTGCAGGTTCACGTCGGTATCCGGCCCTTTCAGCATACGGTGGTCGTGCCAGGCGGGCTCCCGGATTAGCAGCCGGTATCCCTTGTCCTCGAGCTTGGGCAGGTACGCATTTTCGTTGGCGGAATCCGCAACCGTGAGCAGAATGTCGATCACCGGCTTGGCAGCAAGGCCCGGAACAGATGTCGAGCCGGCATGTTCAATTCCGAGGGCCCGCTCGCCGAGAGCGGCACGAATCCTCCCGGCTTCGCGCAAGAACAACAACGGCCACGAAGGATCGTAAGGGGCGATCTCGATGATCCTCGGCATCGGCTTTAACGTTTATATCCGATCTGGCGCAGGAATCCGTGCCGCCACTCGGCATCCTGAGGTGTTTCGACGCCCTTCGGCGACGAGCCGTCTACTACGCCCAGCACGCCCCGGCCCTGGTCGGTTTCCGCAACGAGCACCTCAACCGGATTCGCCGTCGCACAAAAAATATTGCAGACCTCGGGTGTCTCCAGGATTCGATTTTTTATATTGATCGGGAACCCGCTGCGCAGCGCCACCACGAACAGATGCCCCGCCCCGATGGCCGTTGCATTCCGCGTGGCGATTGACTTCAGCTCGTCATCATTGCCATCGACCCGGATCAGGCACGGCCCGGATGCCTCGTTGAAAGCAATCCCGAACTTCATCTGAGGCACCGTGTTGACGATGGCCTCGTAGATATCTTCAACGGTCTTGATAAAGTGACTGTGTCCGAGCACCAGATTTCCGTCCGCCGGAATCTCCATCCGGATGGCGTGCAGGTTCATGCTTTTCATTAAGCCACAAAAGGCGCGGCGATTTATCTTGGCCAAAATCGCGAGGCCGCCGGCACATTATGCTATGATGAAGATGCAGCCGGAACATCATGATTCCAATACACTTATGCCTCTCCGTGGGGCCTGGACAGAGGGAGGTCTCCGGTTGGCTTCTGTAGATCCCTCGATCGCTGCATGGATCGATCACACCCTGTTGCGCGCCGACGCGACGCGCGACGATGTTCTGAAAGTTTGCCGCGAAGCGAAGCAGTACGGATTTGCGAGCGTTTGCGTGAACTCCTACTGGGTGCCGCTGGTTGCCTCGGAGCTGAGCGGATCGACGGTAAAAACGTGCACCGTAGTCGGATTCCCGCTCGGCGCGTCCCTTACAGAGGCGAAGGTTGCTGAGGCCGAGGCCGCGCTGCGCGTCGGAGCCCAGGAAATAGACATGGTCCAGAACATCGGAGCGCTCCGCGGCGGCGATACAAGAGCGGTCGAATCGGACATCGCCGCGGTGGTCGCCGTGGCGCATCGCGCGGGCGCGATCGTGAAGGTGATTCTCGAAACGGCTCTGCTCGATGATCACCAGAAATTGGCCGCCTGTGCGGCAGCCCAAAACGCGCACGCCGATTTCGTGAAGACCTCGACGGGTTTCGGACCCTCGGGCGCGACCGTCCACGACGTGGAACTCATGCGCCGGGCCGTCGGGCCTGCTATGGGGGTCAAAGCTTCGGGCGGCATTCGCACGCTTGAGGATTTCAAGAAAATGGTCGCTGCCGGCGCCAACCGCATCGGAGCAAGCGCGAGTGTACAAATTGTCCTGGCGGCCTCCGCCGCCTCTCAGGATCAGTCCGGTGGATACTGAGACCTCGTACGGGAACGGGCGATCTCCGGCGACGGTAGCGATCGGATGAGCGCAGTCTCTCGCAAGTCCACGGTTCGGTTCCACGAGCGCGCCGAGTTACTCGACTTTCTCCTTGAGGTTTCCGCGGCGACCACCGAGACGCTCGATCTCGATCAGATCCTCGCCAACGTCGCGGACGTCGTGAAGGATGTCATTCCCTACGAGTTGTTCGCAATCATGCTTTACAGCGAACGGCAGCAGGGACTCAGTATCCGCTATGCCATCGGTCATCGCGAGGAGATCGTCAGGAATCTGGTTCTTCCGTTGGGCGAGGGCATCACTGGCGCGGCTGCGGCCACCAGGCAGCCGATCCTCGTGAACGATGTCCGCAGCGATCCGCGCTATATTCCCGCGCTCGACGTCGTGCAGTCGGAACTGGCGGTTCCGATGCTTACGCGCGGCAGACTGGTCGGCGTCATCGATCTGCAATCGGCTCGTCCGAACGCCTATCGTGAACAGGATCGCGCGCTCTTGCAGCTGATCGCAACGCGAGTTGCGGTGTCGATTGACAACGCGCGGCTCTATCGCCGCGTGGACCGCCAAAATCGAACTTTGAAAACGCTCGCGCGCCTGTCGCAGCAGTTCAGCTCGATTCTCGAGCTCGACGAACTGCTCGGCACGATCGCGAAGACCACGCATCAGCTGGTCAATTTCGAGGCTTTCAGCATCCTGCTGCTGGACGAAGAGAAGCGCGTGCTGGTGCACCGGTTCAGCGAGCGCTACGACCAGCGCGTCGCGCTCGACAACATCCCGCTCGGCAAAGGGCTGACCGGCGCGGCGGCAGAGTCGCGCGAAATCATTCGTGTCGCCGATACGGCCGCCGATCCCCGCTACATCGCCTCGCATCCGGACATCCGCTCGGAAATCGCGGTGCCTCTGATCGTGCAGGATCGCGTCATCGGCGTGATGGATCTCGAAAGCGAGCGCATGGGCTACTTTACTGACGAGCATGCGCGGCTTTTCGGATTGCTCGCCCCGCAGATCGCCAGCTCGGTGGAAAACGCCCGGCTGTACGAAGAGCTCGCGCAGCGCCAGCAGCGCCTGGACCAGGACCTTGAAGCGGCCCGCTATCTTCAATCCGTCCTGCTGCTGCGCGATGCTCCGGAGATCCAGGGCCTCGACATCGCGATCCGGTCGCGCGCGGCGCGGGAAATCACGGGCGACGTCTACGATGTCTTCGAACACAACGATCAGGACGCGGTTATCTCGTTCGGCGATGTGAGCGGCAAAGGGGCTGCGGCCGCCTTGTACGGCGCCATGGTAGGAGGACTGCTGCGCACGCTGGTTCCCCGCAAGAAAAGCCCCGCGGCGATCCTGCGGTCTCTCAACGACGTTTTGCGTGAACGCGCGGTCGCGGCGCAGTACGCAACGCTGATGGTCCTGGTTTGGGAGCGCGCCAACTCGCGCTTTATTATGGCCAATGCCGGCGCGGAGCCGCCGTTGATTTGCCGCGCGGGAGAGATCCTCAAGCCGCGTGTGGAAGGCGTTCCGGTGGGCCTCCTGGACGATCGCTGCTACGAGGAGCGCACACTCGAGGTGCTCGCCGGCGACGTGGTCGCCCTCTTTTCCGACGGCGTCACCGATCAGCCCAATCCCCATCAGGAGGCTTATGGGCGGGGCCGCGTCGGGCAAGCCATGCGCCGGGCCTGTAACGAGACCGCCGCCCAGATCGCCGATTCGATCTTTACCGAGCTGGATCAGTTTGCCGACGGCACACCCCGGTACGACGACCAGACGCTCATCATTTTGAAAGTCCGTTGATGGATTATCGCGACCATACGCTCTACCTGGAAGATGTGCCGCTGGCCGATATCGCGCGGCGCGAAGGCACGCCCGCGTACGTCTATTCGCGCACTGCGATCCTGGATCGGTTTCAGGCCTACGATCGGGCCTTCGGTGCGGCGCCGCACAAGGTCTGCTACGCCGTGAAGGCGAACGGCAACCTGTCGATCTTGCGGTTGCTGGCCGGCGCAGGCGCTGGATTCGACATCGTCTCGGCCGGAGAACTGTTTCGGGTGCTCAAAGCGGGCGCCGACCCGGGCGGCGTGATATTTTCCGGAGTCGGGAAAACAGAGCAGGAACTGAACTACGCGCTCGAACAAGGAATCCGCAGCTTCAACTGCGAGTCCGAGCCCGAACTTTGCTTGCTGAATTCGCTTGCCTCGCGGCGCGGCAAGAAGGCCCGCGTGGCGATCCGGGTGAACCCCGACGTCGACGCCGCTACGCACCCTTACATCTCCACTGGCCTAAGGAAGCATAAATTCGGTATCGACATCAGCGAGGCGGAAGCCGTCTATCGCCGCGCGCTGGAACTGGGGAACCTGACGCCGGACGCCGTAAGCTGCCATATCGGGTCGCAAATTCTGGATCTCGCCCCAATGGTTGAAGTTTTCCGCAAGATGGTGGCGCTGGTGAATCGCCTGCGCAAGATCGGTGCTCCCATCCGCGCGCTGGACCTGGGCGGCGGGCTCGGCGTTCCATACCAGGAATCGGATCGTGCGCCTTCCATACGCGATTATGTGGAGGCGATGACCGGGGAGGCCTCCGGGCACGATTTGGAAATCCTGATCGAACCCGGCCGTTCCATCGTGGCCGAGGCGGGCGTGCTCCTGACGCGTGTCCTTTATCGCAAGACCAACGCCGAGAAGCATTTCGTGATCGTCGACGCCGGCATGAACGACCTGTTGCGCCCGGCCCTCTATCACTCCCATCACGAGATCGTGCCACTGCGCCAGTCGGACACCGGCACCATCACAGCCGATATCGTTGGCCCGGTTTGCGAAACCGGGGACTTCCTGGCGAAGGGACGCGAGGTCGCCAACGTCATGCCGGGAGATTTCCTTGCCATCAAGACCGCCGGAGCCTACGGTTTCGTTGCGGCCTCAAACTACAACGCCCGACCCCGGCCCGCCGAGATCCTCGTGGAGGGATCCAGCTACCGTGTGATCCGTGAGCGGGAGACTTTTGACGACCTGATCCGCGGCGAATAGCCACAGGCTACAATTCTTGTATATGCGTTTTGCCCTCGTTGCCGCCCTCGGGCTCTGCCCACTCATCGGTTTACTCCCGGCGCAGGAAAAGTCGAAACCGGCGCCCCAGGACAAATCCAGGACCGCAACCGAGAAATCCACGCTCGACAAGACCGCCATGGAGAGCTACGTTCGCCACCTGCTTGCGGTCATTCCGGAAGTGGAGGTCAAGATCGACGACCCTAAGCCTTCGCCGGTCACCGGACTCCGGCAGGTGGACGTGCATTTCACCTATGGCGCCCGAACTCAGGATGAGACCTTCTATGTCACTGCCGATGGCAAGAACATGGTCCGCGGCTTGATCTACGATTTCGCCAAGAATCCGTTTCAGGCCGATCTCGACAAACTGAAGACGGATCTATCCCCGAGTTTCGGTGCGCCGGGCGCTCCCGTGGTCGTGGTTATATTTGCCGACTTTGAATGCCCGGACTGCAAGGCCGAAGCTGCGAGCCTTCGCGAAAATGTGATGTCCGCCTTTCCCACGCAGGTTCGCGTCTATTTCAAGGATCTTCCGCTCGAGCAGATTCATCCGTGGGCCAAGACCGCCGCGATCGCGGGGCGATGCGTTTTCCAGCAGAACCCGGCATCGTTTTGGAACTACTTCGACTACATCTACCAACATCAGGATGGGATCAACTTCGACAATCTGAAATCGCAGGTGCTGGACTTTGCCAAGACGGCGCCTGAGCTCGACGGGCTCCAACTCGGCCGCTGCATGGACACCAAGGCGACGGAGGCCGAGGTGGACGCTTCCCTCGCACAGGCGCGCGCCCTGCACATCGACGGCACCCCCACGACGTTCATCAATGGACGGCGCCTGGTGGGCAACTACCCCTGGCCCAACCTCCAGCAACTGATCAACGGCGAGCTGGATTACCAGAAGACGACCGCCGACGCCGGTGAGAAATGCTGCGAGATCAAGATTCCTTCTCCGTTGAATAAGTAGCATGCGAATCGCGCTTGCTCTCGCGCTCGTGGGCGGTCTCGCCGCCGCCGAGTTCAGTTCCAGCGAGTACTTGGGCTACGTCAAGTTCCTGGCCTCGCCCGAACTGCGCGGCCGGGCATCGGGCTCGCCGGAGCTGGAAAAAGCCGCCGCCTATCTTCGCGATCACTTCAAGGCGTTGAACCTCAAACCGCTCTCAGGCGACAGCTATTATCAGGACTTCGAGATCACCACCAGCGCCAAGCTCGGCGCAAGAAACGAAGTCAGCTACTGGAGCGGCTTCGATCGCCGCCCCTTGCACGCGCAGCAGGATTTCATTCCGCTGAATCTTTCATCGGCCGGCGACGTATCGGGCGATGTGGTATTCGCGGGTTTCGGTATCACGGCGCCGGAATACAACTACGACGACTACGCCGGCATCGATGTCAAGGACAAGATCGTCGTTGTGATGCGGCACGAGCCGCAGGAGTTCGACGAAAAGAGCGTCTTTGAGGGCAAGGTGTACACCTCGCACGCGCAGATTTCGAGTAAGGCGACGAACGCCAAGCTGCACGGGGCCAAGGCGGTGATCCTGGTCAACGATGTCGCTGCGCATCCCAGCCAGGTGGACGAACTCGAAAAGTTCGGGACCACGTCCGGTCCGGCGAATGCAGGAATCGAATTTGTGCAGGTGAAGGCCGATATTGCCGACAAATGGCTGGCATTGATGGGAAAGAGCCTGACCGGGATTGAGCTGGCGATCGATAAGGACTTGAAGCCGCAATCGTTCCCTCTGCCCGCGACACTGCGCATCAACGTAACCGTCGACATGAGGCGAGATGTCAAGACCGTGCACAACGTCGGCGCTTATCTTTCCGGAGATACCCCGGATTATGTGATTATCGGGGCGCACTACGATCATTTAGGCCTGGGCGAGCAGTTTTCGCTCGCGCCTTCGCTGGTAGGCACGGTTCACCCCGGCGCCGACGACAATGCCTCGGGCACCGCCGGCGTTCTGGAGCTCGCAAAATATTTCTCCGGCCAGCCGAAGCACACTCGGGGTATTCTCTTTCTGGCCTTCGCCGGTGAAGAACTGGGGCTGCTCGGTTCGAATTACTACGCCGGACACCCCACTCTGCCTTTGGCGAACGCCGTGGCCATGATCAACATGGACATGATCGGCCGCATCCGCGACCGAAAGGTTTACGTCGGCGGCGTCGGCACCGGCACCAATTTCGCCGATCTGCTGAAGCAGGTGGCGCCAAAGCACGATATCGATGCCGACTTCACCGAGCGCGGCGGCTACGGTTCCAGCGATCATACCTCCTTCACGGCCAAACAGGTTCCAGTGCTGTTCTTCTTTTCCGGGCTCCATGCCGACTATCACAAGCCGAGCGACACCTGGGATAAAATTGATGCCGTTTCGTCCATTCGCCTTTTGGAAATGATTGCGGATGTCACCGATCATCTGACCGACGGCTCGCCGCGCCCGCAGTATGTCCGAGTGATGGAGCCGCACGTGGCAGCCGATCCCAACGAACACGCCTCGGGCGGTGGTGGATCCGGCTACGGCCCGGACTTCGGCAGCATTCCGGACTTCACCGAGTTGCCGAATGGCGTCCGTTTTGCCGATATTCGCCCGGGTTCTCCTGCCGCTAAGGCCGGACTGAAAGCAGGCGACATTCTGGTGGAGTTCGATGGCAAGCCGATTCAAAACTTGTTTGATTTCACCTATGCCCTACGGGCCAAAAAGCCTGGGCAGGAAGTACTCGTCCGAGTGCTTCGAGGTACTCAAACAATTGATGCCAAGGTACTACTGACCGAACGCAAGTGAGCGGACATACTGAACTCAGATATGGCTAATGCATTCGGAACCGCACCCGCGCTCGAAACGCGTATCTCCTTTGTCCTTCCCCCTCTGATCCTCCACCCCTTCGCGGACGCATCGGCACCCGGAAAGCTCGTGGAAAGCTCGCGCGCGAATCTGAAACTGCAGGGCTTGCTGCCGGCAGGCGAGGCCACCAAAGAGGACCTGGACCGCGCGCTCCTGGATGGACGTTACTCCGAATTGCGGATGCTGTACTACGTCGGAAAGGATCTGGCGCGTTGGATCGAACAATGCCTGGAGTTCGTCGGCCACCTTCCTCACTCCTACCAAGGCAATATCGCCTACCAGAGCTTTGCGGATCTTCTGGTGCAAGGCGCGCCTGAGGCGGTTCAAGCCAAGTTAAAGAAGTGGGGAGTTGGGGACTATCAGTCGATCTTCACGCGCGCGCTCGGACTATACGCCATCTTTGCAGACGCGCCGGCTCGCAACCTGCTCACTAACGATTTCGTCCGGCACTACTATCGCTACGCGGACCAGGTATTCACCGTCAAACAGGGTGAATACCCGTTCCAGGCACTCAACGCCGCCGAGTTCACTTTTGAACTCTATTCGTCGGGTGAGTATGTCAGGCTGCTCGAACGCTCCTGGAGCGAATAGCTTCCTGGCTCCGAAAAACCTTTACTGAGCTGCGGCGGGCGCTTCTGTGAGCGGATGCTCTGCGCCGCGATGGCAGGTAAAGCACGTTACGTGCTCTTTCCCGTCCGGAAATTTGGCGTTGACTTCCTTGGTAAGCGTGATCATGCGGCGAGCGGTGGCTTTATGCGGGTTATCGTCTGCGGCAAAGTCGCCCTGCACGTGACAGAACGTGCATTGGACGCCCAAACCGGTTCGAAACGCCTGCATCGCGGCGCGCACGTCCGCCGGCTGTAAAAGTTGCAAGTTCTTGGGAGGTGCGCCGCCGCCCTTCTTTTCCTGCGCCACGGCCACAAACATAGAGACGAGCAGCAAAACTGGTAACAGAATTCGCATAGGGTCTATGATACACGATGTAATACAGGCTATGGTTTCACCTTCCTCGATTTCCTGTCACAGGAACGACACGATAAAATCCTAGCCGTGGATCCCCCTCGGCGCAGACCCGCCGCTATCGTAGCCGTCGTACTGATCCTGCCCGCGCTTTTCCTGGGCTGGAGAGCGTTTCAGGAGGCGTCGTTTCGATACATAGCCTGGAAATGCACGCGACAGTACCGCCCAGGGATGAACCGCAGAGACGTGGAAGATAAGTTGTTCTTCAATGGCCAGCGCTTCCGCCAACGGTTCACAGCCGACGTCATCGGATTGGGGGAGGTCGGTTATTCGCCGACGTGTGGGCCTACCGAGGTTTCCCTCGCGCTGGTCTTCTCCATGGAAAATCCACTGCTGCCCAACGACGCCGACACGTTGCGTGAAGTGCGGCTGGTGCGGCAGCCGGGCGCCTGCCGATAGAAAAGCTTCATCCATACGGTTCGCAGAGATGTCAACAATCCTGCGTTTGTTAAACTTTGGGCGTGGCGGCCCCCGCGACCAAGCAAGTCTATTCGCGCGATGAGGTTCTCCGCCTTTTGGGCGTCTCGCGCCGGCAACTCGCCAGTTGGGAACGGCAGAACCTGATCGCGGTTCGCGAGTCGTTCGGGTTTTCCGACCTCCTGGCGCTCCGGACTCTGCTGGCGCTCCGCGACAACAAGATCCCTGCCGCGAAAATTCGGAAAGCCCTTGCGGCCCTCCGTATAAAACTCCGCGACGTTCATGATCCCCTGACCGAGCTCAAGATTTATTCCAAAGGCCGAAACATGGAGGTCCAGGTGGCCGGGCGCAGGATGGAGCCGATCTCGGGGCAATTATTACTCGACTTCAGCGCCGAGGAGATCAGCAAGCTGTTATCGTTTCCCACCCATGCGCCTCCCGAATCCCAAGGGAGAAGGCTCAAGGCTCGCCGCGAGGCCGAACACTGGTTCGAAGCAGGACTGCAGCTCGAGCAGTCCGGCGCGCCGGTCGAGGACATCATCGCCGCTTATCGCAAGGCTTCTGAAATTGACCCTTCGTCGGCCGGCGCCCTGGTGAATCTCGGCACCGTTTACTTCAATCTGCGGGATTGGAAACAGGCCGAGCAATTTTATCAGAAGGCGCTCGAGGCGGACTCAGAATACGCGCTCGCGCACTTCAATCTGGGGAACCTCTTCGACGAACAGGGTCTTCGCCAGCAGGCGCTGTCGCACTATCAGGCTGCACTGCGCAGCCATCCCTCTTACGCCGACGCCCATTACAATATTGCGCTGCTCTATCAATCTACTGGCCAGCCGCTTAAAGCAGTGCACCATTGGAAGATTTATCTACAGCTCGATCCGGGAAGTTCCTGGGCCGTCATCGCGCGCCGGGAATTGGCGAAGCTGAAAGACTCCACGATCGTCCGCGCGCCGGCGGATAACTAGGCTCTGGATCGCAGCGACGCGGCTACCGCGTCGGCGATCTTCTCGCCGTGAAAACGCCCGTTCTCGATAAAGATCTCGTTGGTGTGCATGCCGGCCACGATCACGCCCGCGAGAAAAATCCCCGGCCGGTCACTTTCGAGCGTTTCCGGGTTCGTGCGCGGTTTCTGCGTCTCGGCCTCGAGACAAATGCCGAGCGAGGCGAGGAATTCGAGATCCGGGCGATATCCTGTCATGGCGAAAACGAAGTCGTTGGCGACCGTCTTGCGGCCCTCGGGCGTATCGAGGACGACATGCCGGGGCCGAATCTCAACGAGCCGGGTGTTGAAGTAAGCCCGAATCTCGCCGCTCTTGATGCGGTTCTCAATGTTGGGCTTGATCCAGTACTTGACGCGGTCCGAGATGCCCGCGCCGCGATGAACCAGCGTGACTCGCGCGCCCGTCCAATGCAGCTCGAGCGCGGCAATCGCAGCTGAGTTCTTCGCCCCCACCACAAGAACATCGTGATTGTAATAAGGGTGCGGCTCTTTGTAGTAGTGGATGACCTTGTCCAGCTCCTCGCCTGGCACGTTCAACCAGTTCGGGATGTCGTAGTAACCGGTTGCCAGGACGATCTTCCGCGCGCCGTACTCGCCCTTGGATGTCCGCACGTGGAACGCTCCGTCGTTACCATCGATCGAGAGCACGCGCTCATACTGCTTCACATCGAGCCGATAATACTCGGCGACGCGGCGATAATACTTAAGCGCCTCGGTGCGGCCCGGCTTCTCGTTGAGCGACGTCATCGGAAGCCCGCCGACTTCCAGCAATTCGGGCGTGGTGAAGAACACCATGTGCGTGGGGTAGTTGTACAGCGAATTCACCACGCAGCCCTTTTCGATGAGTACCGATTGGACGTCGCGCTTCTGCAGCTCGATCCCGCACGCCAGGCCGGTCGGCCCGGCGCCTACCACGATCGCGTCGTAGCTCTGCACGCCTCAGAGCATCCCTTCCACCGTGGTGTAAACCGCATCCAGCGCAGCCGGAAGCGCCGCCGCATTCTTGCCGCCCGCCTCCGCCATGTCCGGTCGCCCGCCACCCTTGCCACCAACCGCCTGCGCCACCGATCCCGCCAGCTTCCCGGCGTGCACTTTCGATGTTAAGTCCTTCGTCACGCCGGAGACGATGGAGACATTGGAGTCTTCCGCCGACGCGAGCACCACCACGATACTCTTCCATTTCACGCGCAAAGAATCGACCATGGTGCGCAACTGATCCCGATCCATGCCCGAGACCTGCGCCGCTAGGACCTTCACGCCTTTGATATCCTTCACGCCACCCTCGATCCCCGCCACGTGCGCTCGTGCCAGTTGCTCCTTGATCTCGGCGAGCTGTCTTTCGAGGACGCGTTTCTCCTCCGCCAGCTTCTCTTGAGCCTGCGCCGCTACGCGCGCATCCTGCTGGAACTTCTCAAGCACCGCATCGCCTGTGATGGCCTCGATGCGGCGCACGCCTGTCGAGATACTGGCTTCGTAGTTAATGACGCAGAGGCCGATGTCGCCAGTGCGGTGCACGTGCGTCCCGCCGCAGAGCTCGCGGCTGAAACCGGGCACGGTGACCACGCGCACGCGATCGCCGTATTTCTCACCGAACAGCGCCATCGCTCCGGTGTTGATGGCTTTATCGAGATCCATGACGTCCGTCCGGACTTCGAGGTTCTTTAGAATTTCCAGGTTGACCAGGCGCTGGATCTCCACTAGCTCGTCGGCATCGGTGTGCGCGTAATGCGTGAAATCAAACCGCAGGCGCTGCGGATCCACTACGCTGCCGGCCTGCTTGACGTGTGTGCCCAGCACTTTGCGCAGCGCGGCGTGCAAGAGATGGGTCGCAGTGTGGTTGCGCATTGTGGCGTGACGAAGCGACGGATCGACCCGGGCCGTAACCACGTCTCCGCTCTTCAGCCCACTCGCGCCGGTCAGCCGATGGACGGTGATACCGGGCGCGCCCGAGAACGCGCCTTCCACCGCGATTGCATCGCCGCTTCCCTGTACAGTGAGCGTCCCTTTGTCGCCGACCTGTCCGCCGGCTTCGGCATAAAACGGCGTG
>Ga0070734_10004894_pt1 | contig 12265 bp, 14 predicted proteins | sample Coa_R1_8_FD_66444 | JGI IMG/M metagenome (GOLD analysis project Ga0070734, IMG submission 66444) | Surface soil microbial communities from Centralia Pennsylvania, which are recovering from an underground coalmine fire - Coalmine... | ecosystem: Environmental > Terrestrial > Soil > Unclassified ...
CCATTCCCTTCTCCGATCAGGAGGCAGCCAGTCAACGCAACTCGGGAGCGACCTTGAATCGCGCCTCTGGCTCTCTTATCGCCCCTATGAGACGAAAAACGGAGAGCGGGAATGGTTTATCGGCCCGGCGCTGACCTTGCTTCATTCGCAGGACGACCGCATCGGCGGCGTCGGTCAGAATGGAAGCGGTGGAAACGCTTTATTGACCGGCATCACAACCTACGTCGGCTTAAAACCGGGCGTGCATGCGTGGTTGGCGGCAGACTGGGATATTGCTCATTCCAGCACCGCATTCTATGCCCCCGTCCGCCGTCATATCAGCTTTGGCATTACCCAACAGTTTCGAATTCATTTTTAGGAGGGAACATCTTGAATATCAGAAAACTCATCCTGCTTATTTTGGTTGGATTCACGCTTGCGGCTCCCCTGGCCCAGGCACAAATCACACACGTCGATATGCGTGTTGAAGGCATGACTTGAAACTTTTGAGCTTACGGGGTGAAACAACACCTCGGACGCCAGTCTGGCGTTCAAAAAGTTGAAGTCAGCCTCATTGATGGAAAAGTTGACATCACGCCCAAAGAAGACGGGCAAATTGACCCAGCCCAGCTTCTTAAAGCGACGTATGACAGCGGCGTGTCAGTGGCCGAACTGGATGTGACAGTGCGAGGAAAGATCGTAAAAGATCCTTCCGGCAATTTCGCGTTGCAGGTCAGTCCAAACCGTTCGTATCAGTTCGCGCCGAATGAGCTATCACAGGGACTGGAATCGCTGGTCAATTCCCCAACCCTGGTTACTCTTCGCGGCCAGCTATATAAGAAAACTGCCGGGAAAAAGAAACCGGACAATTCACAACCTTTGAACTTGCTGGTTCTGGAAGTGCAAAAGAAGGAATAGATGCTGAGACACCTCGTGCTCTGCATATCGCTTGCTGCGTGGGAACTCGCCGGATTCCAACAGACTCCGGCGGGTTCTGCGCGGCCAAATCTTAAGGCAATCGCCGCAGGCGAGATCGGCTCGCACATGCCGGACTTTTCCACCAGGGATTTACACGGACGCCGGATCTCTTCAGCCAGCCTGAATGGCAGGGTAGTGCTCATTGATTTCTGGGCCACCTGGTGTCAGCCCTGCAAGAAAGAAATGCCGGGGTATCAAAAACTAGCCGACCGCTATGGCCCGCATGGATTCGCCGTTATCGGATTTAAGTTGGATACCATGGCAGATGCGGAAGAGCCGCATGCCTTTGCACGTCGGCTTGGGATCCGTTACCCGCTGGCCATCGCTACCGATGAGTTGAAAAATAAATTTGGAGGCATTGAAGGCTTGCCCACGACTCTCCTTTACGATCGACAAGGCATTCTGCGGCAAAAAATCATCGGTTTTGAATATACAAATGTCATAGAAACCGATTTGAAACCGCTGATCCACACCGAAACACAGCGGGTAAAGCGATAATCGCTCGCCGGGAGAATCCGAGGCGATATAAGCAGCGTTGGATTCTACGTCGGCAAGCCCTGCGGACCAGACTACTAGCTTAGCCATTTGCTCAGGCGTGATTCAGCGTCTTCCTGGGAGATCGCGCTATTCTCGCGCGCATCGTCCAATCCGCTTCTCACCTTCTCCAGCACGTAAAGGTGATACTGAATGTCCTCGATCGAGCAGTTGTCCGGAAGCTTTTCCAGCAATGCTTTGGCTTCCTGTTTGGCTGTCATTCCCTTAACTTACCACTGTCACAGGATCTCATCTCGAGCCCATGGCTTGAGTATTCATTCTTTACGTTGCAGATGCAAACTCCCAGAACGCAAAGAATAGGCACGCACGCTGTGGGAATCAGGGCCTTTTAGCCATGTACTTCAGTACATCTTGACAGCAAATAAAAAGTGAAGTAACATAGGCAGACCCGGTTGACGTGGCGAGCCTCTTCTGGCATGGGCGTCAGGGCACATGAATTGCTTCCCGGTAAATTGCCATAATTGCCAAAATCCGGTAATTGCCAAAATTGAAAACCGAAATGCCTTTGAGTCTAAGAAATGCTAAGTCCTTTAGAATCCTAATTGAGTGCTCCGTGCCTGCTTTCAGTCTGGGATACCTCTGGGATGAGGCTGGTTAAGTCTTTTGGAATCCTAATTGAGGGATACCGGGGAGGGCGGTAGATCGCAGTAGTTGCCAGGATCACATGTCAAGATTTGGGATACCTCTGGGATGGAGGTAGTTAAGTGCTTTGGAATCCTAATTGAGGCCACCGGGGGGAGGATGGGCGCGCAGAGCGCGCCTGATCGGGTGATCGCCGTGATCGGTTGATCCGGTGATCGGAAAGCATTGGTAAACGAGAAAGGAACTCGTGATGGAAGATGCTCGTGCTGGTGGTCGAGATCGGAGCGGAAGAATGCAGGGCCAGATCGTTGAAGAGCGGTATGGCTACTATCGGCGGTGCCGGAGGTTCCGCAGGAATGGGCAGCAGTGCAAAGCACCGGCGATGAAGGATGCGGACCGGTGCTACAAACATCAGGAGCAGGCGGACATGGAGCGACGCAGGCGCGCGCAATTTACGCTGCCGCCGTTGGTGGACCTGAAAACGGTACAGCGGGAGATTGGGAATGTGGCGCAGGCGTTGTTGGCGGACCGCATTGACGAGGATTATGCAGGAGAGTTGTTGCAGAAGTTGGAAAGTGCGTCGATTGCGTTGCGGCCGACATCGGCCAGCCCATGAGATTTCAAGGTGAGAAAAGGAGAGGTAGCATGCTACGTCTCCACGTCAAAAAAGAGTTTGGTTGCACGAAGGAATTTGGTAGTCCGGGCCCGGGTAGCTTTGATCGGAAACGAGAACGTGTTTATCCTTACAGATGAGGAACTCTAACACCCATGCGCCGACTCCTGATATTTCTACTGGTATCAACCATCATGGCTACTGCCCAGAAAACTCCTGCTCCTACATCTTCTGCAAACCCCGCCGGCACTTCATTTCCCAACGCCGACGAACTTACCCAGATGGCGGCGCGGTTTGCGCCCGCTCCGCTGGACGTCGATCTCTCCGCGCTCTCAGCGGGCGACAAGAAAGCGCTGGCCAAGCTGATTGAAGCCGGACGGATTGTGGACCACATCTTTATGCAGCAGTTCTGGAGCGGCGACCTGGCGCTTTACCAGAAGCTGCAACTGGATAAGTCCGCGCTGGGCAAGGCGCGGCTGCATTATTTCTGGATCAACAAAGGCCCGTGGTCGGAAATTGACGAGCACAAGGCGTTCCTGCCCGGAGTGCCCGCGAAGAAGACGGCCGGCGCAAACTTCTATCCGGAAGACATGACCAAGGAGGAATTTGAGGCCTGGGCCAAGACGCTCTATCCGGAATCGAAAGAGCAGGCGGAAGGGTTCTTCACGGTGGTCCGTCGCGGGCCCGGCAAGAAGCTAAAGATGGTCCCCTACAGCGAGGAATACAAAACCGATCTGGCCAAAGCTGCCGCGCTGCTGAAACAGGCCGCCGCGCTCACGGACAACGTGTCACTCAAGAAGTTTCTTACCACGCGCGCCGCCGCTTTCAGCACCAACAGCTACTTTGAAAGTGACATGGCATGGATGGACCTGGACGCCCCCGTGGACGTGACGATTGGACCGTATGAGACCTACAACGACGAACTGTTTGGCTACAAAGCCGCGTTTGAGGCCTTCATCAATGTGCGCGACGAGAAAGAAACCGCGCGGCTGGCGTTTCTGGGCGAGCACCTGCAGGAAATAGAAGACAATCTGCCGGAAGACCCGAAGTATCGCGTGCCCAAACTGGGAGCGGCTGCGCCCATCCGCGTGGTGAATCAAGTTCTTGCCGCCGGCGACGCCAACCATGGCGTGAGGACCGCAGCTTACAACCTGCCCAATGACGAAAAAGTTGTCCAGCAGAAGGGCAGCAAGCGCGTGATGCTCAAGAACATTCAGGAAGCAAAATTCAAGTCCACGCTGGAGCCGATATCGAAAGTGGTGCTGCAACCGGCGGCGCAGCAGGACCTGAGCTTTGAATTGTTCTTCACGCAGATCGTCGCCCACGAACTCACGCACGGCCTTGGCCCGCACCAGATCAAGATCAACGGCCGCGACACGAGCCCGCGCCCGGAGCTGAAAGAACTTTACAGCGCCGTGGAAGAAGCCAAGGCCGACGTGACCGGCCTCTTCGCGGTGCAATACCTGATGACGCAGGCGGACAAGAGCGCGGTGCAGGCTCCGCTTCCGCACGGGCCGGACGCTGAGCGCAAACTCTATACCACGTATCTTGCGTCGTCATTCCGCACGCTGCGCTTTGGCCTGCAGGATGCGCACGCCAAGGGCATGGCCGTGCAGTTCAACTATTTCCTTGATAAAGGCGCGTTTGTCGCGAACTCTGACGGCACGTTCAGCGTGGACCTGAACAAGATCAAAGACGCCGTCGCAGGGCTGGACCACGATCTGCTTACGCTGGAAGCCACCGGCGATTACGCCGGCACAAAGAAACTGATGAGCGAGATGATGGTGCTGCGTCCTGAAGTGCAGGGAGCGCTGGAGCGGCTGAAAGGCGTACCCACGGACATTGAGCCGGTGTTTGTGACCGCGGACAAATTGGCGGGCGCGAGCCCGGCACGGTCGGCAAAAGCCATGCCGAAGAAGAGCAAGTAAGCTGACAAGGATCGACTGATGTTTGACGCGATTGACACACTCGTTGGATTCGCCGCCATGATTGCGCTGGCCATCTCAGGCTGGATCGTCACCACGCGCGTCCGGCGCAGAATGAAGAAGTCGCTGGGACGAAAGGCCACCGATCTGGAATTGGCGTCGCTCAAGACATGGATGCGCGTGGAGGAAACGGAGCAGCGGGACAAGCAGAGTGGCCCAATTCATCCGCGATGATCGCGGCATTGGTTTTGTGCATCCTACTATTGAGGTAAAAATGCGCGAACTCGTGGCCAATACGGATGACCTTATCAGCGTTCTAGACCGCGTGCTGGATAAAGGGATTGTGCTGGAATCATGGGCACGTCTCTCTTTGCAAGAATCGGGATTTGGCGCAACAGATTCCAGGACTCCGTCCGCTTCAAAGATTTCCGTCGAATCGTCGGCTGTGTACGTCGGTTACGGCACACGTGGCACGTGGCGGGAAGACGTGGAACTGGATGATCTATTTCCCTTCTGGCGGCGCGATCTCTGGAGCAAATAGCCCCCGCGCGTAGCCCCCGGAAAAGCGGGAAATCGCACTGTTGACTTTTTAGTTATGTGGCGATATTCTGCGGTTACACGGGAAAGGAGGGCGATCCAAATATATGAAGAATTCTGATTGTAGTGGTTTACGTGAGGTGGCTGAGGCTTAAGGCGTGAGTCTTTAAGTCCTGAGCGAAGTTGTGATTCGTATAAGGCCTCCGCGCCTTCAGCCAATCCCAACAGCTTACCGAATAACCCCGCACATTGTGTGCGGGGTTATTTGCTTTTACGGGGGAAAGGGGGGAGGGACACCTTTTTTGCTGCAATCTTTTTCAGGACCGCCCGGCGGACATGGCTTTGGCGCGCTTTTTTACCACCACAGCCGGCTTGGGGTCTGACTTGGTTTTGCGAAACAGGTCCCGGATGGCCAGGCCAAGCAGGAAGTAAACTTCTCGATCTGTAACAATCTCGTAGAAGACCTTCATCGCACGCCAGATTCTCATTCCTGCCTCCAGGAGCGGCCCGAGAAATGATCAGATGCAAGAGTTTTCACCCAGAGTTGCTGACTTTGCGGGAAACTTACAAAAAATAGAGAGATTTTGGCGAATAAAGATCGTATCAGCCTGATTTATTGTGCAGTGCGCTTGTCGCGCCAGCCTATCCAGAGGGCGATTGCCAGCTGGAAAAAGATGCCGCCCATCGTATCAATCAAGACGTCCCGCAGGCTTGGGCCACGTGAGGGAACAAAGATCTGGTGAAATTCGTCCAGGCTGCCGGCGATCACGGCAATCATGAGCGCCAGCAGGCTCCAGCGGAATGTCCATCGCGGACGCGCGGGCAGTGTGGCGCGCCACGAAAAAAATGCCAGCGCTCCCAGGAACCCATAGCTGCAGAAATGGGCTGACTTGCGGACGAGAAAGTGAATTTGGTCGAACTGGTCGTCAAAGCGCGTGCCGAAGAGCGCGTGGAAAATTTTCAGCAGCACGCTGCCGGTGTGTTCGGCGGAGAACGTGTCCGTTGAAAAAAGCGCCAGCACGCACAGCCAGATCAGCGTGGGGATCCATGCGCGCAGCTTGTGCGGCGATGCGGTGCTTGCAGGCCCGTGAACGGCTAATGACAATTTTTCTTCCGCCTATTCCAGCCTGTAATTAGGAGCTTCACGCGTAATGATCACGTCATGCACGTGGCTCTCACGCAGTCCTGCGCCGCTGATGCGTATGAATCGCGCCTTCTGCTGTAGCTCAGGAATGGACTTGGTGCCGCAATAGCCCATGCCGGAGCGCACGCCGCCAACCAGTTGATACACCATCTCCGCCAGCGTGCCACGATACGGTACACGGCCTTCAATTCCTTCCGGCACCAGCTTGTCCACGCGGTTGCTGCCGCGATTTTCATCGCGTATGCCCATGTTTTCCGTGGAAGCATCTTCAGCGCTCTGCGCGTAGCGCTCGCTTGAACCAGCTGCCATCGCGGAAAGCGATCCCATACCGCGATATGACTTGAACGACCGTCCCTGATAAAGAATGGTCTCGCCCGGACTCTCTTCCGTTCCGGCAAAGAGTGACCCGATCATCACCACGCTTGCGCCCGCGGCAATCGCTTTGCTGATGTCGCCGGAAAACTTGATGCCGCCATCGGCAATCACTGGAATCTGCGCATCGCGACATGCGCGCGCCGCCTCAGCAATCGCTGTGATCTGTGGAACGCCTGCTCCGGTAACAATGCGCGTGGTGCAGATTGATCCCGGCCCGATCCCCACTTTAATTGCGTCAGCGCCCGCTTTCACCAGCGCACATGCGCCTTCATGCGTACCCACGTTGCCTGCCAGCAAATCCACATCTGGAAGTTTTGCCTTAATCGTCTTCACCGCATCAATCACGCGGCTGGTATGGCCGTGAGCAGCGTCAATGGCCAGGACATCAACTTTGGCTTTGACCATTTCCTGCGCGCGTTCCAGATAATCGCCAGTCGCGCCAATCGCCGCGCCAACGCGCAGCCGCCCGTGTTGGTCTTTGGCCGCGCCCGGATATTTCAATTTCTTCTGGATATCTTTTACCGTGATCAGGCCTTTCAGGTTGTACTTATCGTCCACCACCAGCAGCTTTTCCACGCGATGCTCATGCAGAATCTTCTCGGCGTCTTCCAGCGTTGTGCCTACCGGCACCGTGATCAGATTGTCCTTCGTCATGATCTTGCTGATCAGAATATCCGTGCGGGTTTCAAATCGAAGGTCGCGATTGGTAAGAATGCCGACGAGCTTTTTGTTCTTCGTAACCGGCACGCCGGAAATCTTGTAGCGGCGCATCAGTTCCAGCGCATCGGCAATCTTGTGATCGGGAGAAAGCGTGATCGGGTCCATGATCATGCCGCTTTCAGACCGTTTTACCTTGTCCACTTCGTCAGCCTGCTCTTCAATCGACAAGTTCCGATGCACAATACCCAGCCCGCCCGCCTGCGCAATGGCAATCGCCAGGCGAGATTCTGTCACGGTATCCATGGCGGCGCTGATAATCGGAATGTTCAGACGAATGTTCCGCGAAAGCTGCGTCTGCGTGTTCACCTCAGCGGGCACAACGTCAGAGTGCGCCGGTAAAAGCAATACGTCATCGAAGGTCAGGGCCTCTGGCACAGGAAAATGAATCATGTTTTTGTCTCGTCAAGGGAGGGACTAAAAAACTATTGTAACTGGTTTTGCAGCATCACGCAGGGCCGCTGCCGGATTGGAATCCGTTTCAAACTAAAGAAACGAAAGTAATATTGACCAAAAATAGACCAGCCGCGATACTCGAAAGGTCATGGAACCAAAGCAAGTTGCTTCACCTGCGCCGGCCGGCGCATCTCCAGTTGTAACCGCTACTGAAAAGCGTCATGAAAAGCGGCTGCATCTTGCCGTGCCCGTAAAAGTCTTCCCGGATGTTGCCAGTATCGAATCGCAGAATTGCTGCACTTATGAGATTTCCGCCACCGGTGCCCGCCTCGTCGCGCCACCAGGTATCAAGAGCGTAGGACAGACCATCTGGCTGCAGCGCCAAAACCGCCGCGCCCGCTACAAAGTTGCATGGATCGGCAAGGAAGGCACTTCACAGCAAGGCCAGGTCGGCGTTGAGACTCTGGAACCCGGCAACGTGATCTGGGAGCCGGAAATTAAAGCTCGCATCATGCGATCTTAAGTTCGCTCGAGTCTCCAACCTGAATCGTTTCGACCGTTCCCTGCTTTCGACCATTACCCATTTCGGCGTTTACTGCTCGGGCCATTCCTTTTTCAATCACCTTTTGCACAGGTATGTTTTTCGACGATCGGCACACCTCGCCATTGTCTGCAATGTTTTTCCACGATCAGCTAAATATCCCATACACCCTAAGTGAAGCGCCTTAGTGCATAGGATTAAGAAAAATTCCACAATGGGCCATCCCCGCGGTGACAGAATGGCCGAAAACTATCCTTATATAGTCCGCTGCAATGACTGTGATTTTGTTAGCCAGGTCTATCTGGAAGAACAGCAGGCAATGAATGAGCGCGACTTCCACTCGTTTGAAAACCTGCACTCCGTTTCAATCTGGCGCTACGCCTGGGAACAGTGGACGATGGTGACGGAGTTGATGGGCGTGGAGCTGCATTAGGGACGCCCGTGTCCTCCCAATTTCTCGATCTCCAGATCGCCCGGTCCTCACGCGACCTGATCGTCCCGATTGACCTCTCCCTTCACCCACACTAGAATTCCGCCATCCTGTAACTGGCCAGGTCATTCCACAAGGGTCGCTCATGACAAGCAAAAAACTCTCTTTCATGTTGCTGTCTTTTGGTCTATCGCTGGCGGCGTTTGCCGCTGCGTTCAATCCGCTTTCTGCAGCCGTCGCGGAAAATTCGCACAACCTCGCTTCCGGCCTGCCCGCTCCGCCCAAGACCGCCGTTCATGAAGTCCGGGAGATGCTCTATGGCACTGAGATCGTCGATCCCTATCGCTGGCTGGAAGACCAGAACAGCCCTGAGACGCGCGCATGGATCGACGCCGAGAACGCTTATACGGACTCGCTCATGGGCAAGCTGCCCACGCGCGACACGCTGCGCCGCCAGGTGGCCGCCTTCATCAAGATTGAGACGATGAACTCCCCGATCGTTACCAATAACCGTTACTTCTTCACCCACCGCGCGGCAGACCAGGACCAATCCTCGCTGTTCATACGCCAGGGCCTCGATGGCAAAGACGAGCTTCTGATCGATCCGCTGCCGCTCAGTTCCAATCACACCATCACAGTGGGCTTGAGCTCGATCACGCTCGACGGCAAATGGTTCGCCTACTTCCTGCGCCAGGGCGGCGCTGACGAGGTCACTCCTCACCTCTATGACGTTGACGCGCGCAAGGATTTGCCGGACGTCTTCCCCAAAGCGCGCTACTCAGGCTTCTCTGTGCTCAATGACAAGAGCGGCGTCTACTACACGCGGCTTGTTGCCGAAGGCCCGCGCGTCTTCTATCACAAGCTCGGCACGGAGGTTTCTGCCGACGTCGAAATCTTTGGCAAGAGTTACGGCCCGGAAAAGATCATCACCAGCGGGGTCACCAACGATAATCATTACCTGCAGATCACCGTGTCGCACGGCTCAGCCGCCGACCACACGGAAATCTATGTGAAAGACCTGGTTCATGACGGGCCGGTGACCGCCATGGTAAAAGATTTTCCCGCGGTCTTTCAGGGACAGATCGCCGGTGACCGCATTTACGTGCGCACCAACTGGAAAGCGCCTCGCTGGCGCATCCTGGAAGTCGACCTTAAGAATCCAGCGCAGTTGCAGGATAAAGACAAATGGCGCGAGGTGATTCCGCAGAGTGAAGGCGTGCTGGAAGGCTTCTCCCTGGTGGGCGGCAAGCTTGCGTTGCGCGTGGTTGAGAATGTGCTCCCGCATCTGAAACTTTTTGAACCCAGCGGAAAGTTCGTGCGTGAAGTGCCCGCGCCCACCCTGGGCACCATCTCCGGCCTCAGCGGACGTTGGGACTCCAACGAGGCGTTCTTCTCCTTCACCTCATATCACATTCCCCAGAACATCTACCGTTATGACGTTGCCTCGGGCAAGCGGGACCTTTGGCATCAGTCCAGTATTCCCATGGAAAGCGACCGTTACGAGGTCGAGCAGGTCTGGTACGCCTCCAAAGATGGGACAAAGATTCCCATGTTCCTGGCCCATGCCAAGGGACTCAACCTCGATGGCTCTCATCCCGTACTGCTCACCGGCTACGGCGGCTTCAACCTCAACCAGACGCCCAGTTTCAATGCCTTCAGCGCGGCCTGGCTGGAGAATGGAGGCGTCTATGCCGTGCCCAACCTGCGCGGCGGCGGCGAGTTCGGCGAAGACTGGCACCATGCCGGCATGCTGGAGAAAAAACAGAACGTCTTTGATGACTTCATCGCGGCGGCCGACTGGCTCATCAAAAATAAGTACACCACGCCCGAGCGGCTGGCGATTCGCGGCACCAGCAACGGCGGCCTGCTCGTCGGCGCCGCGCTCACGCAGCGCCCAGACCTCTTTGCCGCTGTCATCTGCGGCTATCCCCTTCTCGATATGCTCCGCTACCAGAACTTCCTCGTCGCCCGCTACTGGGTGCCCGAGTACGGCTCTGCGGAAGATCCCGCGCAGTTCAAATATATCTACGCCTACTCGCCTTATCATCACGTGAAAGAAGGAACCAGATATCCTTCAGTTCTCTTCATCAGCGGCGACTCCGATACCCGCGTCGCTCCACTGCACGCCCGCAAAATGACGGCGCGCCTGCAGGCCGTCACCGCCGGCTCCTCCCGCCCCATCCTGCTGCGCTATGAAACCACTGCCGGACACTCCGGCGGCACTCCAGCCGGCAAGCAGATTGAAAACACCGCTGACGAATTGGATTATCTCTTCTGGCAGCTCGGCGTCACTATTCCGGCGAATGCCGGCTCCGCCAACACTAGCGGCCTGAACCCTGGCGGCGCTCTGCTTCAACAAAACGGCAAGCGCAATGGCATGGAAATCGTGAGTGACACCATGGGGATAGATTTTGGCCCCTACGTGAAGCGTGTGCATGAAATCGTACAAAAGCATTGGAACCCGCTGGTACCGGAATCTGCATTGATGCCCCTGATGAAGAAAGGCACGGTCGTCATAGAATTCGCCATCGCCAAAAATGGCAAAGTGAGCACCATGAAGCTTATCTCCACTTCAGGCGATGCTGCGCTCGACCGCGCGGCCTGGGGTGGAATTCTCAATGCCTCTCCGCTGCCCGAACTACCTGCCCAGTTCTCCGGAGACACCCTCATAATTCGCGCAAACTTTTTCTACAACCCCTAACTAGTACTCCAGCCCGTACGCACAACGGTAGGGCTATCGCTCTCAATTACAACTTCCTAATGGCCAAAACTTTCACCATGATCACCCGCCTACATGCCATTTCTCTATTCACCGGACGCAGAGAAGATCCGCGCATTCCCGCTTGACGTGCTGGGCCTGAAGTCCGGACGATCCTGCATTGCCGCCATAATCGCTGCATGTTACTTTTAGAAGATATCTTATGCTCCGCTCTTATCAGGGAATCACGCCGCGCATTCATGATTCGTGCTATATCGACGAGTCCGCCCAGATCATTGGCGACGTGGAGATCGGCGAAAACTCCAGCGTCTGGATGAATGCCGTGGTCCGCGGTGACGTGTTTGCCATCCGCATTGGCAAAAATTCCAACGTGCAGGATTGCAGCGTGCTCCATGGCATGCGCCACAAATACGGCGTCACCATGGGTGACTGGGTCACGGTGGGTCATTCCGTTACGCTGCACGGCTGCACCATTGGCGATCGCTGCCTCATCGGCATGGGCTGCGTCATCCTGAACAACGCCAAAATCGGCGAAGGCTGCATCATCGCCGCCGGAACAGTCATTCCGGAAGGTACGGTGATTGAGCCGTACTCACTATGGATGGGCGTTCCGGGAAAGTTCAAGAAGAAGATTGACGACGAAGAGACGCAAAAATCAATCATGATGTACGGCAAGAATTATTTCGATTACACGCAGATCTACCGAAAGGAATTTGGCCTGAAGCAAGGCTGACCAGAGCTTCCGCGACCGAAGTTGCCCTTGCTTTTGCTAAA
>Ga0070734_10004896_pt1 | contig 12258 bp, 11 predicted proteins | sample Coa_R1_8_FD_66444 | JGI IMG/M metagenome (GOLD analysis project Ga0070734, IMG submission 66444) | Surface soil microbial communities from Centralia Pennsylvania, which are recovering from an underground coalmine fire - Coalmine... | ecosystem: Environmental > Terrestrial > Soil > Unclassified ...
ATCGAGGCCACGTTCAGCCGAAATGTCTTTGTCAACAACCTCTGCGCCGAGTGCGACTACGGCATTTGGGGTGGGTACAGCTACGACACCGACACCAGAGACAACGTGATCACCGGATGCCGGGTAGCTGCTGCCTTCGAGCACAGTCAACGCTGCATGTTCTACGGGAACAATCTCGTTCACGACAAGACCGGAATCCAGCTTTGGGGCGGCGGGAAACCCGACCCAAATTGGGGTTATGCCAAGAAGAAAGATGTTCGATCGCTTGAGAACACGATTACGCAAAACGCCTTTCACGACGTGCAGGGGCCGTGCGTTTGGTTGCGGCAGTCGGAAAGCGCGCATGTTGTTAAGAACTTGGCCGATGGGCTGACCAAGGGCATCGACTCTGACGGCAGCGGCAAGCCGTTCGATGAGACTTCACTGACCCCGCTGGGGGGCAACCCGTTGGTCGAGCCGGTCCAGTGGGGAAACGAACGCGAATACCCAGCTGACATCCCTACTCTCGTGACGGACTGGTGGAATCCGTTCGACCCCCGTAGAAACCCGAAGCCCAAGCAGCTTGCGGGAGGTCTTAACCCATTCGTGACACCGGCGGCGCGCCGGGGCCGGCGATATATCTTGGTGGACGAGTGGGGGCCTTTCGACTTTCGCTACCCGCGACTTTGGCCGCGTGGCGAGGTCGCAAGCAGGACAACGCAATTCGAGGTGCTCGGGCCCAAGGGCCAATGGAAGGTGGTTTCGGTGAAAGGTGGTACCGTCGTCGGCCCGAAAGCTGGGAGGACGCCAGGGTTCGTGACGCTCACCATGCCGGCTGGGGCGGCGACGGACGTCAAGCTGACCCTTGAGTACACGGGCGCCGAAGTGACCGACTACCGTGGCATCACGACGCCCGCCGGTAAGCCGGTCACCTTCAGCTTCAGCCAATTCTTCGCCCCCATCGACTGGAATATCGAGTTCTTCAAGTGGGACAAGGACACCGATCCGCGAAAGGACGAACACGCGTTCTCGGTTCTGTTGGCGGGTCCGCCGATCGCGACGGCAAAGTCGAGCAAGCTCGACTACAGCGGCTACGGCGAGTGGGCGCCCGGCGTGCCTAGCGACTACTTCGCGATCAGCGCGACCGGCGATTTCACGATCGGCGCCGGCAACTACACGCTCGACCTGACGACGGACGACGGGGCCCGGATCTTCCTGGACGGAAAGCCGCTCCAACTCTACGACTCGGACGGGAAGGCCGCCAGCGCCTTCCACTATCAGGGTCCGACGGGGTACACGGCCCCGCTCACGCTGGCCAAGGGGAAGCACCGGCTCTACGTGGAGTACTTCCAAATCGACGGCTACCGAACGCTTCAAGTGCGCCTCAAGAAGCGCTAGTCGCACTGGGAGGGCGGACGCGGAGGTATGCGTAGGCGCCGGTAACGCCCGGCGCGCCTGACGCGGACGGGGACGTCCGCGCTCCCAGTGGCGTCCGGGTCGAGTGTGCCACTGGCTTCAGCCAGTGGGATTTGGCACCGACTGAAGTCGGTGGCACGGGCTTATAGAACGACGCACGGGGCGTCGACTACGCTTCCGGACGCGGACGAGGACGTCCGCGCTCCATGCGACGCACGGGGTTCCGGACGCGGACGAGGACGTCCGCGCTCCATGCGACGCTCGGGGCGTCGGCTACGTCTGGGTGGAAACCCCCAACATTTCCAGCGCCAGCCTGGCCGTCTGGGTGATCGCGTCGTCAGGCCCAAGCTGCACATCGAGCTCCTCGAACCCGTTTAGCTGAGCTTCACGCCGCGGTCCGTCGCCAAGGATCGAATCCAGGCTCGCCCGGACGTTCCTTGGTGTGGCATCCACCGCGACGAGCTCGTCCACCACCTGGCGATCCAACAGGATGTTGGGGAGGGCGACGAACTTCGGACGCTTGATCCGCAGCAGCTTGGCCTCGAGCAGCATGGCTCTGGAGGTGGCGTAGATGACGGTCATCGGACAGCGGCAGAGCGCCGCCTCGAGCGTCGCGGTGCCGGAGCATACGATGGCCGCCTTCGAGCGGAGCAGCACGCCGGCGCTGTCGCCAACCGTGAACTTGTCATCCCGCCCCGGCGCCAGTTCCTTCCAGCGTCGCCTGAATGCGGATTCGTCCGTGCCCGGCGCCAGCGCGAACTCACCGGGGAGGTCCGGCAGCGACGCCGCGATCAAGGGCAGGTTGTTCGCCAGCTCATGCTTGCGTGAGCCGGGGAGAATCGCGATCTGATTCAGCCGCTCTGCCGGCGCCGCCTTCCGGCGTTCCTTTAGGAGCTGCTTCATCGGGTGGCCGAACCAGTGCACGTTCGGCGTCCCCATCTTCGTCAGGATCTCGGCCGACCATTGGAACGGGGTCGAAACCGCGTCATAGATATCCGGCGCCCACTTGGCCTGCCGGTCCCGCCGCCAGGAGCCGGGTGGGATGAAGGCGAGCACCTTCCAGCCGTCCAGCTTGGCGCGGCGCGCGAAGCGGGCATTGAAGTAGCCGAAGTCGATTGGAATCGCGACACACGGGTTGTCGCCAGGAGTCCGTTTGAGCACGCGCCGAATCCGCGGTGAACGGCCGAGCACCCGGGGCACGACCTTCAGCGACTGGCTGATGCTGATCGCGCCCCAAGAGGACGAGTCCGCGACAAGCTGATCGGCGAGCGCTGCCAGGCGCCTCCCGCCGATTGCCAGCACGGCTGGAGGGGTCGTAGAAAGCCGCCGGATCTCTTCCACCAGCGCCGCGCCGTAAGCATCACCCGACGCTTCGCCGGCGCTCACGAAGATCGTCATCGCCTACGGCTGGTCGCCGCGCCCGTTCCGGCCGCGATACCGTCGCTCCATGAACTCGAGCAGATACGTGACCTCCTCGGTGGCGGGCACCTCGGCGTGTACGAGGTCGATCGCATTCCTCAGTCCGAGTTGGGTCCGGAACAAGAGCCGGGCCGCCCGATGGAGGTGCAGGCGGGCCTCCTGGTTCAAGCCCAATCGCCGGAGCCCGATCGCGTTGATGTCGTAGGTCTGGGCCGGGCGCCCCGCACTGACCATGAACGGCGGCATGTCCTCGCCCACCCCGGACATCGCCTGAATCATCGAGGCTCGACCGATTCGGCAGAATTGATGGACGCCGGTCATTCCGCCCACGTTCGCGAACTGCTCGATCGTGCAGTGGCCGCTGATCCCGCAATCGTTGGCGATCGTCACGTCATCCTCGATGACGCAGTTATGGCCCAGGTGGACGAACGCCATCAGGAAGCACCGGTTCCCCACCCGAGTCACGTTGCCTTCGCCGGTCGCGCGATGGATGGTTACGTATTCTCGGAAGACGTTGTCATCGCCGATCTCGAGGAACGTCGGCTCGCCCTTGTACTTGCGGTCTTGGGGGTCGCCGCCGAGCACGGCTCCCTGCCCCACGAAGTTTCGCTTCCCCAACTTGGTTCCGGACTTGATGACCGCGTGGGAATCGAGCTTGGTTCCGGGTCCGAGCACGACCCCGGATTCGATGAAGCAGAAGGGGCCGACGGTGACATCGGCGGCCAGCTCCGCACCCGGCTCAACCAACGAGAGTGGATGAACGACCGCCACTATTCGCTCGGAGCTTGCTCCTTGGATTCGAGTTTGAAGCTCATCTCGAACGAGCACACGGGCTGACCGTCCACGGTCGCTACGCCGTGACACTTGCCCACCGGGCCACGCATCCAATCGAGCTCGACATCGAACATCAGCACGTCGCCGGGGCGGACCGGACGCCTGAACTTGATGTGGTCGATCCCGCCGATGAGCGGAATCTTGCCCTTGTGCTCCTCTTGGGAAAGGAAGAGCAGCGCGCCGCACTGGGCCCCGGCCTCGACGATCATGACGCCCGGCATGATCGGCTCGCCCGGATAGTGCCCCACGAAGAAGGGCTCGTTGATCGTCACGCACTTGTGCCCGGTGATGCGCTTGCCGGGTTCGACGATCTCGGCTCGGTCCACCAAAAGCATCGGATAGCGATGCGGCAGGATATCGAGAATCGCCTTAATATCCAACTTCAAGGTGGCTTAGGGTACCCGCGAGCTACCGGCTACGGGAAAATGCCGCGACGCATCGTCGCGTCCGCCACTCGACGCACGCCGATGATCAGCGCGGCCGTGCGCATATCGGTCTTGTGGGCGCGGCTGGTCGACTCGACCGACGCGAAGGAGGCGCGCATGATGCGGGCCAGCTTGTTTGTGACCTCGTTCTCCTCCCAGAAGAAGTTCTGAAGGTCCTGCACCCACTCGAAGTAGCTGACGACGACGCCGCCGGCATTCGCCAGCACGTCCGGCACCAGGAACACGCCGCCATCGGAAAATATGTGGTCCGCCTCCGGCGTGCAGGGGCCGTTCGCCCCTTCGACGATGAGCTTCGCCTTAACCCTGGGGGCGTTCTCCTTGGTGATCTGGGCGGCGATGGCCGCAGGAATCAGCACGTCGCACGGCAACTCCAGGAGCTCGGCGTTGGTGACCTTCTCCGCGTCCTTGAACTCGCGGATTCCGCCCTCGCGTCCGGCGTAGCGGTTGAAGAGGTCGTGGACCGGAAGGCCGTTCGGGTTGTAGATGCCGCCTACCGCGTCGGAGACGCCGACGACGGTGGCGCCCGACTCCTCGGCCAGCTTGGCGGCGGTTGCCCCAACGTTGCCGAAGCCCTGGACGACGATCTTCGCGCGGCCGAGGTCCATGTTGATGATCTTCGCCGCCTCCTCCATCGTGGTCACCACGCCGCGCCCGGTGGCTTCCACGCGCCCCTCCGAGCCGCCGAGCTCGATCGGTTTGCCGGTGACGACGCCGGGCACCGTGTAGCCGGTTTGCATGGAGATCGTGTCCATGATCCAGGACATCACCTGGCTGTTGGTGCCGATGTCCGGCGCGGGGATGTCGCTGCGCTCGCCGAGCATCATGTTGATCTCGGTCACGAACCGCCGGGTGAGCTTCTCGAGTTCGCGCTTGCTGAGCTGCTTCGTGTCCACGCGCACGGAGCCCTTGGCGCCCCCGTAGGGGATGTTGGCGACCGCGCACTTCCACGTCATCCACATGGCGAGCGCGCTGGTCTCGTTGACGTCGACGTCCGGGTGATACCGGATACCGCCCTTGGTCGGGCCCCGAGAGGAGTTGTGCTGGACCCGAAAGCCTTCGAAGACCTGCACCCGGCCGTCGTCCAGGACGACGGGAAAGTTAACGATTAGCTGCTTTTGGGGAGAGGCGAGGACTTTGTGGAGCCCTTCATCGAGCTCCAGGTATTGGGCTGCGACAGCGAGCTGCTCGCGGGCCATGGCGAGGACGTCTATATGTTCAGTCATCAAGCGCACCGAAAAGCCCCGCATCGGCCGTAGCGGCTACGCCGCCTCATCGGACGACCGGGGCCAATAACTTCTTCAGCAACGCGTAAACGGGAATCGCGAGAACACCGTTGTACACCGCACCTCGGATTGTATCCGCCAGGAATGAACCGATGCTGTGCGGGGGCGCCAGGAACATGAGTACCAGCTGAGCGAACACGGTGGTGACGGCGGCGATCACCCCCACCGCCGGCAGCGAGCGCGGGAGCTCGTTTCCGCTCGTCCACCCCAGCAGGAGTCCGGTAACGGTCCGGCTGGCGACATAGTGCTGGAGGTTCGCTCCCGATAGCGCCCCAATAATCAAGCCGTCGAAGAACCCGAGCGCCATCCCGCCTGCCCGGTTCGCGAACACTCCGAGCGCAGAGAGGGCGACGAGCATGAAGTCCGGCCGCGCCCCGAAGATCGCGAGGCGATAGGCGAGGGCTTGCTGAAGGACGGCGCAGACGAAGAGGGTGACGGCGAAGACGACGCCAACCTTCAACGCTCTCATTTCAGGACGAAGACCTCGCGAGCGGCGCCCAACGAGGCCCACGGGAACACGAGCGCCCGCTTTCGGCCGTAGTCGAGGTTCTCTTCGATTCGAAGTACACGGCCGACGGGAATGTTTGGCGGGATACGCGTGGAAAGGCCGGACGTCACGATCTCGTCGCGAATGTCGACGATCGCGTTCGGATCCAGAAAGTCGACGTAAAGCGAACCCGGACCCTCCCCACGAAGGAGCCCGGCGGGGGGCGGGTTGCGGGCGGCAACCGCCCAAATCTGCGTGACCGGCGAAACGATGAGCAACGCCTCCGAGTGACCCGGCTCGACCGTCTGGATCAGAGCCAGAAGGCCCCGGCCGGAAATGACCGGCATGCCAGGCTGGATTCCATCGTTCGATCCAACGTCCAACGTGATTCGGTTGTCGTAGAGGAAGGCGCCCGTGACTTCGGCCGGCACCGCCGTCTTGCCGGGCAGACTCTTGAACCGATCCAGCTTCAGAAGCCCATCGATCTCTCCCTGCCTCAACTGCACCTGCTGGGCGTAATCGGCGGCCGCGGCGGCTTGCGCGCGGAGCATCGCGTTCTCGCGCTTCAGGGCTCCGGCATGGCTAATGCCGTCAAAGAAGTTTGAGGTCGAGTTCGCCATGTGGGTCACCAGGACCGCCGGCGGTTCGGCCAAGCGCTGGATCAGCCGGCTGACCGAGTCGACCCTGCCATCCTGGCGGGCCCGAGTTTGCGCGGCTCCGAGCACGTAGCCGATGGCGATGAGACCGATGAAGAGCACGGCCTCTCGCGGCCAAGTTCGCCGCTCTAGGGCCGTGACGCCTTCTCCAGCATTCGGCGGATGAGGGGATTGTCGTGCATGCTCTCGACGACCATACCGGTGCCGATCGCAACGCAGCTAAGCGGATCGCGCGCGATCTTGACTGGCATTCCGGTCTCCTGCGAAATCAGGCGATCCAGCCCCCGGAGCAGGGCGCCGCCGCCGGCGAGGACGATGCCCCGATCCATCGCATCCGCGGCAAGCTCGGGCGGGGTGGCTTCGAGCGTTAGCTTGACGGCTTCGACGATGGCGTTGAGCGGCTCTGCGATGGCGAGGCGCACCTCTTCGCTCGTGATGACGGCGCTCCGGGGAAGGCCGGTGACGAGGTCGCGCCCCTTAACCGTCATCTCGAGCTCCTGCTCGAGGGGGTAGGCCGACCCGATCTCGATCTTGGTTACCTCGGAGGTGCGGTCGCCGATGAAGAGGTTGTAGGCCCGGCGGACATACGCTGAGATCGCCTCGTCGAGCTCGTCCCCAGCTACTCGAATCGAGCGGGAGTGGACGATCCCCCCTAGCGAGATCACCGCGACCTCGGTGGTGCCGCCTCCGATGTCGACGATCATCGAGCCGGCGGGCTCGTCGACTGGCAAGCCGGCGCCGAACGCCGCCGCCATCGGCTCTTCGATCACGTAGGCTTGGGTCGCCCCGGCCTTCTTAGAAGCCTCGATAACGGCCCGTCGCTCGACCTCGGTGACCCCGCTTGGAATCCCGACGACCACGGTCCGGCGGAGCAAGAACCGCGTGGAGACCTTCGAAATGAAGTGGTGAAGCATCCGCTCGGTTTGCTCGTAGTCGGCGATCACACCGTCCTTGAGCGGGCGCGTCGCGACGATGTTCGCCGGCGTACGCCCAAGCATCCGCTTCGCCTCTTCACCGACGGCGAGGACCTCGCCGGTGTCCTTGTTGATCGCCACCACGCTCGGTTCGCGAAGCACGATGCCGCGGCCACCGACGTGGACTAAGGTGTTGGCGGTACCGAGATCGATGCCGATGTCGCGCCCAAACTTGGTGAAGAGCTGCTGAATCAGCCCCGAGGCGCGGTTATTCGGCATCTTCGAGCTCGGCCTCTTCTCCGGTCGGATCGGCGCCCATGGTCTCCGCGCTAAGCCGCTTGGCCAGGGTTTCCTGGGAGATTGCGGAGAGGATCACGGCGTCCCCGGTGGTGAAGATCACACACTTGGTTCGGCGTCCCTGCGTCGCGTCGATCAGGCTGCCGGATTTTCGAACGCTTTGAACCAGTCGACGCATCGGCGCCGACTCGCTGCTGACCAACGCCACGATCTTGTCGGTGAGCACGTAATTGTAAAAGCCCACGTTCAGAACAGGCGGGGTGGGCATAGCGATCTCGACCGACCGTACTCGGCCGCGAACGAGGGTGGGCCGGTCACCGGTACCCAACCATTATAGAGTGACCGTAGCGCGCTTTGCTGCGAGGGCCTAGCTAGCCGCCGGCCGGGCCCATCATGGGTTTGCCGCCGCCGCCTGCCGCTGGGCCGGGGCCACCGGCTGCGCCGCCCATCGTCGGTCTGCGAGGACCGCCGGATGAGCCGGGTCCGCCGAACGGGCCGGGGGCGCCGCCAGGAACTCCACCGTTTCGACCCATGCCGGTCGGCGGGCCGCCGAAGGAAGGAAGTCCGGTTCCGCCGCCGGTCGTTCCGCCACTGCCCCCAGGCAGGCTTGCCCCCATGACGGGATTCTCAGCCGGAAGCGGCGGCGTCGCCGTCGCGACCGTCGACGGCGTATTCACCGGCGTAGGCTGTCGCATGATCATCGTAAAGCAGATGACGACCATGATGATGGTCAGGACCACGGACACGATCCAGGCGATGAGGTCGTTTTGGTTCTTCATAGCCGACTTGTTCTATTGTGACGCGTTTGGTGGGCCGAATCGTCACCGGTACGCTCCCACCTAGTGTCGGAAGTGCCGAGCGCCGGTGAACGCCATGGCGATCCCGGCGGCATCCGCGACGGCGAGAACGTCGGCGTCCTTCTTGCTGCCACCCGGCTGGACGATGGCGGCGATGCCGGCTTCGGCGGCAACCTCCACGGTGTCGGGGAACGGAATGAACGCGTCGGATGCGAGCACGGCGCCTCGAGCATCCTCGCCCGCTTGTTGTAGGGCCAGGCGAGCGGATTGAACCCGGTTCATCTGGCCGGCGCCGACGCCGAGAAGGCGCTGGCCGGCGCCGACGACGATGGCGTTCGACTTGACGTGCGGCACCACACGCCATAGGAACTCGAGGCCCGCAATCTGCTCCGCCGTCGGTTTGATCTTGCTCGGGTAGCTCCACGCGTTGCCAGGGTCCTCGTCGGACTCCTGCACGAGCACGCCGCCGCGAACACTACGAAGCGTAAGCGAGACCCCGCGCCCGGGGAGCGGCGCGGCGAGAAGCCGCACCTCTTGCCCCCACCCCGACCGGTTTTTGAAGATATCGAGCGCCTCTGCCGTGAAGTCGGCGCCCACGATCACGTCGAGCTTGTTCCCCTTCTCGGTCATCGCGGCGGCGGCTTCGGCGTCGATCACGCCGTTCATGGCGACGACCCCGCCGAATGCGGAGACGGGGTCGGCGGCCCGCGCCTCACGATACGCCTCGCCGAGCGACTTGCCCACCGCCGCTCCGCACGGGTTGCCGTGCTTGGTGATCGCGCACGCTATCGCCGGAAGATCGGCGACGAGCTCCCAGGCGCCATCCGCGTCGAGCCAGTTGTTGTATCCCGGGTCGATGCCCCAAAGAAGTCGGGCCTGGGCGATGCCGCGCGGACCGAGCGGATCGGTGAAGATCGCGCCGGCCTGGTGCGGGTTCTCGCCGTACCGGAAACCCTGGCTTCGGCGGAAGCCGACGGTGAGGGTTTCGGACTCGAGGGGATTCACGCCGACCGCCTCCGTCATGTAGCGGGCGATCACCGAATCGTAGTACGCCGTGTGGCGGAACACCTTCGCCGCCAGCCCACGGCGGCGACCCGCGAGCGAGCCGTCATCAATCGCACCCAAGACCGTCGCGTAGTCGTCAGGATCGACGATGACGGAGACGTTTGCCCAGTTCTTCGCGGCGGCCCTGAGCATCGCGGGGCCGCCGATATCGATCGATTCTATGGCCTGCTCGAACGTGTGCTCCGCCGAAACCGTTTGCTCGAAGGCGTAGAGGTTCACGGCGACGATGCCGATGGGAGAGATTCCCGCTTTCGTCATCGCCTCGCGGTGCTCGGGGAGACGGACGTCGCCGAGGAGGGCGCCATGCACAAGGGGGTGCAAGGTTTTCAGGCGTCCGTCCAGCATCTCCGGGAAGCCGGTGAGTTCGGCCACGTCGAGCACGTCCAGGCCACCCGCGCGGAGCGCGGCGGCGGTTCCTCCCGTGCTGACGAGCTGAAATCCGCGGGCGACGAGCCCCTGCCCGAACTCGACGATGCCGCGCTTGTCGGTTACCGAAAGGAGGGCACGCGGGGTCACCGGCCGGTCGCCCCAACCCCACCGCCGGTGGCGGTGGCCGTGTTCTCACCGGGCAATGGACCACCACCGTCCGGAGGGATCGGCGGCGGGAGGACGGTGACCTTGACCGTCCGCTTATCCACCACTCCGGCGTCGTCATAGGCCGTGATGGTGATGGCGGTCGTCTTGGTCACATGGAGCGTGATCGAACCGGTCGCTTCCACCTGACGCGTCTCCGTGTCCGATGAAAGTTCGATCCGGACCGCGTTCGTGACCTGCCAGTTAAGGGTTACGTCCCCGGCTTGGCCGTCGATGTGGGTTGGGGTCGCCGAGAACGCGATCACCTTGGCTTTGCTTGCCACGAAGATGTTGACCTTGATCGACTTCTGATCGGTCTTGTCGTGGTTGTAAACCTTCAGGGTGTAGGCCTTGACGTTCACGTCGTTGGCCTGGAATTGCCATTCGTTCAGGGTTGGGTCGAGGTTCTGCCCCATGGGCAGCAGCACGATCTTCTCCGCGTTCTCCACCTTCCAGCTCACCGTCACCGTCGCCCCGAGCGGAATCGTGGTCTGATCCAACTTGAAGGTGTCGATGCGCGGGTCGGGAACCTCGGGCGCAGCTTTCCCAAGCACGTGGATCGGCCGGATGTCGTACTGTTTCTCGTCCTTCTCGGCGTAGCCCGTGATTTCGAAAGGCACGTCGACCGGTTTCGTGCCCGGCAAATCGGGCGGGAAGACGGGCGTGAACTCCTGGCTGCCGTCCTTATCCTTCGGCGGCCCATCGTAAATCGTCTGCCCCAGCGCCGCGATATGGATCTTGGTCGGCGAACCCTTCACGGACCAAGAAACCACCAGCTTGTCCCCCTTCGTGATCTCCTGGGTGTTCACCGTCACCGTGAGCCCAGGCTTGGGCGGGATGAGATAGACCCACAAACCGACCACAAGCAGGACAAAGACGAGCGCCGCGATTCCGCCGATGCTCAACAGCGGCCGCTGCTCGAGTTGGCCCTGGGCGACGGCGACCACCGACGGCTGCTCGATCGACCGGGCGCTGATGCTGAAGCCGAAGAGGCGGCTTCCCGCCACATAGACCTGCTTGGACGGGCTGACGGTCAGCAGCACCGTCTTTTGCTGGCCGGGTCCGAGGGCGACCTGCTCGGCGTCCAGCTCGAACGCGCACGCCTCCTCCGGGTCGCTTCCGAAGAGTTGAACCGTGTGCTCCGTGTTGCCGAGGTTGACGAGCGTGACCTCGAACGTGTTCAGCTTCCGGATCGGCGAGATGTAGCCCTTCTTGGGGCCGAGCTCGACGCTCAAGTGGTTGAACGGCTTGACCGTCAGCACCCCTTGCACGGTGCGGGCGTCCCCGCTGGTGAGCGAACGGACTTTCAGCACGAAGGGGTAGTTGCCGGCGCTGCTCTCGCTTACCCGCGGGGGCTTGAAGAAGAGCTTCTCTTCCTGGGTCTCGTGCTCCTTGATCGTGACGACGGGCACCGGAACCGCCGTCCATTCCGGGTCTAACCCCTCGATGCTGAGCTCGAACTGGTCGGCGCTATCGCCTCGGTTGATGATCTCGATCGAGAGTGGCGTGGTGGCGCCCGCCTCGACGGTGATGAGGTCCGAGGCCAGCCTGGCAAGAAAGCTCATCAGGGGGTGATTTTAGCTGATTCAGGTTCGGCTAAACTTCGAACCGTGCTGTCGGTCCTGGCGGCTTTGTCCCTGGCCGGTTCCCCGCTGCTTGTAGGTACTTCCGACGTCGACATCACGCCGCCGGAGCCGCTGCCGCTTGGCGGGTACACGGAGCGGGGCGGACGCGTGATGGACCCTGGCGGCGATCGCCTCCATGCGCGCGCGCTCGTAGTGCGTCGCGACCCATTTCGGGTGGCGATCGTTTCCGTCGAGATCCTGACGATTCCCGAAAGCCTGCGCTTCGAGGTGGTGAAGCGTATCCCCGCCGACGTTCGGCTGCTGCTCTGCGCGACCCATACCCATTGCGCGCCGGACAGCCAGATGCTGAACGACCGCATGACGCTGTCGATCCCCGGGATTGCCTCCTTCAAGCGGCGCTGGCTCACGTGGTATTCGGACCGGATAGGGGAGGCGATCAACAAGGCGTTGGAGGTGCGCCCCCAACCGGTCTCCGAGCTCGACGTGGAGTCCTGGCGAGCCGATCT
>Ga0070734_10004897_pt1 | contig 12257 bp, 14 predicted proteins | sample Coa_R1_8_FD_66444 | JGI IMG/M metagenome (GOLD analysis project Ga0070734, IMG submission 66444) | Surface soil microbial communities from Centralia Pennsylvania, which are recovering from an underground coalmine fire - Coalmine... | ecosystem: Environmental > Terrestrial > Soil > Unclassified ...
AGGGCCTTGGCGGAATTGTCAGGCCACGGGGCGACGAACTTCGCCATCGGGATCAGATCCGACTTCTGCAACTCCTTGACCACAGCGCGCCCGGTTGTGCCCTGCGGGTCGTGGGGGTAACCGTTCAATTGGATGTCGATGTAGTAGCGGATATGGCCGTCCGTGTCCAAGGGTCGCACGCTGATGATGGTTCCTAGTCGCGTCAGCGTTGAAAAAACTGGATTAGGAATAGGGCCCTCCAAATTCGTCCCGTCGCCCTTTTTGTAATCCCCCGCTTGTGCGTAGGCCAAAACACAGCGTGTTGTTACGCTGTCTTGCTGTAGTTTTATGAGGATCGGAATCGCCTCTTTGGAGACGTGAATGTCGGAGTAGTCATACGTAACCACATGTCCGGGCGGAAGCGCCAGAATGTTGTGCACGTCATTGTAATACTCGGGGAGCGTGCAGGCATCGAAGATGATCAGGTAAGGCAACTGCTCTGCGGTCAACACGTACTAAAATACCGCACCCGCGCCCCATCGCTGCCAAAGCCGCAAGATAGCCCACCAGCAGGGCGGTCCACGGCTATGCGGGAGTCGAACCCGCCAAGGTCTCTGGCGACTGACCGAACTTCTCCCTCGGAGTGCTTATAGCCAGGATTGTTGCGGCGCGATGGGGCGAAGGCAACAGAACCTGGAATCCTTCGCCTATACTTGAGGCAGTCCATGCCAAAAATCCGCATCAGTTCTTTTTCCGTATCGCTCGACGGCTACGCTGCCGGCTTAAACCAGAGCCTCGAGAATCCTCTCGGCCTCCGTGGACCCGAGCTGTTCGAGTGGTTTTTCTCTACGCGCACCTGGAAGCAGATGCACGGGTATGAGGGCGGCTCGACCGACGTGGACAATGAGTGGGCGCAGCGAGGCATGGAGAACCTCGGCGCCTGGATTCTCGGACGCAACATGTTCGGCCCAGTCCGTGGACCTTGGCCGGACGACTCATGGAAAGGATGGTGGGGCGAGGAACCGCCCTATCATGTGCCTACGTTCGTGCTGACCCATCATCCACGCCAGTCCTTCGAGATGAAAGGCGGGACAACATTTCATTTCGTGACGGACGGAATCCATGCCGCATTACAACAGGCGAAGAATGCGGCGAAGGACAAGGACGTGCGCATCGGCGGCGGAGTCGCCACGATCCAGCAATATCTTCGCGCAGGACTCATCGACGAACTGCACCTCGCATTTCGTCCCGTTCTCATGGGCTCGGGCGAGAATCTATTCGCCGGCATCGACATGGCGGAGCTCGGGTACCGTTGCACCGAACATGTTTCCACCGAGCTGGCGATGCATGTGGTCCTCAAGAAAGACACATAAATCCGACGAATAGCGTACGGCCGACGCGGAGCATGGCGTGCGCGGCGTTGATCGGCTGCCGCTCAGTGCACCGCAGCTCATACCCCCTGACGGGCTCACCTCGCAGTTAATACAACCAGGCCGGGCATACCATGAAGTGTCATGCAATCCTTACCTATTTCGCCCCTACCGGCCGCTGCCGAAAGCAGTTTGCAGGCGACCGATACCGCACGCAACCGCACTTTCCCGGTGGCGGTGTGGTATCCCGAGGCAGCCGGGGCCTCTGACGCGCTGCCCCTGATCCTGTTCTCGCATCACAGCGGCGGCGGCCGGCGCGCATCCACCTTCCTCACCACCTACCTAGCGAGCCACGGCTATGTAGTCGCGGCGATGGATCATTCCGAAGTCATCGCACCCGAGTTGTTGCGCCAGGAGAACGAGACTCCCGAGCAGATGGCCAAGCGTGGCGAAGGCTGGATTGCGAGCCGTGTGCCCGATCTGCGATTCCTGCTCGACTACATGCTGTCGCAGCCGCTTCCGGGGCTCCGCGTGGACGCCAATCGGATTGGCGCGGTGGGTCACAGCTTCGGCGGCTGGACCGTGCTCGAGGTGCCTTGTGTTGAGCCGCGTATTCGATCCGTTGTGGCGCTTGCTCCGGGCGGCAGCAGGAAGCGGCGACCGGGCATCATCCCGGCAACTGCCGAATTCCGCTGGACGCGCGAGGTTCCGCTGCTCCTGGTCGCGGCCGACCAGGATGCCTGTCTGCCGATCGACGGCATGTACGAACTGTTCGAGCGGGCTCCCGAGCCTAAACAGATGGTCGTGCTCGAGCGCGCGGACCATATGCACTTCGTCGATGACGTCGAGAAGGCGCACGAAGCGTTTCGCACCATGCCCCTGGAAGGCGATCTGGCCAAGATCCAAGCCGACATGCGCCCGATCACGGAACTTTGCACGGGCGAGGAGGCTCACCGTTTCATTCAGGACGTGACGCTGGCGCACTTCGACGCCACGTTGAAAGGGCAGGACCATTGATCCCTGTTGAACGGGACAAATCCAACGGCGACGAAAGGTTGGCCGAGGATGTGCCGGCGCCATCGGACGATTGGGGTTTCGATTTGCACGGAATCGACCCCTGGTTCCCTCCGACATCCAACCGGTCGTCACATCCGTACCCCCCCCTAATCCATCTGGAATCGATCGACCAGACCCGCATTGGCGATCGCCGGTTCATCTACCTTGCGGTAGTTCTTCTGGACCCAGCGGTGAGTATAGCTCTGGAGACCTCGGAGCCACTGCCGAGGATCGGTCGATGTCACCCCTGCCCATTCGTCGTCGGTGAAGTGCTCCCCTCCGCCCTGGCGCTCCCTCGAGCGCTCCATATATTCCCAAAGCTCTCCGCTGGCGCGAGCGAGCGGCAGGTACAGCCAGGCAGGTGTGAGCACGAATGCCAGTTTATCTGCCACGCAGAGCTTCGAGATCGTCAGGCCGCTGGCTCGTGCGTAGAAGCGCGAATGGCGGCGGCAGAAATCCGCCCACTGGGACCCGAACAGCCGCCCCATGATCCCTGCTCCCAACTCCACGTGCCTCTCTCCTTCCGGTCCCTCCATTGAACACTTGCCGAAGTAGCCGATGTCGTGGAGAAGGAAAGCGAACCAAAGGCGTGGATCACGCGGGAAGCCGTAGAGCCTCCACCAGGCAATTCCAACGAGTGGTGTATGAACAAGGAAATTGTGAACGCCGAAAAGGATACTCTTCGTCCCAACCCGCATACCAGCCTAATCCTCCTCGCATCGATGTTGGCTGTCCTGGAACCCGTCTGTTGGCCTCCGCGGAAGTGCACCGCGGCTGTAGCTGCAGCCCTGTCGCTTGGCATCTCCTTCGATATAACCGCTATGCCAAGACCAGCCAGCAGTTGTTCTCGCCGGGTACGGACATCGCAGGACCGTTCGCGTTGCGCCTTCTCCGGCAGCGAAACCTTCCTCCCAAGCGATCGGGTCGTGTCGGAGCACACAGAAGTTCATCGCGATGCCGCAGGCTCACTTGTGTGCGTCGTCGAGCTCAAACGCGAGTGCGTCGTCCGTTCGCTGCGTCATTTCCTTTCGCGGGGCCGACGTGACCTTCCTTGGTGCAAGTCGATTGAAGACGTGGACGAGAAGAGGGGTCCCGGCAAGCGCTCCGAAGAACGTACCAACTTGGCTGGCCCGGAAATAGCTGCTGAGGATGACGACCAGCACGATGAACAGGCAAAAGACCAAAGCCGCGTTTTTCAGTCGTTCCATACTCATGCTTCCACTCCAATCAGATCGCCTTCACTTGGTTCGGCCAACGTCGGCGAAACCATGGCATCCGCCAGTTTCGGCGCCGTCACATAGTGCTGATGTGTGCAGCCAATGCAGGCGGCGCCGCGAACTGCCGCCTTCACGACAGCCACCAAAGCCGGGGGGATTTCCATACGTTCCCCCGCTCTGTTGAAGAATTCCGGGAGGATTTGACCGGCCATGTCTTTTTCGGCTCCCGTCAAATCCAGCGGAAGATATCCCTGCCGCCCGCGGAAAACGACCTTGGATTCAATCCGACCGCGGACACCGCCGCCTTCGATCACCTGATGCTTCGCGATCAGAAGGTCATACGTATTCCTCACTCGGAAAGTGTCGACGCTGACAAACGCCGTCGCGATCACAACCGAGTGGCGGCCGTTGGTTGCCACGCTGTCGATTGGCTGAAGCCACGGAATTGGTTCGCCGCGCTCGTCGCAGAACGTGACGTAGCGGCCGATATCCTTGTTGGAACCACCGGATTCCACACCGCGCAACACGGACCGCCTGGCGATTGATTGGTATTGGATGGAAACATCGGGTTGGCAGAACACGCCGGCGTCCTGGAGCTTACGTTCCATCCGACGTTTCTCTGGACCTAAGGCTAGGCTCGGTTGCCGGTTAGACGTTTGTGCCTTGTCCTCCCGTCGTTCGACTTCCATGAAGCACTCCTTCCAAGATCGAATCTGGATCCGAACCGGTCATGCCAATCGCTTTTCGGATATCGGTCGCCCGAGCGCGGCCCGGATCATCTCCTTGGTGCACCCCGCCCAGCAGCAGTATTTCCGAGGTTCTTCCACGGCGATCGCTAAATTATCCCCGCTCTTGTCATGCCCAGCCGTGGCACAAGAAGGGCAACGTGTGACCCAATTCCTACCGACTTGCCGGGCGACGCTGACATGATCCAAGATCCGGAACTCTCCCGGCCTGGGTGCGAAATACTTCGGGATCTCGGGCCTGCGCGCGCGTTGCGCAAATTCGGGCGGAATCTTTTTCCCGTCGATCATTCGCAGCAGATGCTCCTCCGGAACCTTCTGCAGGCCGTTTAGGTATGCGAGTTGGTCACCAAGGGTGTAATTGGCTCCGTAAAACCAATAGCGCCATCCCCGGCTCTCTCGGGCACCCCGGTGGACACCAAGCGGCGCGCGGATCGCGTTCCCGAACTCGGAAGGGCTCAATTCGTCCTGCTTGGGAAAGATCTCGATGCCCTCACAAAGGCCCGAACCCTTCACCTGGACGTTCAACTTCGCAGCCAAGTGATAGATGTAAATCCGAGCGTCGCGTGCGAGGACGGGCCGCTCGAAGAAGATCCAAAGATGCCCGCCGCGTTTCGACTTCTCTAGTGCTGCCGCGACCCCGTCATCATGAAGTTGGCGCTGCACCTTGATCAGATCCTCGAGTGCGGTACGGTAGTCGGCGTCGATCGCCGTCCACTTGCACCGTTGCGTTGCGGGGTTGATGGCGTAGATGCCGATCGTCAGCTCGCCGCTGAGGTGCCGGCGAACTGTGTCGAGCGTCAGCCCGGGGGCCGGCGCGCCATTTTCGCCCTTCGGGCGGTAGTAGTAGTGGCGACCGTTCTCCGGATGCGGCCGCGTCGACTGGATCGTGTATGCGCGCCGGTTAACGAACAGCTCGCCGAACATTCGGGCCATCTCGGTCGTCGCGGGTAGCCGGTGTTCCATGGCTGTTCTCTCCAAGCTCGTCTATACACCGAAAACCTTTCCCTTTTCAAAAGTCTGTCAGTTGGCCGCGAACAGCCGGCGGGGATCCTGCGCAAGCGCCTTTAATCCATAGGCTTGAGCCAACGCCTCGAACTCCTCCAGACGATAGCCTCCGAATCGCGACGTTTCCGCCGGATCGACCATCCAGAACGCCTGGTGTGTCCGGTCGTACACGTAGAACATGCCGGATTCCGGGTCGCCAGGCACCATGACGAAGAGCAGGACGCCCTTCGCGTAATCGATCCATTTCTTGATCTGGCCTTCCGCCCACCGGGCGAATGCCAACATGAGTCTGTCCTCATCCAGGCGGTCAAGGCCGACGCGTCTTGCGCTCGGTTCGCGCACCTGCAAGATTCGATTGACGATCAGTTTGTTCGTATCCATGTGTCAAGCTCCTTTTTGTGGTGTCAGTGGTTTGCCAACTTCGACAATTCGGGCCCTATGGCTCGTCGTGTCAACGTCAGCGGGATTGTTCGGGGGTTGGGAAAATACCTGAATACGGGAGCCAGCGGCCTCGGTCTTGGTGAGGACTTTGGGACAGCCGAATCGCCTATATAAAGGATGGCCGTTTGAACACGTCTAAACCGTCGCTCAGCAAATGCCCATCACGCGACGCCGACGCCTTCCAATTTCCTCAGTGCCGCCTCCACTTTGGGAGTGTCCGCCGTGCCAAGCGATTTCAACGTCGCCAGCGTGAATGCCCCGCTTGCCGCTTCCTGAATCACCTCGCCGAGCGTCCGGTTTGTTGCCCCGCTCACGCGGGCTGCTTCCCGTAACAGGCGCCCTCGCAGTTCACCGAGATCGCCCGCGCCGTCGCCGATTTCTTCTCCCGCAGTCTGCGCTGCCTCCCCTTCGAGCGTCTGCAACAGGCGACGAAGGCTCGCCCGATCCGGAATGTCGTCCACCGAATCGCTCGCCAGATTCAGGTCGCGGCAGAGCGCTGCATACCGCTGGGCGCCGCACGTTCCGATAGCGGTGCGAAGACGCTCCACCCCGCGCGCCGTGTCCTGCAACTTTTCGAAAGCCATGGTCAGCTTTGCCATGTCCCGGATCTTGCCAGCATCGTCCACATTCGCTACTACCCTCAGGACGCTTCCCGCCAAGCTGGACCCGACATTGTCACAGAGCGATCTCACGTGCGCCAACAACTCATCGCGATATAGGCCGCCACGGCCATTCTTGCCGGACTCATTGAGGTTCCGTGCCGCACCGTTGCCGTTTGGGTGGTGCGTCAATCCGGCCCGCTTGACACTTGGCTGACCCTTCGGCCGTGCCCAATCGGGAAGCCGTGGCGTCTCCAACGGGCGCTTTTTCTCGTCTAAATCCACCCACTGTCCTTCCAGGTCGTAGAGATACCGGCCCAGCCCGAAACACGTGCAAGCCCGTTTGAATGCCTGCGCTTCGGCGGCAGTGCCGGCATTATCGTTGTCGGCCCACTCCTCGCCTAGTCCGGTGTGTGCGCCGAAACCGTGGATCGTCACCTTGCACGTGACCACGATCTTCGCCGTGATCGTTCGCTCCGTCGAGCCGCGCTCCCTTTCGCTCGAAGTTCTGCACCAACTGGACGGTGTAGTCTCTTGTCCACCCGGACGGGGAAAACAGACCGTTCAGACGGTCTGTGTACGCACGAGGGTCCGCATATGCCAACATCTGACCTCGAAATCGCGGACCATTACGACTACCAATCTGCGTCGTGTTTGTTACTCGCCACTTGATCTCTGTCGGATCAAACGGCTCTTCGAGAGCTGCTATCAGTTCTTTCAGGCGCTCCGGTGCGAACACCGGACTCACATACAAAACGCCGGCCTTGCCGTTCGTTAACGCACCAGGAGTATCCGCCGTGCCATTCGCTGTTGCGGTCTCGCGCATCTTCTCGTCTCCTTTTCACTGAATTGCTCAAATTGGCATCACCCACCCCGCGCGACGAGGACGCTTTGAGCTTGCGGGGCATAAAGAAAAGGCACGATTCCGGAGGGAGTCGGCGTAAGACCGGGCACGTTTCGACCAAGCAGTCCGAAGATCGTCTGCGTTATGCTGCCACCAAATGGACGTCATCAAAGATGATCGAGGAGTTGCGGACAGAGCGGGACGAAGTCGAGGAAGCAATCATTGTTCGCGAGTCTATTACGCGCCGACAAGGACGGCACCACGGGTGTCCCCCCTGCCTGGGTGCCCGGAGCGCCAAGGCGACGCGGCCGTCAGAAAGAGCCCAATGTGCACGTTTGTGCCTGCCCTCCGGCGGCCAACAAGTCGGCCAGGGTGATCTCGTTACGTCCTTGACTGTAGCCAGCCCTGTCACATTCCGGCGCCCTATTCCGTCCCACCATTGGAGACTAGGGGAGCAAAATCCGTGAAACGAACCTTCGCTATTGTTTTTGCCTTGCTGGCCGCGACCGCCCTGTTCGGAGGGCTTGTCTATGCCGTGCTGGCAGTCGCGCACGTTTCCGAGCCGGCCGCCACCACGGTTTACGGCCTCACCCCGCGGCGACTCTGGGCTACCACGACAGCTCTGGTGGCATTGGTCGCCGTGGTCACCGGTGGGCTGGCTCTGGCCCGCCCAGCCAGTCGTCTCGGCACCGCCTCCGGACGACTCGGAGCCAGGGTGGCCCTGGTGGCGGGGCTAGTCGCACTCGTCAATGGTGGGCTGAATTTGGTTGTAGCCACCGGTGGTCCCGGCACCGGTAACGGAGTGGTCGGGGGCGCAGCGGCGTTCGTACTGGGGCTGATCGCCCTGGCCCTAGGCGGGTTGGCTCTCGCCCGATGCCGACGTACCGCCTTAGAGCCGGGGCGGATGGCGTGAGTTCCACAAGCGCTATGTCGAATCCGGCCGCGAGCTTCGAGCCGTACCGGCGGCGCCTGCTCGGCCTTGCCTACCGCATGCTTGGGTCGATGGCCGACGCCGAGGACGCGGTGCAGGAGACATACTTGCGCTGGCATGCGGCCGACCGGCACAGAGTGTCGGACCCGAAAGCATTTCTCATGACTACGACGACACGGATTTGCCTCGACATCCTGACCTCGGCGCGCGCACGGCACGAGGAGTATGTCGGCCCGTGGCTGCCGGAGCCGGTTGTTGACACGGCAGCTCTCGCGCCGGACAGCCGCACGGAATTGGCCGAGGATCTCTCCATCGCGCTGCTCTTGATCCTCGACCAGCTGTCGCCGCTCGAACGCGCGGCCTTCCTGCTGCACGACGTGTTCGATTTCCCTTTCACCGAAGTGGCCACGACACTGGATCGGAGCGAGGCCGCGTGCCGGAAACTTGCCACCCGGGCACGCGCTCACCTGCGCGCGTTACGACCACGCGGTGCGGCCGTATCGCCGGCGCGTCCGGGCGAGATCGATCCGAAACACGCGCAGCTCATGTCGGCATTCGCGGCGGCAACGCAATCGGGCGATCTAAATGCGCTGACGCACTTGCTCACGAGCGACGTGCGCATCGTGACGGATGGCGGCGGCAAAGTGCGCGCGGCGCTAAACGTCATCGAGGGCGCCGATCGCGCGGCGCAGTTCCTGGTTGACGTCACGCGCAAACGCGCCGATGCGTGGTGGCGCGACGACTTCCGGCCGCGCTTTGCGATCATTAACGGCCTGCCCGGTATTATCGTGGACGCGCCCGAAGGGCCGGTGCAGACTGCGGCCTTCGAGATTGAGGGTGACGTCATACGGGCGCTGTACGTGGTGTGCAATCCGGATAAATTACGCCACTTGGCGCCGGCGCGACCTGAGAGCGGTCCTGAATGAACAATGCGCCACGCGAGGAACACGGGGCGCGATCACGAGGAAGAATCAGTGGCGACTGGAGTGTCTTCCGGTGAGTTCAATAAAGCGGAACGACAAACAGCAATCGCATTCACCTCACAAAATACAGGCTTTCATTGTGGGGTTTTGGGGTGTTCGATATCAGGTCAAAGATGTTCAGCGCTCAATCACCTTTTATACGCAGACGCTTGGTTTCAATCTGGACAGGCAGAACCTGCCTGCTTTCGGCCAGGTTTCAATTGGCGGCCTCAAGTTAATCCTGAGCGGTCCCGGGGCATCTGGGTCCCGACCAATCCAAGATGGCCGTCATCAAGAGCCCGGCGGATGGAACCGTGTGCTCCTTCAGGTGCAGGATTTGCCTGCACTCATTCCTGACCTGAAAGAGGCGGGTCTGCGTTTTAGAAATCAAATGGAGGTAGGCCCCGGCGGCAAACAGATTCAAATTGAAGATCCCGACGGCAACCCGATTGAGCTGTTCGAGCCTGCTCGCCACTGATGGTTGCTCGATTGCCGCTCTGCGAACGAAGCGCTTGACGGCCTCATGGCTGCCCTGAAAGCCATGGGCATTGACCAAATCCTGCCAAATTACCTTGTCGTTGCGACCCTGCGATGGAACCAGCTCAACGGCATCGCTATAAACTCGCGTCATCGTCGCAGTTCCGGATCCAGTACATCTCTGAACCCAATTCTCACTTTGCCGCGTCTCTCTGCTCCCTTACTTCCCAAATACTCCACGTCACCGCACGCCTTCATCCCCACGTTCCCGCTTGGCTTCGCTCGGTGCCGTTCGCGCGGCCGTTCCTAAATCTACACTCCACGTCCAACCTTCGCCGGATTCCAGATAGTCAAAAGCGACACGATTCATTCGATTGGGCTTAAGGGACTTCTCGGGAGGCCAAAGAGAATTCAAAAGGTCGTCAATGGGAAGTCAATGCACCTAAGGCGCTACACGGATCGGCGAGTGCCACCATCCAGGACGGCGCTAAATGGGAAGGATGTGAGACGCCGGCCGTCCATTACCATCGTTTCCAACGTGTTCCTACGGAACTCATCGACCAACGCAAAAAATACCGGAATCGCGCAGCGCTCGAACGACTTTGCGACGTGTGCCAGGAGGGGATAAGCGGGCATCAGGTATAAGACACAGTCGACGCGTCGCTCGCCTTCGAAAAGCTTACGCAAATCCGCGTATCGCTTGCGGGCCTTTGGAGTTCTCTCGTACTCAATCGCGATCTGATGACTGTGCCCGCCACGCTCGATTTTGGCGACGGCATCGTAATCCTTTGCGAATCCGAAGTCTGTGAACTCGTTGACCGACCGTATTTCAAGATCCGATTGCCAAGAGGCAAGTATTCGCGCTTCGAGCAACGCAAGATGAATCTCGTTCAATTCGAGCGAATGTTGGAGCGCCCGACCATTCAAATCGACAAGGCCGCCTGTCACGATGAGTGCCGCTGCTTCCCCAAGTCCGACAAGGTGCTCCGCGCCCTCGCGCGAGATCGAGTACACCGATGTCCGGCTTCCGACCGCTCGCCGGTCCACGAGTTCGTGATCGACCAGTCTCTTCAACCGCCAGTTGAATATCCGCCGCCTGTCCTCGCGTGTCTTGCATTGCACAAAGCGCCAAAGTTGTTCGTGCGAAATGTGGCGTGCTCGCAAGATCGTCTGCAGCATGAACGTGTCCTGCGGAGATTGCAGATCGATTCCACCCTTGACGTAGCGCATGCCGTTCACACGTTAGTGGACAAAACCAGGCGCGCCTTCCATGGCTTCTGCGCATTGGGTTCAAGAAAGAACGTGCCCAGTCCACCGCGAATCCACGCGAAAGCCGGTATGACGAGCATCACTTCTTGCTGATCCCGGCATTCACTGAACGAAATCAACTGTGAATCTGGGTGCAGCCAGGCGGCGCTCGGATCCTTGTTGATACCGCCGCATTGGTCCGCGGTCACTGTCACCAAATATGCATCGGGTTTCGCCGGCCGATGCAGGCGCATCTTGAAGATCACCTTCGAAATCCCTTGCCAGATGCACGGCGCCTCGCACTCGAATACTTTGCCGAGCGCTTCAAACGCGCGGTCAGGACGGAATCCGCTGCTGCCATTGAAACGAGCAAGGCCATAAACTCGCGGCCTGTTGCGCAATGTGCCGCCAACGTGGACACCTGTTGTGTTGTAGTAGGCTGCATCCAGCGTTCGCGATTGATCCCCTTCTGCGGCCCGCCGCGTCCAAATGCTCCCAAATCCCAAGACCGAGATAAGCATCGGTTATGCACCTTTCAGCCGGCGATTCTCCTGGGTCGCGGCTGCCAATGCCGTCTCAAGCCGGTTGATGCGCGCAACTAGGGCCGCCTTCTCGTCTGGTGTCGTCCCGGACGGAGCCCCGTTCTCTTGGCAACCCTTGCCAATCCTCTTCGTAACCTCATCGACGCGAAGCGAGAGTTCGGTCGTCATCCGCTTCCTTTCATCTAGCTCTGCTTCCAGACGAAGCTTCTCGGAGGTCGTGTTTTGCAGCTCCGTGCGCGTCCGCTCCAGCTCGCGCCGGAGGTCTGCGGTGTCCGAATCGCCGATGGAGACGCCTGATTCGCCGGCTTCGATCACCCGATTGCATCGCTCGACATGCTCATTGTGTTTTGTAATCGCTTCAAGAGCCCGATTCCTCCAGTAAGTTGCCCAATTGCGGCCCTTTACCAATTCGGTTTCGAAGTAGAGGATGTCCTGCTTGTGATCCCGGACGATCCAGCCGATTGCAACCAAGGCGGCGTAAAAGCACAGCACCAGAAACGCGCAAAACACGAAATATTTGTTGCCGACAGTATTCTCCAGGAAGTTCGCCCGCCGCTGTTCCCACCTCAGTCCCCAATCCACGTTTTTGGGATTGAGCGAATGGAGGAGAGCGTCGTACCAAGTGACGTGTTGACCCTTGTAGCCGCCCGCCGCTGCCAAAGGCGAATAACGGGCAGCCGGAGATTCAGAATTTGGTGAATTTGCAGCGACCTTGGCCGCGCGTGATCGTTCGGACAGCGCAGGCTGTCGAACCGGCACCGTGCCCGACTGCTTCGGTTGAGCGCGGACGAAGGCTGCGCCGAACGCCACGAAGAACGTGCAAATTGCCCATTTCCGAGT
>Ga0070734_10004898_pt1 | contig 12255 bp, 13 predicted proteins | sample Coa_R1_8_FD_66444 | JGI IMG/M metagenome (GOLD analysis project Ga0070734, IMG submission 66444) | Surface soil microbial communities from Centralia Pennsylvania, which are recovering from an underground coalmine fire - Coalmine... | ecosystem: Environmental > Terrestrial > Soil > Unclassified ...
CGCGCGCGCCAGGGCCGCGGGCGACATCAGGGCGAGCCACAGCCCGCCGTCGGAGCCGAAGCACTTCTGCGGCGCGAAGTAGTACGTGTCGGTCTCGGCGACGTCCACCGGCAGGCCACCGGCGCCGCTGGTGGCATCCACGATCACCAGGGCGCCGCTGTCCGCGCCCGGCACCCGGTGGATGGGCATGGCGACACCGGTTGAGGTCTCGTTGTGGGTGAGCGCGTAGGTGTCCACCCCGCGCTCCGCTCGGGGCTGCGGGTGGCTGCCCGCCGGAGATTCGATGACGGCAGGCTCCTCCAGCCACGGCGCGGCCCTGGTGACCTGCGCGAACTTGCTGGAGAACTCCCCGAACGCCAGGTGCGAGGACCGCTGCCGCACCAGGCCGAACGCGGCGACCTCCCAGAACGCCGTCGTGCCGCCGTTGCCCAGTACCACCTGGTAGCCGTCCGGCAGCTGGAACAGTTCGGCGAGGCCCTCGCGCACCCGCTGGACCAGTGACCGCACCGGCGCCTGCCGGTGAGACGTGCCGAGGTAGGAGGCCCCGGAAGCCGCCAGCGCGGCCAGTTGCTCGGGGCGGACCTTCGACGGGCCGCTGCCGAATCGGCCGTCGGCAGGGCGCAGACCAGCAGGAATCTCGATGGGGGCCATGTCTTCCAGCCTATCGAGGCCGGTCTCCGCCCCCGCCCCTCAGCGCAGCCGCCCGCTGTGACAACACCCACAACGCTGCGCCCCACCGAGTTCGTCGAGCAGGTCCAGCAGGGTGCCGAAGTCGGTGTGGAGTTCGAGCAGGCTGTCGGCCCACTCGCCCTGGCCGGTCTGGCCCTTGAACTCGGCGCGGGGGATCACCGGCATGTGCATCAGCAGCCTTCCAAGCTGGTGATGCGGGCCGGCTGTTGCGCGGGGGTGGGCGGGGTTCCACGGGCCCGTTGGTGTCCTTTCCTGGGTGGCCGATGAGTCGCACAGTGACCTCCTTGTGTGAACCGGGCCGGGCGAAAGTGGTTCCTCACTGGAAGGTCTCTGCCGCTAGGAGCTTGGGTGCCCGGTCAGGAACGATTCGGTGAGGGCAGCGAAGCGCGGTCCGTCCTGGAACAGGAACCCATGCCCGGCATCGGGGTAGAGCATCAGTGTTGACCGGGGGATGAGGCGGGCGAGGGTGTGGTCATTGGCGACCGGGTCGAGTTGGTCGTCGGTGCCGTCGGCGATAAGCGTGGGCACGGAGATGCTGGCGATCTTTCGCCCGGCTGCGTCGGTGCCGTCCCACCAGTTGGCTACGGCGGCCGCCTGAGCCGTTTTCGCATCGGCCGAAGCGGCGGGGGCGGCTGGGTATTCTGCGATCGCTGCTGTGAACGCGTTGGAGGCGCCGGCCTGATCAGCGGGGAAAAGGCTGCCGGTCTGGATTGCCGCCTGCGCGGGCACGACCGTGCCGGTCCCGGGATACGTGGCGCACAGCACCAGGCGGCGCACCTGGGCAGGGTGCAGCACCGCCAGGGCCTGTGCGATCATGCCGCCCATCGACCAGCCCAGTACGTCCGGCCTGCCCAGGCCGAGGGTGTCGATGAGCGCGCTGGTCTGGTTGGCCATGGCGCCGATGGTGAGTGCCGCGGTCCGTTCTCCGGGCAGTGGCTGGGTACGGCCAACTCCGGCGTTGTCGAACATCACCACCCGGTTGTGCTGGGCGAGGGCGTGCACCAGCCGCGGATCCCAGACCTCCATGGTCCCGGCGTAGCCCATGATCAAGACCAGCGGCGGGCCGGTCCCGACGACCCGGTACCCGACGGCGCCGAGCCTGGTGTGAGCGATCCGCACCGGCGCCGACACCACGGAGGCCGTTCCCGGTGCCATCGCCGGAGCGGAGCCGCACGCGCTCAGCGCGACGGACACCCCCGCCAGGAACGGCCCCAAGGCGATTCCTCGCCGCAACGCCCGCCAGCCGTCAGCAGCCCGCGTCCGCGTAGCCACGTTCGTGGTTATGAGGCCAGATATCGCAGCGGCGGCCCGGGACCGCTGAGCTAGACATCCCATATAGCTCCTCTCCTGCCTCGCCGGAACCGATTGGGCGTGGTATTCAAGATCAGTTGCCGCGTCACCTAGCGCTTTTGCGATTGGTATCGGGGGGTGTCGCCGGTCAGGACTGCAGGTAGCGGAGAACGGCGAGTACCCGGCGGTGGTCGGCGTCCGACGGGGCCAAGCCGAGTTTGCTGAAGATGTTCCCGACGTGCTTTTCGACGGACCGCTCGGAAACCACCAGGATCCCGGCGATCGCAGTATTGGAGCGGCCCTCGGCCATCAGCGCGAGCACGTCGCGTTCCCTGGCGGTGAGCGTGCCGAGCCCGTCGTTGCGGCGGCTGGCGCGCAGAAGTTGCGTGACGACCTCTGGATCGAGGGCGGTGCCCCCGCCGGCCACCCGGCTGAGCGCTTCGACGAATTCCTCGACGTCGGCGACCCGGTCCTTGAGCAGGTAGCCGACACCCGCGGCACCACCACCGGATGCCGCGCCGAGCAGGTCAGCTGCGTAGTGGGTCTCGATGTACTGGGAGAACACCAGCACCCCGGTCTTGGGGTGGTCGCGGCGGATGGTAATCGCGGCGCGCAGGCCCTCGTCGGTGTAGCTGGGCGGCATCCGTACGTCGATCACGGCGGCGTCTGGATGGTGCTCGTTGACAGCGGCAAGCAGGTCCCCGGCGCTGCCTACGGCGGCGAGCACTTCGTGGTCACTGTCGGCCAGGATTTCGGCCAGGCCAGCTCGCATTACGGCCGAGTCTTCGGCGATCACAATCCGCATCGGGGCTCCGGTTCGGTCAGGCGTGGGACGGCAGCTCCACGGTGACCACGGTGGGGCCTTCGGGCGGGCTGCTGACCTGCAGCCTGCCATCTACGGTCCTGACCCGCTCGGCAAGCCCGGCCAGGCCACCGCGGGCCTCGATGCGGGCGCCACCCGAGCCATCGTCGCTGACCCGCACCCGCAACAGGCCGGGCACGTGGACTGCCTCCAGCGTGGCATGCCGGGCGGCGCTGTGCTTGGTCACGTTGGTGAGCAGTTCCGCCGCGCAGAAGTAGGCGATGGTCTCGATCGCGGCTGACGGTCGTTCGGGCAGGTCGATGGCCAGCTCGACGGGCAGGTCGCTGCGCGTGGCCAAGGTGGTGAGCGCGGCGCCCAGGCCCTGGTCCAGCACTGGCGGGTGGATGCCGCGGGCTAGGTCACGCAGCTCGGTGATGGCCTCCTTGGTGCCGCGGTGGGCGGCGACGACCAGCTCCAGGACCCGATCCAGGTCGGTCTGCCCGGTCCCGTCGATCATGCCGCCGAGCTTCTTCGTGGCCAGCCCCAGCTTCATGGCGACGGCGACCATCTGCGCCTGCGCGCCGTCGTGCAGGTCCCGCTCGATCCGGCGCAGCCTCGCGGCCGAGTCGTCCACCAAGTGGGCCCGGGACTGCTCCAGCTCACGCACCCGCTGCGGCAGCGGAGCAACGAGCAGCCGGTAGGCGATCCACAGTTCCAGCGCGCCCACCGCTATCAGCGACGCCCCCCACCAGAAGCCGTAAGCGCACAGAATGACACCAAGGAAGAACAACCAGAGACTGACGGCCAAGCACACGCGGCCCCAGGCCTTGGGGTGGCGATATGCACCGGGCCGCAGCAGAATTCTCATGATCAAAGGTTCCGAGGGAGCGCCGTCGTCACTCGGTGCGTACATCGAGATGCCTCCAGCGACCTGCGATGCCTTGGCCACTCCGGTCACCTGCATCTCAATGCTCGCCAGACCCGTGGAGCCTGGGAAGAACTGGTATCAAGCGTGAATATGCCGCCCCGCGCTCGCACGGGAGGGCTGGACCGCTGATCAATCGGCGGGCTGGCGCTGCTGTCCATCGCGCTCCTCGCCCTTCTGTGCTCTAGTATCCGCGCGAAACTCACACATCGCGAGCGTGCCGTTGGACCGCTTGCTCAACATGGGCCGTATCAGGGCAGCTAGGCCACCGGCGTAGCACCGGCGGCCAGTCGCATGGTTCTTGGCTGCTGCGAGAGGGACGCGGAACAGCAGCGACCGGAACCTCAGCCGGAGGGCGGCAGCATCTCCCCAAGCGGGCCGGGGGTTGATCGATCCCGCTACGGGGAGATGCTGCCGAGCTAGCTCTGGACACTGGTCTGCAGGCGGTGGGCGGTCCAGAAGATCAGCGCCGCCCCCGCTAGCGGCAGCGCCGCCAGCCAAGTCAGCGGCCCCAACCAGTGGGCAGAAGCGAGCAGAAGCACGCCAAGGACGACGTTGAAGATGCCACAGGCAACGCGCACACGCACCCACGTATGGGGGTGGCGGTATTCCCGTGACCTGACCAGAAATCTCATGAGGACCGATCGCGAGGAAGAGACGTTGTCATTCGGTGCGTACATCTGGATGCCTCCCGTGAGCTGCGGTGCCGGCCATTCCGGTCACCTGCATCTCAAGACTCGCCGCGCGCGAGCAGGAGATCCACCGTGTGGACACCCGAACTGAGGTACGGCTAGCACGGTCCCCGGGCTCAGCAAGCGGACGACGCCAGTAGTTCGCATCCAGATCACCGCGACAGTCCCCGCCCGGGCAAAACCGGCCCGATCATGGTCACCGCCGCAGGCGGCAGCTTCACTAGCAGGTGGGCCAACCGGCACGGTTCCGTCCAGTACGTTGCCGGTTGTGCCAGCCCTCAGTGTGCGGCTTGTCAGCCGCGTTCTGTGGCCTCGGGCCGGCTGGTGAGCAGGCTGAGCAGTTCGCCGATGGTGGCGTGCTGGCTGGCTAGCCCCGGTAGCGGGAGGTGGGCCTGGATCTGGTAGCGGTTGCGGCGGCCGTCCTTGCGCTTGGCCACATAGCCGGCCCCGGTGAGGTCGGTGACGATCGCGTAGGCGCTGCGCTCGGTGATGCCCAGGGTGGCGGCGATGTCGCGCAGCCGTATCCCCGGGTCGTGGGCGATGGCCAGCAGCACTTGCGCATGGCTGGTCAGCAGTGTCCAGTTTTCCACGGACGCAAGACTAGCAATACTGGAATAAAATTGCTAGTTTTCTGTTTCCAGAGTAGCCTGAGAGCAGAACCCGGGAAGCACCCGCCGACGACGGCCCGTGATGCCCGGTCATCGGAGGAGCGAGCCATGCTCATCGGCCTGATCATCATCGCCGTCCTCGTATTCGCCGCCCTGGAAATCGGGAGGCGGCTGCGGCGGGGCCTCTGAGAGCCGCAACCCGGACTGCGCGGGCACCCCGGCCGCGGTCCAGCGCTTCACCCAGTGTGTTTAGAAGGAGACAACCCATGCCCGCACAGCCCCCATCCTCCCCGGTCACCGCGCCACCCCCCTCCAACGGCGCTAGGCCCCCGCCCGCGCCGCAGGCGCCCCAGCGCGGCCGGGGGCATACGCGGATCAGCGGCTTGCGCACTGGGCTGATCGCCGGCGTCGCCGTCCTCATCGTGGTGCTGATCTTCATCATCCAGAACACCCACGCCGTGAACATCAGCTTCCTGGGCGCCCACCTGCACCTGTCGCTGGCCGTGGCGCTGCTCTTGGCCGCCATCGCCGGCGCCCTGCTGATGGCCGCCGCCGGAACCGCCCGGATCACCCAGCTACGGCTGGCCCTCCGCCGCACCCGCCACCGGAGCCCGGCCGCCCCGGCACCGCCCGGCCGGTAGGCAACGGCCATGCCAGCTACCGCCCTGCCAGCACGGCCGCGGCTGCGGCTGCGGCTGCGGCTGCGGCCCACCCTGACGGGCCACACCCCGCTAGACGGCGGCTGGTGGCCCCGCTCATCAGACCCCGCCGCCGAACTGCCCGGGCTGATCCTGGCCCTCGACGAGCGATACGGCCCGGTCACCGCCATCATGCTCGGCCGGGCAGGCTGGGACGCCAGCCGGCCCCGCTGGCTGCGCGTCGATGGCCCGGCAGGCAGCCGCACCGTGCGGCTCGGCTGGTTCGAGACCATGCCCGCGGGCCTGCTCACCGCGACCGCCCGCAACGGGAGAACCGACCTGCTCACCATCCCGCCGCACACCAGCGAACCAGCCGCCCGGGCCGCGATGGACCAGGCCGCCCAGCCCGGCAACCACACCCCCGCCCTGCTGGCCACCACCACACCCACGGCACGCCGGCAGCCAGCCCCCGGCGGGTACGGCACCGCCCAGCACCCAGCTGGGCACCTGGGAATGAGAAGGCGGCCAGCAGGCCCCAGACCCCACAAACCGTCCCGGTAACAGCGCCGCGACCGGCCCAAACCACCCGCCACAGTTGGCCCCCCCACCACATAGGGAACCGGCCGCCTCGATCGACCACCGACTGGTACGCGCCATACCACCGGCCCGGACGCCTACCAGCACGCGTGTACCCGCCGTCCCCGCAATGTGGTCGTTGGCACACCGACCACAAAAGGGCGTGTTGCGGAGAATGGGACAACTCCACTGCCGCTGACCAGGCCCGGCGCCTGACTATCGGGTGGAGCACTGACCTGTGACAGCGCACACGGCAGTCTCCCAACCACGACAAAGAGGGTGTTGCGGGGAAAGGGACAACATCACCGATGCTGATCAGGGCCGACGCCTGACCATCGAGTGGACGGCCGGCCTGTGACAGCTTGCGCCGTCGCTCTAGCTGACTTTCAGCTTGGCCGTCCGCACGGGAGGGATCGGCCTGCCGTGAGATGGCCGGTGATGACCGTTGATGACTTGCGCCAGCGTCACAGCAACCAGGACGGCCGCCAGGCCCATCAGCACGTCCTCGTGGCCGGACCAGGCGATCATCAGGGCGAATAGCAGCCAGGCGGTCGCGTTCTGCCAGGCCGGGGACGATGCACGGTCCCGCCAGATAATCAGCCCCACGGTGAGCAGCGCAGCGACGAGCATGCCGTAATCTGCCGCGACACCCCGGGCCAGATCCGGCGGCGCGGCACCCAGCGACCACGCCAGCGGCACGAGCAGCAGATACTTTGGCGCCGGCGGCCGCGCCCACAGCAGCAGGCCGAAGAAGAAGACCACCGTCACGCAAGGCGATACCCCCAGCACCGGCAGCGTGCGCAACGGGTGCCCACCGGCCAATCCAATGAGCGGATAGCCAACAAGCGCGTAGGCGATAACGACCGCGCCCAGGCCCGATGCCAGGTCCTTGCGGGGGCGGATCAGCAGGTCGCTGCGCACCACGCCCGCGATCACCAGCAGCACGGCCTGGAGCGTGAAGACAGCAGCCCACCACGACGAAAAGTGCATGCCCGGCATTTGCCAGGCGAAATAAGCGATCCCGATCCACGCAAAATACGCCGCCGCGAGAGCGCAGATCAACTGGGACGAGCGGCGCACCGGCCACAGCGCAAGGCCGACCATGGCCGCCGCGGCCAGGTACCACACGATCTGCGTCGGCCAGACCGCGGCATTTGCCCGGCCGAACGTGGCAAGGAATTGGTTAAGTGACGTGTGCGGCCACGGGTGGACGGCCCGGATGCTCCAGACAACGGCGGTCGCGACCACCGCGGCAGCCAGGCCAGCCCCTTCCACCAGGGCTCTGCGAGTCTGCATGGGGACCCACCTCCTCACTGTCAGGCTGCGCCCGGGCAAAGACACCGCGTCAGGGCCATTAGTCACCTGCGGCTGGTGACGTAGGGTCCTGCCGGGGTCATCGCCAGCGGGTCCATGCTGATGGTGGGAGGCGAGTGTGCTCCCAACAGGGCCTTCGGCTCCCAGTATGAGGAAGGGAGTTGTGATGACGAAGATCACCAGTGAAGGGCTCACGCGCCCCAACCCGGATGCGCCCGCCACCGCCGGACAGCTCGCCCGCGAGCAGGCAATCAAGCAGATCGAGCGCAAGCGCCGTTACTGGATCAGCGCCGCCATCTCTACCGTCGGCTTGCTGGTGCTCGCGGCCATCTGGGCCATCGCCGAATACCACAACGCGGGCGGCTGGCCGGCCCAAGGATTCAGCCAAAGTTCAGGAATCCATGACGTGTGGAACATCTGGATCATCTACCCGGCCATCGCCTGGGCGTTCCTCCTGGCTGCGTTCGGGCTGGACGTTTACCTGCGCAAGCCGGTTTCGGAGAGCCAGATCAAGCGTGAGATCGAACACCAGGAGCGCTCGGCGCACTAAGGCCCGGCGCCCAGAGGCCTTAGTCCCGTCCGTCTTCCTGATAGGCGCCGAACCACGTCAGTGGACACCGGGTCAAAGGCGCCGGCCCTTCCTGCCGTCGTTGTGACAACCACGACGTAAGAATGTGGTGGTTGCGCCAACCATGACAAATACGTCCGAGTGACTGGGTATCCCGGGAGTTACATTGAGCTCGGCAGTCACACCGGCCACGAGCGCCGGGTGTCAGATCTCGCCGATGACACCTTCGGCGCCGGGGACCTCTTTGACCGGCCGGGACGGCGGCCCCACATAACGGGCGCTCGGCCGGATCAGCCGCCCGGTTCCCTTCTGCTCCAGGATGTGCGCGGACCAGCCCGCGGTGCGGGCGCAGGTGAACATCGCGGTGAACATGTGCGAGGGCACCTCGGCGAAGTCCAGCACGATCGCGGCCCAGTACTCGACGTTGGTCGCCAGCACCCGGTCCGGCCGGCGCGCGTGCAGTTCCGCGAGCGCCGCTTCCTCCAGCGCCGCAGCCACCTCATACCGTGGGGCGCCCAGTTCCTTGGCGGTGCGCCGCAGCACCCTCGCCCGTGGGTCCTCGGCCCGGTAGACGCGGTGCCCGAAACCCATGAGCCGCTCGCCCTTGTCCAGTTCCGCCCGCACATACTTGGTGGCGTCCCCGATCCGCTCGACCTCCTCGACCATGTACAGCACTCGGGCGGGTGCGCCGCCGTGCAGTGGCCCGGACATGGCGCCCACGGCACCCGAGAGCGCGGCCGCCACGTCGGCGCCGGTGGATGCGATCACCCGGGCGGTGAACGTGGATGCGTTCATGCCGTGTTCGGCGGCCGAGGTCCAGTAGGCGTCCACCGCCTTGACGTGCCGGGGGTCCGGGTCGCCGCGCCAGCGGATCATGAAGCGCTCGACGATGTTGTCCGACTCCTCCACCCGTTCCTGCGGGATGGCGGGCAGCCCGGTGCCCCGCGCGGACTGCGCCACGAAGGAAAGCGTCATGACCGACGCACGGGCCAGGTCGTCGCGTGCCTGCTCGTCGCTGATGTCCAGCAGTGGCCGCATGCCCTTGGCGGGTGCCAGCATGGCGAGGGCGCTCTGCACGTCCACCCGGATATCGCCGGACCGGACGGGGATCGGGTACGGCTCGGCGGGCGGCAGCCCTGGCGTGAACGAGTTGTCCACCAGCAGGCCCCAGACGTGCCCGTAGGAGACCTGGCCGACCAGGTCTTCGATGTCGACTCCCCGGTACCGCAGCGCGCCGCCTTCCCGGTCGGGCTCGGCGATCTCCGTCTCGAACGCAACGACGCCTTCCAACCCGGGTTTGAAGTCGGACATCTGTGCTCTCCTCGTGTCTGCGATGAGCGACGGCACCCGGATTCCGGGCCCGGCGGTGGGTCGCACTCGCCGTGTGCCGCTTTATTCAACAACGTGTCGGTCATGTCCGGATAGCGCGGGATGGCGTGATACGCGCCACCAGCGCCTTCTTTCTCGCCCCGGGCACAGGGCCTGTGTGAGGATCGGTACCCGTGGATACCGATCAGCACCCGCCTCAGACGGGGACATCTGCGGGCAATGACCCTGGCCTGGATGAATCCATGCTGGCCGCGGACCCGGTGGACCAGTTCTCCTCGTGGCTCGCCGACGCGGCCGCGGCGGGCCTGCCGGAGCCGAACGCCATGGTGCTTTCCACCGTGTCGGCGGCGGGGCGGCCCCGGTCGCGGTCGGTGCTGCTCAAGGAGCACAGCCCGGCGGGCTTCGTGTTCTACACCAATCGCACCTCCGCGAAAGCCCAGGACCTGGCCGCGAACGCATACGTCAGCGCCCTGTTCCCCTGGTATGCGCTGCGGCGTCAGGTGATCGTGCACGGTGCTGTGACCGCCATGTCCGAGGCCGACAGCGAACCGTACTTCCACTCCCGTCCGCACGGTTCTCAGCTCGGCGCCTGGGCGAGCAGGCAGTCGTCGGTGATCTCTTCCCGGGCGGACGTCGAAGATGCGTACGCGCGACTGGAACAGCGCTGGCCGGACGGAACGACGGTGCCGATGCCCGATTTCTGGGGTGGTTACCGTATCGTGCCTGATTCGGTGGAATTCTGGCAGGGCCGGGTCAACCGGTTGCACGACCGCCTGCGTTACCGCCGTGACGGGGAAGGCTGGCTGGTGGAACGATTGTCGCCCTGACCAGCGGTCCCCCAAGATGTCCTCGCTGGCGACTACCATCAGGGAGGAGGGAGGCCCCCGTGACCGCCTACGGGCTCATCGACACCACAGAGATGTATCTGCGCACCCTCTTCGAGCTTGAGGAGGAGGGCATTCCGCCGCTGCGCGCACGCATAGTCGAGCGGCTGTCGCAAAGTGGCCCGACGGTGAGCCAGACCGTCGCCCGGATGGAGCGCGACGACCTGGTGCGGGTGGAAGACGACCGGCGGCTCGTACTGACCCCGGCCGGGCAGGCGCTCGCGACCCGGGTGATGCGCAAGCACAGGCTGGCCGAGTGCCTGCTTGTCAGCGTCATCGGGCTGCCCTGGGAGGAAGTGCATACCGAGGCGTGCCGGTGGGAGCACGTCATCTCCGAGAAGGTCGAGCAGCGATTGGTGGAACTGCTCGATTACCCCGTCCATTGCCCGCATGGCAACGTCATTCCGGGGCTCGCCGAGCTTGGTGTCCCTCCCGCCGCCGCTGACCAGGCAGAACAGGCCCGGCGCGAGCCAGTTCAGACCATGATGGACGTTGCTTCCGAGAGCCCGGCGCCCGTTGTCGTCCAGCGCATCAGCGAACAAGTCCAAAGTGATATCGGCTTGATGCTTAAACTCAGGCGGAGCGGGATACAACCGGGACGCAAGGTTACGCTTTCTGTGGCCGACGACGGTGTGCGGGTGACAAGTGAGGACGGTGTGGGGAGCATCACGGCGGATCTGCCCCGCCGCGTTGCCTCACACGTTTTTGTTGCCGCGCCTTAAGGACTCCGCCGAGGCGGCTCGGCATGCTCATCGGGCTTCGCCCGATTTCGCCGCGGCCCGCAGTATCTGTCCGGGGGCACGAGCCCCCGGACCCCCACGACCTCGGCTGAGGTTTGTGGTGATCAGCTGTGAGTGACTGGGATGCGGCCGGGAGCGGCTACCTGCCGCCGGATACGGTGCTCGGGCAGATCGAGGCCGCTGTCGTGGTGACCGACAAGCAGAGCAACCTGCTGTACGCCAACGCCTACGCGACGAAGCTCTTCGGCTTTCCCGAAGCACCTGAGCGCCTGGTCGGCCGCTCGCTGCTCTCGCTGGGGTTCGAGGAGGAGGACCTCGGCAAGGCAGCCGACCTGGCCAAGCAGGTGCTTCGCGGGCGTGCCTGGGACGGGACGTTCTCCTCGGTCAGGTCCGGCGGGGCGCGCGTGTTCATCCGGGCCCAGGCGGTGCCGCTGCGGGGCCCGTCCGGCGCGGTCGACGGGATCGTCATCGTCGGGCGCCAGGCAACCCGGCGCAGCAGCCAGCTGGAACGGGACCGGATCGGGCTGCTCGAGCGCATCGGGGAGCGCCTGGCAAGGTCGCTGGAACTCGACACCACGCTGCGGCACGTGGCCGAGACCCTGGTCCCGCAACTCGCCGACCACTGCTTCATCGACCTGTTCCAGGGGGACAAGCTGTTCCGCCGCGCCCAGATCAACGCCGGCGGCTGGGTACCCGCGCCGGGCACCTGGGCGGCCGTGGGCGAGCAGATCACCTACCCGGAGGGGCACTTCTGCCAGCAGGCCATGGCCCGCAGGGATCCGGTCCTGGTGTCGAACCTGGTCTACACCGAGTTCCCCGCGCCGAACGCACAGAGCATGCGGACCAGCACGGATGTGGGCCTGACCTCGATCGTGGCCGCGCCGCTGATCGCCAGGGGCGAGCTGCTCGGTGTGATCAGCCTGGCCCTGTCCCGGCTGACCGAGCGGGAAGAGTTTCACTACGACATCGACGACAGGGACTTCCTCGGCGCGGTCGCCAGCCGGGTGGCGGTCGCGATCGACAACGCGATGCTGTTCGAGGAGGAGCGGCGCACCGCGCTGGCGTTCCAGACCAGCCTGCTGCCTCAGGTCAAGCCCACCTTCGACGGCCTGGACGTGGCCTGGCGGTACGTGCCGGCCAAGCCGCTGGAGACCCATGGCCAGGGCATCCAGACCCAGGTCGGCGGCGACTGGTACGAC
>Ga0070734_10004899_pt1 | contig 12255 bp, 6 predicted proteins | sample Coa_R1_8_FD_66444 | JGI IMG/M metagenome (GOLD analysis project Ga0070734, IMG submission 66444) | Surface soil microbial communities from Centralia Pennsylvania, which are recovering from an underground coalmine fire - Coalmine... | ecosystem: Environmental > Terrestrial > Soil > Unclassified ...
GGAGGCGTCCATGTGCCAGGTGGTGACGTCATTCATTACACCCTTGGCGATGCTCACGGCTTCGCCCCTGAGGGCTCCTGACTCCGGATCGAATGCCTGCGCCATCAACTGGTCACCGCGAGCGAATAAGAGAAATCCTCCGGCGTAAATAGCATTCGAGAGAGATTTGAACAACGCGCGGTTTTCGCGTCCGTCCAGGGACGCGTAGTACACGGTGTCATTCACCCCTTTGGAAGGATCATGGTTTATCGCGAGGTAAAGGAAATGTTTGCCGTCGGGAAGAAAGAAGGGCCAGCGATGCGAAGTGTGCAGCGTGTAATCGAGCCTGGTAAGTGGCTGAGGTTTTCCGCCCGAGGCATCAATACGCATCAAAGCACTTTGCGTCTCGGGAGAGTACACGATCACGCCACGGGAGCTCCACGCGCCCCCGCGTCCGAACGGGGCATCGGCCAATACCTGCGGCGAGCCGCCGTTCAGGTCCACGGTCTTCAATTTGTTTTCCGTAAAGAAACCGAGTGAGCGGCTGTCGGGCGACCAGAACGGAAAGATTGCGTTTTCTGTCCCCGGTACAACGCGCGCTTGCAGCGAATCCATTGGACGTATCCAGATGGCGGTGGTGCCGTCCGGCCTGGTCGCCGTAAACGCCAGCGTAGAACCGTCAGGCGACAGCACCGGTGGACCCGCGGTATCGCCCGACAGGTTAAGCAAGGCTTTTTCCGGGGGATTAATTACGGTGCGGACGACCGGCGCAGGCGCTGCCGAATGCTGAATGAAACTACCGAGGATCAATCCAAGGCCTAACGCAACCACCGCCGCAATCGCCCAGCCCACTTGTGCGCCTCTTTGTGAGCGCCGTTGCATCGCGGGCATCGCCGTCGAGGAGCTGCTCGTCGAGATCCACTGCAATTGCAGCTTGAGGTCGTGCGCGGTCTGGTAACGATGCTCGGGGTCCTTTTGCAGGCAGGTGGTGACTGCGTGCTCGAAGGCCGCCGGAATCATCGGCTTGGTCACGCTGATCGGCTCGGGGTCTTTCTCCAGAATCGCCGACGCCAGTGAGATCTGGCTCTTGCCTTCGAAGGGGCGCTTCCCAGCCGCCATCTCGTAGAGAATCGAGCCGAGGGCGAAGATGTCCGAGCGGGAATCGATCTCGTTGCCCTCGATCTGCTCCGGCGACATGTATTGCACGGTGCCGACGATGGTGCCCGCGGTGGTCAACGGGCTGATGGGGCTGCTGCTGACGGCCGTTGCGGCCGCCGTGAATGAGGGCGGCGCGCCCGAACCCACCGTGGTCTTGGCGGTGGCCATGCTAACGGCCTTGGCCAGACCGAAGTCCATGAGCTTGGCGCCGCCCGGCGTCAGCATAATGTTGCCCGGCTTGAGGTCGCGATGCACGATGCCTTGGCGGTGCGCCGCCTCCAGCGCCTCGCACACGTCGATGCCGATGCGCAGAGTCTTCTTCAGCGAGAGCGCGCCCTTCTTCAAGCGCTCGGCCAATGATTCGCCCTCGAGATACTCCATCACCAGGAACGAAATGCCGTCCTGCTGGCCGATGTCATAGAGAGTGCAGATGTTGGAATGATTCAGCGCGGAGATGGCCCGCGCCTCGCGCTCGAAGCGCTCTTTCGCATCCGGGCTATCGGAGAGATGGCCGGGCAGGATTTTGATGGCGACGGTGCGGTCGAGCCGAGTGTCGCGCGCGCGATACACTTCGCCCATGCCGCCCGCCCCGAGCGGTGACTCGATTTCATAGGCGCCCAGCTTCGACCCTGGAGAGAGGACCATCGGTGCGCGACATTATACGTCAGTTCGCAGGGGTGGATGAGCGGGGAACGCGGCTTAGGCAGTTGCGGCGGGCCTCAGCCGTTCTTGCTTAAGCGTTCTGTAATGGTCGGCGTGGCCGAGTGCAGTGACAAAGCAGCAAACGTACGTCCCCTTTATTGCACTTGGTAGATGGTTAGGCTCATGGGAGCGGCCTGCACATGGACCTCGCCATCAGTCAGTTCCGCCTTGGAATCTCCGAAGACCGGAAGCAGGCTTTTCGCATTTTCGATCGAGCTGCCCGCCAACTTCAGCGTAATACTCTGGGGCACGTCATCATCGTAGAACACGATGAGCAGTCGCTCTTCGACGAGCTCCCTGGTGAAGGCGTAATATTTGTCGGCGACCGCAAGGTGCTTCTGTACACCGCTGCTTAGCGCCGGATGCTGCTGACGCAGCCGCAGCAGGGCCTGCACATGCGAATACACTTCCTGCTCGGCTGGTGAGCGTCCCTCGCGCGTAAAGGCATTGTGACTGTCGCCGGGAAAGCCGCCGGGAAAGTCGCGGCGGTCGTCCGGATCGCCCCCGCCAGCCATTGCCACTTCATCTCCGTAATAAAGCTGGGGGATTCCGCGCAGCGTCGCCAGCAAGGAAAACGCCAGCTTCAGCTTCGCGACCGAGCCGCCCGCCTCGGTGAGGAAGCGCCTTTTATCGTGATTATCGACGAAGGTGACCAGCCGCTCGGGATGCGGGTAGAGACGGTCCTGGCGCAGCACATCGACGAGCTTCTTCGCCGAAGCGCCATGCGCAACCACGTCGCGGATTGCGCCGTATATGGGGAAATCCAGCGGCGTGCTCAGGCCTGTATCGATGCCATCGAAACCGATCTGCCCGCCGGCCCAGTAGGAGATGATCGCGGGGTCTTCATTCGAAACTTCGCCCATGGTGAAGAAATGCGGGTAGGCGGCGAAGATGCCCTTGTCGTAGTACGCCCAGAAGGAGCGCGGCACGTAAGGGAAGGTATCGATGCGAAAGGCGTCGACGCCGGCGCTTTCGATCCACCACAGCGCATTCTGCAAAAGGTAGCTCGCGACCAGCGGATTCTCCTGCGCGAGGTCGGGCAGCGTGTTAGCGAACCAGCCATCCAGTGCCTCAAGGTAATTCTCGGGCACGGCGTGGGGATCGCTAACCGGCGTGAAATTGTAATCGGAGTTGTTGATGTGATCCGCGACGGTGCCGTGCAGCCAGCCGGGATCCGGCTCGGACGCCGCCCAGGGATGCTTCGGGCCGACGTGGTTGGGAACCATATCGAGCACGATCTTTATGCCGAGCCGATGTGCGTTCGCGACCAGCGCCTGCAGGTCGGACATTGTGCCGAAGCGATCTTCCACGGCGTACTCGTCGACGGCGTGATAGCCGTGATAGTCCGATGAGGCGTTGTCGTTCTCATACAGCGGCGTGAGCCAGAGCGCAGTGACGCCGAGCTCTTTCAGGTACGGCAGGTGGTCCTGAACGCCCTTGAGATCGCCACCGTGATACGCCCTGGGGTTGCTGCGGTCATAGGTCGTGGCGGGAGCGCCTGTAACGCGATCGTTGCTAGGATTTCCGTCGGCGAAGCGGTCGGGCATGATGAGATAGACGACATCGCTGGTCGTAATGCCCTGAAACTTTCCTATCGTAGACGAACGCTGCAACAATGGAAGCGTCGCCGTCGTTTCCCCGGGGCCCATCTTCACGCGGAGCACAACTTTGCCCGGCTTGGCTGCAGCATCGATATTCAGCCACACGAATGCGTGTTTGCCGTCCGATTCCGACTGGGTCTTGGTGATCGTCACGCCCGGATAATCGACCGAAAACTGCGCTGCTTCCAGATTTTCGCCATAGAGCAAGACCATCACCGGCGAAACGTATTCCGTCCACCAGTTCGGCGGCTCGACCTTGGTCACGCGAGGAGCATCCCCGGCGAGCGCGGCTGCAGCGCACGACAGGCAAATCGCCAAGACCGAAATCCGAGCGAAAGCGCGCGCCATCATGACGACTCCAGAGCGATCGTTCACGTGCATTCAAGGAAGAAGTGGGGCAGGAAGAGCTTCCTGCCCCTGTCCGGAACTGCCTAGAAGAACACCTTCAAAGCAAACTGCAGCTGGCGCTCCGAAGCGAAGCGCGTGGCCGTGAGCTTGCCGAAGTTGCCGGTGCAAACGCCGCCGACAGGATTGCAATCGGCGAAGTTGTAATCCGGCTGGACGAACTGGGGAGTGTTCGTAAGGTTGAAGGCTTCGGCACGGAACTGCGAGCTCCAGCGCTCGGTGAATTTGAAGTTCTTGAAGATCGCGAAGTCCAGATCGGAAAACCCGGGTCCGTGAAGCGCGTTGCGTGGCGTCGTTCCCGGTCCCAAAGCTACCCCGGCGCCGTTGGTTGGTACGGGTGCAAAGGCGCCTGGATTGAAGAAGTACAATCCGCTGACTCCCAGCACGGGGTTGCCAACCATGTCCGGACGCACCGCTGGAGTCCCCGGCTCGATGATGTCGAACGGCGTACCGCTTTGGGCGGTGTAGATCAGGTTGCTTTGCCAGCCACCGGCTACGGTATTGAGGAAGCCGTTCCAGTTGCTGCCCCACTGTTTGCCATGGCCGAAGGGCAGCTCGTAGATGCCATTGATCACGAGTCGATTGGGCGCGTCCAGATTCGAGTTGGCGCGTTCGGCGCGGAGATTGCGATAATCCACCGGCGAGCCGCCGTTCGCCATATAGGTATCGAAGGCGCCGGGAGAGTCGTCGATGGTGTGCGACCAGGTGTAAGAAACCCCAAACTGCAAGCCGGCTGCGAAGCGGCGATTGAAGGCCGCCTGCAGCGCGTTGTAGCTGGAGGTGCCGATTGTGGCCTGGGTGTTGATGGTTCCGAGGTTGGGGAAGTTGCAGCCCACGGGATTCATCGTGCCGCAAGGAGCTACACCGTAGATCTGGCGGTTGTAATCGAAGTATGTAACCAGGTGCGTGCCCTTGTCGCCTACGTAGGCCAGGCTCAACACCTGGTTGGTGCCGATCTGCTGCTCCAGTTGCAGGTTCCACTCTTGCACGCTCGGGGTCTTATTGCTCGGCAGCGTCGCGACGGAAATTGCCACGTTGGCGGGGTTATTAAGGTCGACTTGGATGGGCCCCTTCGAAGGCAAAGGAGCGGTGGCGATCGAAGCGTCGCAACTGGTCAGGCACATGCTGGAGGTTTGCGTCCCCAGCGGCGCCTGCCCGGTGAAGGTGATGCGGTAGCCGTTGAGATAGCTGAAGCTTTCCTGTCCACTGAAAGGCGGGTTCTGCGCCAGCTGGTTGCTGATGCCGCCGCGATCGATGAAGTAGAAGATCCCGTAGCCGCCGCTGAGCTTCGTGAGGCCGTTCCCGAATAAGTCATAGGCAAAGCCGAAGCGAGGCGCGAAATTATGGTAGGAAGTAGGGACGAAGCTGCGCGAGTTGCCATCCTGGCCCGCGAGCAGGATGCGCCCGGTGTGGATGTCGAAGTTTGCCTGGCGATTGTTGGCCTCGATCGGCCAGGTCAGCACATCCCAGCGCAGCCCCAGATTCAGCGTCAGCCTGCGGGTCACGCGCCAGTCATCCTGGCCGTAGAAGCCATTCTCCCAGCTGCGCGTCAACGAATCACCCAGCACAGGACCGATCTGATAGTTGCAGGTAAACCCGATCAGCAGGTCGGTGACCTCGTAGCCGGTGATGGTGGCCGGGCTGGTGCCGTTGCCGCACATAAAGAAGTACCCCTTACCGGTTAGTGGACGGAAGAGGTTCAGTTGGCGCCGGATGATATTGGCGCCAAATTTCATGGTGTGCTTCCCCTTCACCCAGGAGAGATTTTCGGCGCCCTGGATGGAGTTTTGATGGATGAGATACGGGCCATAGTCCCCGGTGTATTCCAATTGATTGTTGAAGCCGCCGATCAGGGCGCCGCCCCCCAGCTCGGGGTCGGGCATTCCCTGCGCGTTCACGTTGGCATTGACGATGCCGAGATTGGCCGATAACGGAATGTTGTTGAAGGGCGGCGTGTAACCGTATTGATCGTGAATGTAGCCGAAGCGGAATTCGCTGATCAGGCTGGAGCTGAACAGGTGCGTCTCTTCGAACACCGCTGCCCAGGGCTTGGTGGGGTTGGTGCCGGAACCGAAGCCGGCCGGCAGGTTGGGCAGCCGCGAGGTCGTGGTCAGGTTGTCGTCACCGCGACTATAGCGGACGAACGAGGTGTCCTTCTGGGTGATGTTCCAGTCGCCGCGGATATCGAAGTCGTCGATGGTCTGATTTGTCAGGCGGGTGGTGGTGTAATCCTGTGTGATGCCGTGGCAGTTCGCGTTCGTTGAGGCATTGCAGTTTGGCAGCGGATAAGCGTTCAGGTACGCGACGGCCGCCGGGTTCAACGGGATCGACGTGGGGATGATGTTTCCCGGGAACGGCAGTCCGGTCGCAGGGTCACGAATCATGATGCCTTCCGAAAGCAGTTCGGAGAAGTCGCGATAGCCGCTGTTGCGCATGGTGAGCGTGGGCACGGTGGCGTAGTCGGTGCTCGCCGGCTCCGAGCTGCGAAAGCCCTGGTAATCGCCGAAGAGAAAGAGCTTGTTCTTGATGATTGGCCCGCCCGCCGCGGCGCCAAATTGGTTCTGATGGAAGAGGCCCTTCTTGGCGTTCGGGACCGGCTGCCAAGGGGTGGCATCCAGAGCGCTATTGCGGAAAAACTCCCAGAGCGTGCCGTGAATATCGTTCGTGCCGGAACGGATGGCCGCGTTCACGATGCCACCGCCGGCGCGGCCGAACTCTGCCGGCGCCACGTTGGTCTCGACGCGGAATTCCTGGATCGCGTCAGGCGCCGAGAAGAACACGATGGTGTTCACCAGCGACTCGTTGTTATCGAAGCCGTCCAGCAGGAAATTGTTCGCCTGCGGACGCAAGCCGTTCACCGACAGGGCGGCGCCGCCGCTATTGTTATAGCGATAGGTCTCGGCATTGCCGCTTGCGCCCGTGGCATCGCCGTTGGTGTTGTTGCCACGAGTCACGCCGGGAACCAGTGTCGCCAACTGGGTGAAGTTGCGGCTGTTCAGGGGCAGGTCCACGACCTGACGTCCCTGAATAACTTCACCAATATCGGAGGAGTCGGTGGCGACCAGGGGCGCAGCCGAAGTCACTTCAACGTTGGTCGTCGTCTGACCAGGCGCCAGGGAGAAGTTCAGCGGCAACACCTGCTGCACCTGCAGATCCACTTCCTGTATGACGGTCGCGAAGTTCGGGGCTGTCACCTCGACTTTGTAGTGCCCGGGGTTCAGCGAGGGAACCGAGTATTCGCCCGCGCCCCCGCTCTGGACGGTAACCGTTCGGTCCTTCCCGACATTCGTGACATTGATCGTGGCGCCCGGCACGACCGCGCCGCTCTTATCGGTGATGGTTCCGGCGATGCGACCAGTATCGGACTGGGCGAAACAGGTGGGCGCTGCGATCAGAATGAGCGAGAGTACCAGCCAGCGCGACAAGCTCAGCTTCTTCATCACGTGCCTCCGACGAACCTTTGCGCGAAGCACCAACTCGTGTGGAGGATGCCCGAAAATGCCTCGAGCCGGAGCATGCGCCAATGGGATTAAGGAATCATTTGCCAGCCGTTATCATCTAAGCTGCGGGTGCGTTTCCTGGACGTGTTACGCGATCGGCCTGCTGTGAACGCAAGAAAATCTAGTGAGCGCGGGCGCTTGAGGGAAGTTTCAGTGCGTTTCAAGCGGGTTACACGGTAAACTCTTATCAAGGCTAGAGCTTCCCGGATTGTTACTCCGATGTTACATTCCCTCGCACATGCTTTGACATCGCAGGATGAACCGTTTCTGCAGCAGGTCGACAAGTTGGTCGCCAGCGAAGTGCTACACGGTTCTGAATCGCTTTGTAAGCTGCTCCGTTATCTCGCCCAGCATGCGCTGCAGGCACCGGGAGTGCGGCTGAAGGAATATCAGATCGCCACGGAGGTGTTTGGCCGGCCGGCCGATTTCGATCCGCAATCCGATTCCGTGATTCGCGTACAGGCGGGACGGCTGCGGGCGAAGCTGGCCGAGTATTACGCGACGGTCGGAGCTCAGGACCGAATTCTCGTCGAGCTACCGAAGGGCAGCTACCAGCTTCAGTTTCATTGGCGGCCGCAGCAAGTCCAATCCCGCAGCTCTGGTGCGACGCGTTTGGAAGTGCAGCCCGGCCTGGCATCACCCATCAGGCAGTGGAAGGTGGCGGCTGCAGTTCTTGCGGTTCTGCTGCTGAGTGCCCTAGTGGCAATCGTAATCGTGCTGAGACCCCGGACGATGCACTCGCCCTCGACTGGCGAGGCCACCGCCGCTCCTGAGTTTCAGGCGCTCTGGAGACCTTTCATCCGCGGCCCGCAAGAGCCTTGGCTTATCTTCAGCAACGCTGAGTTTGTAGGTCGTCCGGAAACTGGTATGCGCTACTACAACGCCGGCCGGGACGGCGAGGCGCCCGTCTGGGACCATTACACCGGAGTGGGCGAGGTGCTGGCGGTACACGATCTGGACGAGGTCTTTGCCGGCTTGCGGCACCGGTTGCGCGTCAAACGCGGCAGCCTGTTTTCTCTCGACGATGTGCGCAATAACGATCTCATCTTTTTGGGCTCGCCCTCCGAAAATCTTACGCTCACCGAAATTCCCACCACGCATGAATTCGTCTTTCAGCGTCTGACCGATGGCCGGCGCAAGGGCGACCTCGCGATTGTGAGTGTCCATCCCAGGCCGGGTGAACCTAAGGACTATCTCGCCAGTCCCCATGGCTCGGCGCTGACCGAAGACTATGCCGTCATCGCTTTCATGCCGGGGCTTGATCCGGCGCGCTCGGTCATGATCTTCGCCGGGACAACCACCTTCGGCACGCAAGGTGCGGTCGAGTACGTTTGCCACCGCGATTCGCTGAAGCAGCTTCTCTCCCGCCTCCCGGTGCTCAGCAACGGCGACCTCAAACCTTTCGAGGCATTGCTCCATGTGAACGTGACCCACGGTGTGCCGGTGACCGCCGAGGTCGTAGCTCTGCGTCCATAGCTCGCGTCCCGCTGTCACGGGTTATGAGGTATTGTGGCGGAGGGAGCAGTCCATGGCGGTCATTCATACCGCGCGGCCGCCGATCGCGAAGCCGCAGCAGAGCTTCTGGCAAATCTGGAACATGAGCTTCGGCTTTGTGGGCATCCAGTTTGGCTGGGGCCTGCAGATGGCGAACATGAGCGCCATCTACGAATATCTGGGCGCGCGCGCCGATCAGATCCCCATCCTCTGGCTGGCCGCTCCGCTCACCGGGCTCATCGTTCAGCCGATCATCGGCAACGCCAGCGACCACACCTGGACGCGGCTGGGGCGGCGGCGGCCGTACTTTCTGGCAGGTGCGATTCTCAGCTCACTGGCGTTGGTTCTCATGCCGCGCTGCTCGGCACTGTGGATGGCCGCCGGTCTGCTGTGGGTCCTGGATTCTTCCATTAACATCAGCATGGAGCCGTTTCGCGCGTTCGTCGCTGACCTGCTTCCGGAAGAGCAACGAACCCAGGGCTTCGCCATGCAGAGCCTGTTTATAGGACTCGGCGCCGTCGTCGCTTCGGCGCTGCCGTGGCTGCTGACCAATGTCTTTCACGTCATGCAACAGGGATCCGGCAGCGCGATCCCTGTGACCGTGCGGCTGTCGTTTTACCTGGGAGCGGCGGCGTTCTTCGGCGCGGTGCTGTGGACGATCGTCACCACGCGCGAGTATCCGCCGGACGACCTGGACTCCTTCCGCCGGCATAAGACCGAGCATCGCGGATTCCTCAATAACGCCTCCGAAATCTTTGCCGCTATCCGCGAGATGCCGGCCACCATGCGCCAGCTGGCGCCCGTCCAGCTGCTCACTTGGCTGGGCCTGTTCTGTATGTGGCTTTACTTCCCGGTTGCGGTGGCGCGGAACATCTTCGGCGCTCCCGACCAGACTGCGCCCTCCTACACCTCCGGCGTGGAATGGGCCGGCATCTGCTTCGGGATGTACTCAGCGGTGTGCTTCGTCTACTCGTTCTTTCTTCCCGGACTGGCGAAGAAAGTAGGACGGAAATGGGCGCACAGCTTGAGCCTGCTTTGCGGCGCGGCAGGGTTGCTGTCGGTCGCCATAATTCACGATAAGAACCTGCTTCTGCTTTCGATGACCGGTGTGGGCATCGCCTGGGCCAGCACATTGTCCATGCCCTACTCTGTGCTGGCCGGCTCGCTGCCTGCAAGCCGCACGGGTGTTTATATGGGAATATTCAACTTCTTCATCGTGCTGCCTGAAATCATCGCGTCGCTCGCCTTCGGCTGGATCATGGTGCACGTGCTGCACAATAACCGGCTGGCTGCCGTCGTCGCCGGCGGGGTCTTCCTTGCGATTGCGGCCGTGCTGATGCAGCGCGTCGAGGACGTTGCTCAGCCGGTCGGAAAAAACTCGGGCGGTCAGTCCGCGGCGATCGCCCTGTAGGCCAGCATCGGGACAATCTGCACGCGGGCTCCCCGCCCGTGTGAGGAGATGGAGATTGTTCTACGGAATGCGCACGAAGCCGTGAAGCACTCCATTGGCGTCGACGTCGTTGCCGGTAACCACGCCCGCCGGATTGATCGCCAGGGGTGTGGTGCCTTGCGGATTGGTTGTACCCGCACCGGGCGCGTCAAAGGTTGTGAAGTTGCCATGCTGATCGCGGATAAAGCCGTGGTTCACGAACGCGGCATCCTGGTAAAGTCCCGTGATCATGCCCGCAGGATTGATCGCCACCGGCAGCGTCTGGACTCCGGGAACTCCAGGCACGTCGAAGTCGACGATGGTGCCGTCGGCGCTGCGCACGAATCCATGCGTGAAATACACCTCGTCCGAGTAGGCGCCGGTCACCGTTCCGCCTGAATTGATGCCATTCGCTCCGGTACCCTGGCCGGGCTGTGTGCCCTCGCCGGGCGCGTCGAATTCGGTGATTGTTCCATCGGTCGCGCGGACAAAGCCGTGGCTCACACTATTGGCGTCATAGTAGACTCCCGTAACCGAGCCGTCGTTGTTGATGCCGTTTCCGAAACCGGTCTGGGTGCCTTGGCCGTTTCCGGTTCCCGCACCCGGCGCGTCAAACACGGTGATGCTGCCGTCCGCGGCGCGTACGAAGCCGTGATACACGCCATTATCGTCTTGCTCCCACCCGGTGATCACGCCCTGCGCATTTATGCTGTAGGAGAAGGTGCCAGTGCCGGGAGTTGAGCCGGCCCCGGGCGCATCGAACTGCACGAAACCGCCGCGGGGCGTGCGCAGAAATCCGTGAAAGACAAAGTTGGAGTCGAAGGAAAATCCGGTAATCGCTCCGGCGTTGTTGATACCTTGCGCCAGGGTGCCGATGGCGCCCGGAACGTCGAAGCCCGTGATCGCTCCGGCGGGCGTGCGTATCAGCCCGTGGTAGCCGTTGTTCCCGTCAATATAAACGCCTGCAATCACTCCCGCGGGATTAATCGCACCTCCGACGGTGCCCTGGTTGGGTGCGGTCCCCGCACCCGGCGCGTCGAACACAGTGATGTTGCCACGTCGAGTGCTGGCAGCCACGGCCACCGCTGATAGCACCAGTAATACTCCCAGTAATTTCGCTGTCTGTCGCACAGAATCCTCCTGAGCCTTGGAATTGAACTAAGTTCGCGCTGGCTTACGGGTTAGTGATGTCAATACGAAATGTGTTGTAGTACTGGCCTAGAAACGTCAGCTTGCCACCCCGCGCCCAGTAGTAAAGGTTGGCTACGTTCGCCAGGCTGCCATTCGGGTTGGGAGTTACGGTCCAGCTGACGCACTGGCCGCCGCTGGTAAGGTTGCAAGAAACGTCGACCAGGCCGGTCGCCGGTCCGGGCGCAGCCAGTACCGGGCCCATGTCCAGCTTGTACTTCACCCCGTTGTAGCCAAAGTCCACCCCCAGGCGGCAGTTTCCGCTGGGAGTAATAATGTTCTGTAAGGGAACGAGGTTATTGCTCGCGTCGTAGCAATGGACCGGCATCTCAACGTACTGCGAGTAATAGCCCGGCGGCGGGATCGGGACGGGCGGATTCTGCGCCGGCGCATAGGGTTGGTTCGGCGTGATGTACAGCGTCCGCAGGGTCTGGCTATACAGGTCGAGGAAGTAGGTTCCACCGTAAATGTCGCTGACTACCCCGTTGCCCTGGGTATAGGTAGCCTGGCCGGCGCCGTTGTAGTTATCGCTCTGCAACAGTGTCGCGGCGCCATTGGCGTCGGTATCATGGACGACGGTGGTGACGTAAACGCATCCGCCGCAGGTGCTGCGGGCCTGAGCTGCGGGATTCAGAAGGCCGGCCAGCAGGAAGCCTGCTAAGGCGGTAAGAAATTGACGCATCGGGTTCATCTTGACTCCTTCAGATTGTGGGGGGCAGTTGGTCGCCCCCTTGGCAGCGTGGCTGCTGGTTTTTCAGTTGGGATCTGGCCCTTAATGGCGCTACCAACTGCGGGGACC
>Ga0070734_10004901_pt1 | contig 12245 bp, 15 predicted proteins | sample Coa_R1_8_FD_66444 | JGI IMG/M metagenome (GOLD analysis project Ga0070734, IMG submission 66444) | Surface soil microbial communities from Centralia Pennsylvania, which are recovering from an underground coalmine fire - Coalmine... | ecosystem: Environmental > Terrestrial > Soil > Unclassified ...
GCCGGCGCCGACGAAGGGATGGACCACTCCGTCGTTGAGCCGCCACGCCACATCGAACAAAAGGTTGTCCGACGTGAAGTCGCCGCTGATCGCTCCGCTCCCGCTGCCGCTCGGGGTGACGACGCTGACGGTCGTGGTCGTCGAGTTTTCGAAATGGCGATACTCCAGTCCCAGAGAAATGTTGCGCAACGCCGGGCTCAATGCCGCCAGCGGGCCGTCCGCCCAGATCGCGCCTCCCGCTGCAAGCCCGGAGCCGCCGATGTCATTGTCCTCGATGGTGACCAGGCTGCCCCCGCTTGCGATGCCCGCTTTCGCATCGTTCTGGCCGAATGTTCCCCCGACGCCGCCCTCGATCCGATAGCCTTGGGCGCTGGCGAACTGCGCCGACAGCGCGAGGGCGCACAGCGCTGCGGCGATACCGATCAGCTTCATTCGCATTCTCCTCTCGCAACCCAATTTTCTTGGCAGATTTCACTGTAAGATTGAGTAGAGAATGACGAATTATACATTATGCGTTAGCTTGCGGTGAACCGGGAATCGAGATCACGGCACCGAAGTTGCTGGCGCCAACCGCTTCGGCGCCGCGATGGGCATTGCCCGGCTGCAGTAGCCGCAACGGAAAACCCCCGGGGCGGGCCCCGGGGGTGTTCCGGCGAGGGTGCCGCTACCGGCTACCAGCGGTCCCCGCGGTGCCAGCGGTGCCAGTAGTGGTGATGGTGCCACCCGTAATAGCCCGGATAGCTGTAATAGGCCGGGTAGTACGGATAGGCCGGGCCGCTGTAGAAGGCGAAGCCCGGGGCCCCGATCGCGACGCTGACATGCGCCGCCTGCGCCGGTGCGGCCGGGATCGTCGCGGTGGCGCCGGCGATCGCGAGCGCGGCGACCGCGCCGAGACCGAAGCGGCGGATCCAGCGGTTTTGCGTCAGCAAGGACATCGCGTCCTCCTCTTCTTTCAGGCGCGGCCCGATGCGGGCCGCTCGCCTAAGTATACGGGTCGGTACCGTTTACATCCCCGCGCCGACGCAAAAATTTTTCGCGCGTCAGGCGGAGTGCTCGGTCGTCGGGTCGATCATCTTGCGCACCTCGGTGATCTTGGTCGCCGGAAAGCCGCTGATCTCGGCGTGCTTCCGGATGATCTCCTCGTCCCGGGCAAGGTAGACGCAAAAGGTCTTGTCCGCCGCGACATAGCTCTCGACCCATTGGATGTCGGGGCCGAGCTCGCGCAGGACGCCGTTCGACTTGGCCGCCGCCTCGCGCAACTGTTCGCGCTCGAGGCTGCCCACCGCGGGAATCTCGCGCTCGATAATGAACTTGCGCAACGCCATATTGTCCTCCGTTCGCTGTATGGAGACCGGCTTGGGGCGCGGTCCGTTAAACCCTTGACCGTCTTCGGGCAACCGGATCAGCCTGCGCCGCCGGCCAGGGAGGAACCGTTGATGGATATGACCACGCTCGAATACGCCCGCCAGCCCGCTGGCGAGCAGCCGCCCGCCCTCTATCCCGATTATGCCAGCACGGTCAAGCGCGCGCCGCAGCGGCCGCCGCTCCGCTTCGAGCACACCTTGTCCGAGGTCACCGGGCCGCGCTTTGCCGATTTCTGGGCCGGTCCCGACGCCGCCGACCTGACCCGCCGGCACCGGGGCGAGCCGCTCGGCGAGCGCATCATCGTCGCCGGCCGCGTGCTCGACGAGGCGGGACGCCCGGTGCCCGGCACCCTGATCGAGCTGTGGCAGTGCAATTCCGCCGGCCGCTACCATCATCCGGTGGACCAGCACGACGCGCCGCTCGATCCCAATTTCACCGGGGTCGGCCAGGTGGTGACCGGCGAGGACGGCAGCTGGCGGTTCCTCACCATCAAGCCCGGCGCCTATCCCTGGCGCAACACGCCCAACGCCTGGCGCCCGGCGCATATCCATTTCGGCATTTTCGGGCCCGGCTTCGTCACCCGGGTGGTGACCCAGATGTACTTCCCCGGCGATCCGCTGCTCGCCTACGATCCGATCTACCAGAGCACCGCCGATCCCGCCGCCCGCGAGCGGCTGATTGCCGCCTACGACCCCGCCCTGTCCGAGCCGGAGTGGGCGCTCGGCTATCGCTGGGACATCGTCTTGCGCGGCCGGGCCGCCACCCCGGTGGAGGCCGGCTGAGATGGCCGGGCGGCTGATCCCGACCCCGTCGCAGACGGTCGGCCCGTTCTTCCATCTCGGGCTCGACCGTCCCGAATGGAGCGATCTGACCCGCGGCAATCCGAAAGGCGAGCGTATCGTCGTCGCCGGCCGCGTGCTCGACGGCGACCGCGCGCCGGTGCCCGACGCGCTGATCGAATTGTGGCAGGCCAACGCCGCCGGGCGCTACAACCATCCCGACGATCCCCAGACCGACAAGCCGCTCGATCCGGGGTTCCGCGGCTATGGCCGCTCGGCCACCGACGCCGACGGGAACTTCCGCTTCGTCACGATCCGGCCGGGCCCGGTGCCCGGCCGCGGCAATACCTTGCAGGCGCCGCATCTCAACCTGGCGATCTTCGGCCGTGGCCTGCTGAAACAGCTGTTCACCCGGGTCTATTTCGCCGACGCGGCGGAGAACGCGGCCGATCCGCTGCTGCTGGCGATCGACGACCCGGCGCAACGCCGGACTTTGCTGGCGACACGGCAGGACGACGGCCCGCCGCCGACCTACCGCTTCGACATCGTTCTGCAGGGCGCCGGCGAAACGGTTTTTCTCGATCTGTAAGACCGCCGTCCGGTTGACTTCCATTGGTCGCCACATATTTTATAATCGTTCTAAACTAGCTGCCCTCGCCACAAAGGAACCGCCATGTCCATTCCGAACCTGCACCGCACCAAGAACTCGCTGCCCGAGGCCGTCCGTGCCCAGGCGGTCGATCTGCTCAATCGCCATCTCGCCTGCGCGGTCGATCTGAAGGCCCAGGCCAAGCAGGCGCATTGGAACGTCAAGGGCTCCGATTTCATCGCTTTGCACGAATTGTTCGACAAGGTCGCCGACGAGGCCGAGGGGTTCGTCGATCTGATCGCCGAGCGGATCACCGCGCTCGGCGGCGTCGCCGAGGGCACGGTTCAGATCGCCGCCCAGCGCACCGCGCTGCCGCCGTATCCGACCAACATCTTTTCCGGTCCCGACCACCTCGATTCGCTGTCCACCGCTCTCTCGCTGTTCGGCAAGAGCGTGCGCGAGGCGATCGACACGGCGGCCGGGTTCGGCGACGCCGACACCGCCGACCTGTTCACCGAGATCAGCCGCGAGACCGACAAGCAGCTATGGTTTGTCGAGGCGCATCTGCACGGCTGAGCTGGGTCACAGCATTTGTCCGCCGTCCACCGCGATCACCTGGCCGGTGACCCAGTTGGCCAGCGGCGAACAGAGGAAGGCGGCGACCTGCGCCACCTCCTCGGGGCGGCCGAGGCGGCCGAACGGGATCGAACGCAGGATCGCGTCGTAGAGCCGCGGGTTGTCGCTCTTCCGCTTTTCCCAGCTGCCGCCGGGAAACTCGATCGAGCCGGGCGCGATGCAATTCACCCGGATGCCCTTGCGGGCATGGGCGGCGGCCTCGCTCAGCGTGTATTGGATCACCGCCGCCTTGACCGCTCCGTAGGGCGGGGTGCGGGCCGAGGCGCGCAGGCCGGAGATCGAGGAGATGTTGACGATCGCGCCGCCGCCCGCCGCCTCGAGCAGCGGCAGCGCCGCCCGGCTTGCCCGCACCGTCGCCAGGAGGTCGATCGAGACGCTGCGCTCCCACCCGGCCTCGTCGTCGGTCGAGCCGAATCCGGAGGCGTTGTTGACGAGGATGTCGAGCCCGCCCAGCGCCTCGGCGGCCGCGGCGATGTAAGAGGGAATCGCGTCGCGGTCGGCGAGGTCGCAGACGGCGGCATGCGCCTTGACCCCGCGAGCGGCGATCTCGTCGTGCGCCGCAGACAGCGCCTCCGCGCCGCGGGCGCAGATCGACACCGCCGCGCCGCATTCGGCGAAGGCGAGGGCGATCGCCCGCCCGATGCCGCGGCTGCCGCCGGCCACTACCGCACGCTTGCCGGAAAGATCGATCGTCAACATCGCCGTCTCCGCGAGAAGGAAAGGGCGCGATGTTGCGCAAATCGGCGGGCGACCGCCAGCGTCAATTCGGCAAAGAACACGCGCCGGTTGCGTTTCGATCCGGATCGGCTCAGAATCCCGAGGGTGAGCGAGCTGCAACCGCGGGACCACATGGCATTGGCCGAGGGCGGGCCGGGCATTCCGCATCGACCGCGCGGGCGCGGCGGGCGGCCCTCGCGCCAGCAGTCGGTGTTGCTCTCCGACCGCATTCTCGACGTCGCCACCGCCTTGTTCCTCGGCCACGGCTTCGGCGCCACCAGCATCGAGGCGGTGGCGAAACGCGCCGGCATCTCGAAGCGCACGTTCTATCACCGCTTCCGCGGCAAGGAGATGCTGTTCGAAGCGGTGGTGCGCCGGCTGATCGAGCGCTGGATGCCGCCGTTCGATTCGGCGCTGCTCGATGCGCCGACCCTCGCCGAGGCGCTGCGGCGCGCCGGCGAATACGTGCTGAAGGTGGCCCTGACGCCGGAGGCGCTGGCGCTGCATCGCATGGTGATCGCCGAGGCGCGGCAGTTCCCCAATCTCGCGCGGATCATGTACGAGCTCGGCGCCGGGAGCGGTATCGAGCGCATCTCGCGCCACTTCGAGCGCCGCATCGCCTCCGGCGAGCTGGCCGCCATCGACCCCCGCTTTGCCGCCGAGCAGTTCCTGCTGATGGTAGTGACCGGGCCGCAACGGCGCGCCCTCGGCCTCGGCATGCCGCTCGGCGAAACCGAATTAGCAAACTGGATCAACAAGACAGTCGCCCTGTTTCTCGACGGCTGCCAGGCGGCAGCCCACTGATTTGGCAAAAATGCAACAGCAAGGAATAATCTTAGATCGTACGAGGGAACGGCTGCAAAACCGCAACGTAGACGTAAATGGGTGGCCGCGTTTTCACGGCGGCGGATCCGAGGGGATGTGAGCAATGACCATACGAAATTCCGGGATCGTCGGGCTCTGTCTGGCGGCAGCGGCGGCGCTGGCGCTAGCGCCCACCGCTTCGCGCGCCGATGGGTTCTACATCGGCGGCGAGGCAGGCTGGACGCAGCTCGACGATCAGACCAACAGCGTCAGCGGCGGCGGACCGTCGGCCAAAGTGACCTTCGACTCGGGTTACGCGCTGGGCGCGCGGGCCGGGTACGAGTGGGGGCCGTGGCGGATTGAGGAAGAGTACATCTTCCATAATGGCGATCTCGACAAATTGTCGATCGGCGGCGTCGGCATTGGGGGTGCCAGCGGCAGCCGCGACAGCCACGCGTTCATGACCAACGTCATCTACGACTTCCAGGTCGGCTGGCCGATCACGCCGCATATCGGCGCCGGCATCGGCGCGGTCGACATCATCGAGCATGCGAGGGCGCCGGGCATCGGGGCCCTGGCGAACCAGCGTTCGTGGGAGTTCGGCTACCAGGCGATCGCAGGGGCGCGCTACAACCTGTCGCCGCAGCTCGCGCTTGACCTGGATTACCGCTATTTCGCGACCACCGATCCGAGCTTCCGCCTGATCCCGACGGGGGCGACCTACCATACCGGCTACAGCACCCAGAACATCCTGGCGAGCTTGACCTTCCGCTTCGCCCCGCCGCCTCCGCCGCCGGCAATGGCCCCGGCCGCAGCGCCTGCGGCGCCGCCGCCGCCGGCCAAGAAGGTGTTCCTGGTCTTCTTCGATTGGGACCGCGACACGATCACGCCGGAGGGGATGCGGATCATCGAGCAGGCGGCCAATGCCTATAAATCGGGCGCCGCCGTGCAGATCCAGGTTACCGGCTACACCGACCGCTCGGGCTCGGCCGCCTACAACCAGCGGCTCTCCGAACGGCGCGCCAACCACGTTGCCGACGCCTTGGTCCGCCTCGGCGTGCCGCGCAACCAGATGGTGGTCAGCGGCCGCGGCGAAAACGACAACCGCGTGCCGACGGCCGACGGCGTGCGCGAGCCGCAGAACCGCCGTGTCGAGATCCTGTTCCCGTAAGCGCAGCGTCTCGGCCGAGGCTGACGGAGAAGGCCCGCTACGGCGGGCCTTCCTCGTTCGGCGGCAACCCTGACCCAGGAGGGACGCACCGGTGCTGAAGAGCGTATCGTTGCTGACGCGGCGCCCGGAATTGACGCACGAGCAGTTCGTCAAGCATTGGGTCGAAATCCATGCCCCGCTCGCCCATGCGGTACCGGGGCTGCGCCGCTATGTGCAATCGCACATCATCGGCGAGCGCACCCGGCCCGACATCCCGTCGACCGAGCTCGAGGTCGACGGGATCGCCGAGACCTGGTACGACGACCGCGCCGCGATGGAACGCGCCGCTGCCTCGCCCGAAGGCAAGGCGCTGCACGCCGACGGCGCCTTGTTCATCGGCCGGATCAAAACCTTCATCACCGAGGAAAAGACCATCATCGGCGACGAGAGTTGAGCCGGACACATCCGGCTATTTGACTGCCGAGAAACTGGTCGGTGCGAGGAATGCGTTCTCCACCCGGGCGACGATCGCGCCGTTCTTCTCGGTCTCGGCACGCTTCTGGTGCCACTCGGGATCGGCCTGAAAGGCGTTCCACTTTCTTTCGCGCTCGGCCATCGACTCCCATTTCAGCAGATAATAGAGGTCCTGGTTGGAGTTGCCGACGAGCACAGTCCAGAACCCGGCCTGCTGGATGCCGTGCCGCTCCCAGATTTTCAGCGTGATCGTCTCAAACCGCTTCAACAGGTCGGGCAGGCGGCCCGGGACCGCGTGGTAGATGCGCAGCTCATAGATCATCGGGTTTCCTCCTCCGGCCTCACTTGACCGACGAGAACGACGTCGGCGCCAGGAACGAATTGGTGATCGAGGCGACGATCGGGCCGTTCTCTTCTGTTTTGGCGCGTGCCGCCAGCCACTCGGGATCGGCGCCGAACTTGCTCATCTTGGTTTCGCGCTCGGCCATCGATTCCCATTTCAGCATGTAGATAAGGTCCTGGTTCGAATCGCCGACCAGCACGGTCCAGAACCCGGCCTGGTGAATCTGGTGCTTCTCCCACAATTTCAGTGTGATGGTGTCGAACCGCTTGAGCAGATCGGGCAGGCGGCCCGGCACGCAGTGGTAGACGCGCAGCTCATAGATCATCTCCGTTCTCCCTACAATTCATTCGAGATGGGCCTCGACCCATGACGCGGCATCGAGCAGCGCCTCGTCGCCAAAGCGGCGCCCGACAAGCTGGATGCCGAGCGGTAATCCGGCGGGGCCGGTGCCCGCCGGCAGGGTCACGCAGGGCGTCCAGGCCAGGGTCCAGATCGAGTTGAAGCGCGGGTCGCCGGTCGATTGGAGGCCGACCGGCGCTTCGCCCGCTGCGCTCGGGGTCAGCAGCACGTCGAACCCGGCGAAGGCATCGTCGAGATGGCGGCGGAACGCCTCGGCGGTCTCGAGCGCTTCAATGTAATCGGCGAGCGGCAGGGCGCGGCCCGGCGCCAGCACGGTCTCACGCAGCACCGGACTGACTCGCTCGCGGTGGCAGTCGTATTCGTAGGCGTAGTTGTGCGCCGCCTCGTAGTTGAAGATGCGGCGGTGGTGATCGAGGATATCGGCAAACTGGGGCGCAAAGGCGAAGTCCGAGACCCTAGCCCCGGCAGCCGCGAGGCGCGACGCGGTACGCTCGACCAGGGCCTGGGTTGCCGCGTCGGCGGCGTCCCAGCCGGGTGTGCGGCACAGCCCGATGCGCGGCGCGCCGCAGGAGCGATCGACCGGACGATGCGGTTCCAAAGTCAAGACCGCGCGCAGCAGGGCGATGTCGTCGAGACTGCGGCACAGCAGCCCGAGCGTGTCGAGATTATGGCACTGCATCTTGATGCCGCTCCGGCTGAACTCGCCGAAGCTCGGCTTGTAGCCGACGATGCCGCAAAATGCCGAGGGGCGGATCGTCGAGCCGCCGGTCTGGGTGCCGAGCCCGAGCGGCACCTGGAAATCGGCAACGGCGGCGGCCGAGCCGCTCGACGAGCCGCCGGGCGTATGCGCCGGATTGCGCGGATGCACCGTCGCGCCGGGGAACCGGTTGGCGAATTCGGTCGTGACCGTCTTTCCGAGGATGATCCCGCCGGCCTGGCGGATCAGCGCCACGCAGGCGGCGTCGGCGACCGGGCGATTGCCGCGGTAGATCGGCGAGCCGTGCTCGGTCGGCATGTCGAACGTATCGATCACGTCCTTGATCCCGATCGGCAAGCCGGCAAGAAGGCCGGGCCGGCCGTCGCGATCGGCGGCGCGGGCCTGGGCCAGCGCGTGGTCCGGGTCGAGATGGACCCAGGCCTTGACCGATTGCCGCGCCTCGATGCGATCGAGGCAGGCGCGGGTCAGCGCTTCGGCGGTCAGATCGCCGCGCGACAAGGCGGTCGCAGCCGCCGCTGCCGACAGCTCGTTAGCCCTCATTGTCCGCCTCCCAGTTCGCGCTCGACCCAGAGCCCGATGTCCAGCAGCGGCGCGTCGGCGTAACGGCGGGCGACGAGCTGGACGCCGAGCGGCAGCCCGGCTGGGCCGCGCCCGGCGGGTATCGTCAGGCACGGCATATGGAGCAAGGTCCACAATCCGTTGAACACGGCCGAACCGGTACTGGCGAGGCCCTTTGGCGCCTCGCCCGGGGCCGGCAGGGTCAGGATCGCGTCGAACCCGGCGGCCCACTCCTGCGCCGCGACGCGCATTCGCTCCGCGTCGCGCCAGGCGGCGCGGAATTCGTCGAGGCGCAATCGACGGCCGGCGGCAATGCGGCCGTTGCGATAGAGATCGTCGCTGAGCAAAGCGGCATGGCGATACAGCTCGGGCGCATGGTTTCGCGGCGCCTCGAAGGCGCTGTGCCGGCGCTGCACTTCGGATGCACCTGCGCATGACGGCGGCAGTTCAGCTTCGACGACCTCGGCCCCGGCCTTGGCCAGTTGGGCCGCCGCTTCGTCCAACCTGGCCTGTCCCTCGGGCTGCGCCTCGCGCCAGTGCGGCGTCCGGCATATGGCGAGGCGCGGCGGGCGCTCCGGCATCGCCGGCGCCCGGTACGGGATCGCCATCATCGCCGACCGGAACAGGGCAATGTCGCCGACCGAGCGGGCCATGATGCCCACCGTGTCGAGCGAGTCCGTATTCATGTGCATGCCGGCCGGCGGAAACAATCCAAAGCTCGGCTTGAACCCCACAATGCCGCAATAGGCGGCCGGACGGATCACCGAGCCGCCGGTCTGGGTGCCGATCGCCAGCGGCACCATGAAATCGGCGACCGCAGCGGCGGAACCGCTCGACGAGCCGCCCGGACTATGGGCCGGATTGTGCGGGTTGACGGTCGGCCCGGGGTGGCGGTTGGCGAATTCAGTGGTGACCGTCTTACCCATCAGGACCGCGCCGGCGCTGCGCGGCAGGCTCGCTGCGCTCGCGTCGCAGGCGGGGCGGCATCCGGTATAGATCGGCGATCCGTAACCGGACGGCATATCGGCGGTGTCGAAAATGTCCTTGAGGCCGAACGGCACGCCTTTCAGCAGCCCGCCGCCGCTGCTGCGGTCGCAAGCGCGCGCGGCGGCCATGACCGCCTCGCGATCGAGGTGGGTCCAGGCGCGGACAACCGGCTCACGGAGCCGGATGCGTTCGAGACAATCGGCGGCGATCGCCTCCGCGGTGAGGCTGCCGTCGCCGACCCGTCGCGTCAGCTCGACGGCCGTCAGGCGATGCGGTTCGGCATTCGGCATCGGCGGTCCCTCCCTCGCGACGGCCTATCAGAGCACAGTGAGCGGCCGAGCGCACGCGCACGGTTGATCCGCCGCGGGAGGCGAGCCGTGGCGCGGGCCGACCCTAACTAACCCTCGATATCGAGGCCGAGATCGAGGATCGGCGCACTGTGGGTGATCCAGCCGGAGGATATCAGATCGACCCCGGCGGCGGCGATCGCTGGCGCTGTCTCGGCGGTGATCCGGCCCGAGGCCTCGGTGATCGCACGGCCGGCGACCATGCCGACGGCGCGGCGCAGGGTCTCCGGGTCCATGTTGTCGAGCAGCACGGCGTCGACGCCGCATTCCAGCCCTTCGGCGAGTTGCTCGAGGGTATCGACTTCGAGCTCGATCTTTACCAGGTGGCCGGCCGCCGCCTTGGCCCGCCGCAGCGCCTCGGTTACCGAGCCGGCCAGGGCGATGTGGTTGTCCTTGATCAGCATGGCGTCGTCGAGGCCAAAGCGATGGTTGGCGCCGCCGCCCAGCCGCACCGCGTATTTCTCGAGCAGCCGGAGGCCGGGCGTGGTCTTGCGGGTGCAGACGATTTTGGCCTTGTGTCCGGCGATCGCATCCGCCAACACCCGGGTGGCGGTCGCGACCCCGGAGATGCGGCACAACAGATTGAGCGCCACCCGTTCGGCGGCCAGCACCGCCCGGGCGTTGCCGCGGATGGCTGCGACCTTGTCGCCGCGCGACAGCCGCGCTCCGTCGTCGGCAAACCGCGCGAATTCGAGGCTGGGGTCGAGAAGTTCCCAAGCGATCAGCGCCGCGTCAAGGCCGCCCAGCACGCCCGGCTGGCGCGCGGCAATGACGGCTTCGACCCGCGCATCCGCCGGCACCACCGCGTCGGTCGTGATGTCGCCGGCACGGCCGAAATCCTCGATCAGCGCGGCGCGGACGATCGGTTCGACCAACAGGCGCGGCAGCATGGCGCTCAGCCCAGCTCGAACATCCGCTCGACTGCCCGGCGGGCGCGCCCGGCGATCTCGGCGGGCACGGTCACCTCGTGCCGCAGTTCTTCCAGCGCGGTGCGGATGTTGCCCAGCGTGATGCGCTTCATATGCGGGCACAGATTGCAGGGCCGGACAAATTCGAGGTCGGGATACTGCACCGCGACGTTGTCGCTCATCGAACACTCGGTCAGCAGCACGACGCGCGCCGGCCGCTTGTGCCCGACATATTCGGCCATCGCCGCCGTCGAGCCGGTGAAATCGCACTCGGCGACAACCTCCGGCGGACATTCGGGATGGGCCAGGATGGTGATGCCGGGATGACTTGCGCGTAACTCGCGAATATCGCCCGGGGTGAAGCGCTCGTGCACCTCGCAGTGACCCTTCCAGGCGACGATCTCCACCTTGGTCTGCGCCGCGACGTTGCGCGCCAGGTATTCGTCCGGCAGCATGATCACCTTCGGTGCGCCGAGCGCCTCGACGATCTTGCGGGCATTGCCGGACGTGCAGCAGACGTCGCTTTCGGCCTTCACCGCGGCCGAGGTGTTGACATAGGTGACGATCGGCACGCCGGGATGATGCCTCCGCATCAGCCGTACATCCGCCGCGGTGATCGAGGCGGCGAGCGAGCAGCCCGCCTCCAGGTCGGGGATCAGTACGGTTTTTTCCGGGTTCAGAAGCTTTGCCGTCTCGGCCATGAAATGGACGCCGGCGAGGACGATCACCGCAGCATCGGTGCGCGCCGCCTCACGCGCCAGCGCGAGGCTGTCGCCGACGATGTCGGCGACCGTGTGGAAGATGTCCGGCGTCTGGTAGTTGTGCGCCAGGACGACGGCGTTGCGCTCGCGTTTCAGCTTGAGGATCGCGGCAATGTCCTCGGCGAGGATCGGCCATTCGAAGCGCGGCACATGGCGCTCGACCCGCGCGTACAGTTCGGGAAACGGCAGCGGCGCCGGAGAGTTGCGGACATCGGCCTGCAGCACTGGCGTTCTCCTGGTATACTCAATATGAGTATTATAGGGTCCCGGAAAACCGGACGTCGCACCAGGCGGCGTCCGGCGGAGAGGTTATGCTAGATGTGAGAATAAGGGGTCGCGGTCCGGCGTCAAGCCCCCTCGGCTAAGAAATCGCGCCGCGCCGCCCGACACGCAGCCGCAGCCCCGGCGCCGGGCGTTCGAGCACGACTTCGCGGCGGAAGCGCACCAGCCGCGCCGGCCGCCCGCCGGTCTGGGCGCTGACCTCGCCGGTCTCTTCGACCAGCCCCTGCTGCTCGACGAGCCGCCGGAAGTTCTGCTTGTGCAGCCGGACCCCCGACAAGGCCTCGACCGTGCGCTGCAGCTGGAGCAAGGTGAACGAGGGCGGCATCAGCTCGAAGACGACGGGGCGGTATTTGATCTTGCCGCGCAGCCGGCCGATCGCGGTTGCCAGGATGCGGCGGTGGTCGACCGCCATCATGACCCCGGCCGCCTTGTCCGCCGGCGCCGCCCGGCCGGCATCGCGTGCCGCT
>Ga0070734_10004902_pt1 | contig 12243 bp, 9 predicted proteins | sample Coa_R1_8_FD_66444 | JGI IMG/M metagenome (GOLD analysis project Ga0070734, IMG submission 66444) | Surface soil microbial communities from Centralia Pennsylvania, which are recovering from an underground coalmine fire - Coalmine... | ecosystem: Environmental > Terrestrial > Soil > Unclassified ...
AATCCGGCATCGACTTGCCGGTCTCGCGATAGTGGTTGGCGCCGGCCGGCGCCTCGGTGAAGCGAAATCGGAGGTCGGAGTTCACCTCGACCTTGCGCAGGATGTCCAGCGCCGGCGCCATCACCTCAGGACCGATGCCGTCACCGGCAAGAACTGCGATGTGAAGCGCGTTATTTGCGGACATGATTTACTAAGGCGTCAATATGGCGCGGCCGACCAGTTTGCCCTTCTGCAGGTCGACCAGCGCGTCGTTGGCTTTCGCAAGCGGCATCGGCGTCACCGGGATCGGCGGAATCTTTTTGGCGCGCACGAGGTCGAGCAATTCCTGCGTCTCGCGCAGATTTCCGACATAGCTTCCCTGGATCGTCACCGCCTTGATCGGAATCAGCGGCAGCGCAAAGGTGGCACCGCCGCCGAACAGACCGACGATGACGAGCTTGCCGCCTTTGGTCAGGCAGTCGAAGCCGAGCTGGGTCGACTGCGAGTTGCCCACGAGATCGATCACGGCGCGGATCGGCTCGCCCGCTTTCCTGGCGAGTTGCTCGAGCGCGTCCGGCGCCTTGCCGTCGACAGTTGCGAGCGCGCCGGCTTTTCCCGCGGCTTCGCGCTTCTTGGCATCGATATCGACCACGATCGCGCCCTTGCCGCCCATCGCCTTCAAGAGCGACAGCGCCATCAGGCCAAGCCCGCCGGCGCCGATGATCACGATCGGTGTACCGAGATCCTTTTCGACCTTCTTCAACGCCGAATAGGTGGTAACGCCCGAACAGGCGTAAGGCGCGGCGGTGACCGGATCGAGCCCCTTGAGATCGAGCAGATATTTCGGATGCGGCACCGTCATGTGGTCGGCATAGCCGCCGTCGCAGAACACCCCGAGCGCGTTTGGCTTGACCGCACACATGTTCTCGTCGCCGCCGAGGCAGGTCGGGCATTTGCCGCAGCCGAGCCAGGGATAGGCCAGCACGATGTCGCCTTTCTTCAGACCGCCTTTGTCGCTGTCCTTCACGTCGGGCCCGAACGCCACGATCTCGCCGACGGTCTCGTGGCCCATCGTGCGCGGCAGCGACACGCCACGGTCCTTCAGCGACAGCGGCTTGCGGCCATGGCCGAGCTCATAGCCGCCTTCCCAGATGTGCAGATCGCTGTGACAGACGCCGGCCGCCCTGACGCGGATCAAGACCTGCGTGCCGGAAGGTCCAGGCGTCGGCTCCTCGATTTCCTTCAAGGGCGCATTGAAATCGACAACCTTGTAGCTCTTCATGGCGTTACTCCCTTGGGCTGTTCTCTCTTCTCCGTTGTTTAGGTGGCGCGTACCTTGTCGGCAAGCTTTCGCGGCGCCGATGTCGGCTCCAAAAGCCCCGCCTCCTTCAAAAGCGCGCGCGTATGCTCGCCGAGAGTGGCCGCCCGCTTGCCTGCCGCGACCTTGGCGCCGGACATCCGGAACGGCAGGTTCATCACCTTGAAGGTTCCCGCGCCATCCTCGACTTCGGCAAGTGCTCGGCGATGGACGAGCTGAGGATCGGCCAACGCCTCTTTCACCGTGCGATAGGCCGAGGACGGCACGCCCGCTTTGTTCAATCCAGCCAGACATTGCTCCGTGGTGAGTGTGCGCGACCAGGTTTCGACCGTGTCCATCAACAGCCCCCAATTGGTGCGGCGGTCGGTGTAGCTGGCAAAGCGGGGATCGGCCATCCACTCAGGATGTCCGATGAGATTGACGAGACCCTGAAACGTCTTCTCGCTGGCAATCGCAACCATGACATAGCCGTCGGCCGTTTCGATCGGGCCGTACATCGGCCGCGGCGGCGGCGGAACCTTGAATTGCGACCACTGCACCTCGTTCAAGGTCAGACACAACATGGATTCCAGCATCGAGACGTCGATGTGCTGGCCGACCTTGGTGATGGAGCGGTGATATAGCGCCGCCGAGATCGCGCCGAAGGCGTAAGTGCCGGCGAAGACATCGGCATGATAGATGCCGCAATAGTCGGGCCGCTCGCGGCCGGGCTGATAGGCCAGATGCGCCATTTCGTAACCGGAGGCGGCGTGGATGACCGGCGCATAGGCCGGCAGCTCCGCGGACGGACCGGTCTGGCCATATCCGGAGATCGAGCAATAGATCAGCTTCGGATTGAGTGCGTGGAGCGTCTCATAATCCAGCTTTAACCGGCGCATCACGCCCGGGCGGAAGTTCTCCAGCAGAATGTCGGCGCTCGCGACCAGCCGCCGGATCGATTCAACCCCGTCAGGCGATTTCAAGTCGAGCACGAGGCTCTTCTTGCCGGCATTGAGCTGGCCGAAGGTGGTCGAGCAGCCATTGCGCACCGGCGGACGGGTCCGCATCGTCTCGCCCTCCTCGGTCTCGACCTTGATGACCTCGGCGCCCATGTCGGCGAGCATGCGCGTGCAGTAGGGCCCCGCGATCGTTGTCGAAAAATCGAGCACCCGAAGGCCGGCGAAGCAGCCCGTCAAATGGCTCTCATTGTTATCAGTTACGGTCATCACCATGGCTCCCTGCCGCTTCCGCTTCTTGTCCGTTGTTTCGGCGAGCGACCCTAACGGGCGGCGGCGAACCAGGGAAGCGCCTCGAAAATCTGACCCGTGCCCTGAACTTAAAGTGAGGTAATTTGGACCCATTCTTGCATAGCAGCATTGTCGGCTCCCGCGAGGGCGTTTTTTGAAAGTTCTTTTTGTCACGACGGAAATGGACGACTTCGTCCGGGTGGGCGGCTTGGCCGCCGTTTCCGCCGCCCTTCCTCGGGCGCTCCGCCCCTGGACCGACATCCGTATCCTGCTGCCGGGCTACAGCGACGTCGTCGAACAACTCACGCATATTCAAATCGTTGGCCATTGCCCGTCGCTTGCGGAGATGCCGCCCTGCACGCTTGGTCGCGCCTCGACCCGGGACGGATTGCCGGTCTACGTCCTGCTCTGCCCGCAGCTCTATGACCGGCCGGGCAACCCCTATGGCGACGAACAGGGGCGCGACTGGCCAGACAACGACATCCGTTTTGCAAGGCTTGCGTCCGCGGGCGCCGAACTTGCAGCCGGCAGTCTGGACAAGAATTGGGCAGCCGACCTCGTTCACGCCAACGATTGGCAGGCCGCTTTGGTGCCGGCCTATCTCGCCTGGCGCGGCTCGCGAATCCCCTCGATCCTGACCATCCATAATCTCGCCTATCAGGGTCTGTTTCCCAAGGAGTCGTTGCGCCGGATCGGTGCGCCCGAAACCTCTTTCCATATCGACGGCGTCGAATTCTACGACAAGCTCTCCTTTCTCAAGGGCGGTCTGGTCTACGCCTCGCATCTGACCACGGTCAGCGCGACCTATGCCAAGGAGATCACCACGGCGGAGTTCGGCTGCGGGCTCGAGGGCCTTCTGCGCATCCGCTCCGAAGCCTCGCAGCTCACCGGAATCCTGAACGGCATTGACGAAAGCTGGGATCCGCAGTTCTGCGCTCAACTCGCCCAACCGTTCGGCGCCGGCGATTGGGAAGGCAAGCAGGCCAATGCCGCCTACGTCCGCAAGCAGTTCGGCCTTGCCGTCTCGCGCGGACCGATGTTCGCACTCGTCGCGCGGCTCGTGCATCAGAAGGGCATCGACTTGGTGCTGTCGGCCGCCGACGAGATCATCGAGGCCGGCGGTCAGATCGTCGTCACCGGCTCGGGCGAGCCGGCGCTCGAACAGGCCGTCGTCGATGCGCATCGCAGGCGCCCGGACGCAATCGGAGTGACGATCGGCTTCAATGACGGCCAGGCGCGGCGCATTTTCGCCGGCAGCGATTTCACGTTGATGCCGTCGCGCTTCGAGCCGTGCGGGTTGAGCCAGATGTACGCGCAACGGTTCGGCTCGCTGCCGATCGGTCATCAGACCGGGGGACTGGCGGAGACCATCACCGACGGCGAGACCGGATTTCTGTTCTCGCAGCCCTCGATCGAATCCTTCCTCGGCGGCGTGCGCCGCGCGTTCTCGACCTTCGTGTCGAAGGACCGACTCGACTGCATGCGCCGCAGCGCGATGGCGCGCACCTTCAGCTGGGACCTGTCAGCGGCGTTGTATAACGCGCTTTATCGCAAGACGGCAGCGCCGTAGATCGATTTCGCTCTACTGTCGTCCCAGCGAACGCCGGGCCCATCACCACAAGCCGTAGTCGTTTCCCGAATGGGTCGCTTGGATCTGTGCTCAGTCGCCACGAACAGACTTCCAATGTTGATGCTCATTCAGGAGTCCAAGCCGCCTTGCCAAATTATTCGCAAAGACCGCGGGCGGATTTCGATTCCGCTCTGATTTTTTTGCATTTTGGGTGTGCACATATGAAAGCAGCGTCAGCTCCTGTACGCGGAAGCTAATCTTATATTGGCTTTGCAGGCCCGCCGCCCTAGAATTGCGGCGATGGTAGGACGGCGAAATGCAGTATGTTTGTGACGCGCCGAAAGGTAAGACTTGGTTCCGTATCGAGACGGAAGGTGAGGCGGCCCATGAGTCGCGCCTGATGAGCCACACCGTTGAGAAATATTTCCGCCGCGAGCGGGAGAAGGCGGTCCAATCCTGGCGTCCGGAGCGGCCTAACTCGATCGAGCGAGATATCGGCCTCGAGGCCCATGTACAGCGAGAGATGCCGCTTTTCCTCACGTTGCGCGACAGGGAGGGCAATGCGCTGACTACAGCGATGTTGCCACCGGGTGGCAAGGATCGCGGCGGGTTCCGGATCATCATCGTTGCCGCATCCAATGCCGATCCTTATCCTGAGCACGACGCGGCCATCGCTGCGCTGGGAGCGCATTTCGGTCTCACACTCGATCGCCAGCGCTGCTTCCCTTACGGCCGCTAAGGAACCTGACAAGTATCGCCGCTTGATGGGTGATGTCAGCTCATGGCCCGGGCTGTGTGAAAAGGCTCTGTTTGTAGAGACACTGGCTGTGTGAAAGCGCAAAAAATCGAAAGCAACGAAACGTGGACGTGGGTGCGCCGGGCCTATTCAACCTTGATGCCGGCGAACTTGATCACTCTTGCCCACTTTTCGATAGCTTCCGAGAGGATCGTCTCGAATTCCGCAGGGGAACCGCCCATTACTGTGCCGCCGAGCTCGACGATCCGGGTTTTGATATTGGTATCGGCGAGACCGGCATTGAGCTCCCTGTTCAACATGTCGATGATGTCCGTCGGAGTATTCCTGGGCGCGCCTATGCCTGCAAAACCGCTGGCCTCGTAGCCAGGAACGGACTCCGCCACCGTTGGAACGTCCGGCAACACGTCCAGTCGGGTCGCGGTCGTTACCGCGAGGACGCGCAGCTGACCGCCCTTGACGTATTGGATCGACTCCGACACCGGACTGAAAATCACCTGCAAGTGGCCGCCGATCAGGTCCGTGGTCGCAGGTGCGCCGCCCCGGTACGGAACGTGGACCAAATCCACTCCGGTCATCATCTTGAACAGTTCGCAGGCAATGTTCTGCGGGGTGCCGCTGCCGGCCGACCCGTAGTTGATCTTGCCCGGGTTCGCCTTGGCATATGCGATGAACTCAGGGATCGTCGTGGCAGGGACCGACGGATGCACCACGACTTCGTACGCCAGCCGCGCCGAGCAGATAACCGGCGTGATATCCCGGATGAAATCGAAATTGAGATGGCTGTAGAGCGCGGCATTGATCGCGTTGGGAGTTACAATTTGCAGCAGTGTGTAGCCGTCCGCCGGTGCTTTCGCGACCGCCTCGGTTCCGATGTTGCCGCTCGCGCCCGAGCGGTTCTCGATGATGAATTGCTGGCCGAAGCGATCCGACAACCATTGGCCCATGAGGCGCGCCTGGATGTCGGTAGCCCCGCCGGGCGCGAAGCCGACGATAATGCGCACCGGCCGCGACGGATAAGTTTGCGCTCGTGCAATGCGAGGCGCCGCGGGCAATGCAGCAGCTGCCGCGGCCAGATGCAAGAATGTGCGACGGGGAAATTTCATGGTGCTCCCTCCACAGCCTGCGCAGCAGCGCGGACAAGCAATCCAGCTGAACGCGCTGCGGGAACAGACTACACTCGTCTCGCGAACGGGTGGAAGGACCGATGTCTCCTCTTGGCGCTTAGGCGACCTCCGGCGATGTCCGCTTTTGTGCCGCTGTTGAGGGATAAGCGGACGCCTGGAACGCCGCTCTGCTCCTGATGCGCGACGGCTTTAGGGCGAACCGCCATCGCGCCCTCAATTCTTGATCGAGCATCATCTCCGCCCAAACGCGTCCCGCGTTTGTCGCAAGCGAAAACCGCTTCACACCCCCGCTAGCCAGGTGCGAGGCATGCTTTTCGGATGCAGGCTCTAATGGACTGGATCCAGCACGACCACCGGTATCTCGCGGTCGGTCTTGAGCTGATAGTCGGCGTAGGGCGGCCAAAATTCGAGCGCCTTTTTCCAAAGCCGGAGGCGTTCCTCGCCCGCCGTCGTCCTGGCCCGCGCGCTCATCTTCTTGGTCCCGACTTGGACTTCGACGTCGGGGTTTGCGAGAATATTGCGATACCAGCCGGGGTGTTCGGGCGCGCCTCCCTTTGAGGCGACCACGAAGTAACTGCCGCCTTCCGTTCCGTAAAACAGCGGGAATATGAACTTGTCGCCAGACTTGCGACCGGTCGTGGTCAACAGCAGCGCCGGCGCCGTGATCTCACCTCGCTGGGGCACGTTTACCTTGAACATGTGCCCGTCGGTTCCGCCGCTAGAAAGATAGCGGTTCGCATGTTCGAGCATCCAGCCCGGCAGGTTCGGAGCGAGTTTCGCTTCAGCCATCGTGACCTCCTTGAAAGCGGCAGGCAACATACCATCGCCCGGCGGATCGGCCAATTCCGGATTCAAGAGCAAGCCGAGACGAGCCTCCCTTTCCGAGCGCTGCCGACATGGTGCATGACCTCGCGCGGCCTCAAGCCGCCGATGTTGCAGAACACATCGAAAGCAATGATCTCGCCAGCGGGTCATGGGGAAATGCCGCCAGGATCTCCTCGTAGCGCCGTGCTGCTTGGTGCAGGTCGCCTCGCTCGAAATAGTCGGAGGCCGTCCGCGTCATCTCACATAGCTTTTCGAACCCGTCCGGCGGCGCCAGCTCCACGTCCTCGCTGGTCCTCATTCCCAGCAGCTCGTAAATCATGAACTCGTGTTTCCGCCCCTTGACTTGAACCTTCCTGATGGGTCTTGCCACGATGTCGGCTCCGCCGGCCTCGGCCACGCTGTCGCTGATGCAAAGCGCCGTACCGAAGGTTTTGTTGATACCTTCGAGGCGCGCTGCGACGTTGACCCCGTCGCCCATCACCGTATAGCTCAGCCGCTCGCTCGAGCCGACATTACCGACCAGTACGTCCGCGCAATGCAGCCCAATACGAAGATGCAGCGGGGGCCGGTCTTGCGCGCGCCAGTCCGCGTTGATCCGTTGCATGCGCCGGGCGGCTCGCAAGGCCCCGCAGCAGGCGCGCAAAACGTGATCGTCGCGATGGGCAGGCGCGCCCCAGAATGCCATGATGCCGTCGCCGATGAATTTGTCGACCGTGCCGTGCTCATCTGCGACCGCTCGTGAGACGGCTTCGAAATAGACCGACAGTTGCGTGAGCAAATCGTTCGGAGCCATCTGTTCGGCGAGGCTGGAAAAGTCCTGCAGATCCGCAAACAGCACCGTCATAAAGCGGGACTCCACGCCGAGGGCCAGCGGGATCCCGGTCTTGATCAGTTCTCGGACCACACCCAATGGCACGAACGAGGAGAACGAGCGCAGCGAGGTTTCGAACAGCGACAATGCCGTTTGCAGCTCCTTGATCTCCTTGATCCTCGACGATGGCGGCGCCGCGTGCGAGAAGGTCAGGTCCTCAACCGACCGGAGTTCCCGCGAAATCTTCTCGATCGGCCGAGACAGGCGTCGCGCGAAGAAATAGATCAAGAGCAACTCACCGCCGGTCAATGCTGCGATCAGCACGATCATCTGCCGGTTGGTCCGCTGGAGGGTGCCGACGAAGTCAGCGGTAGGTGTCAGGATGATGATCTCCCAGGGCTGTCCGAAACTGCCAGGCATGCGGGTGAACGACGCGTTGATCTCTTCGCCGTTCTGCGGCGAGGAGAACAGGAAATCGTCACTGTTCGTCTGACTATGCAGCCGACTGGCTTGGCGCACATCGTCGTCGGCGATGGTGTCAAGCTTGGCCACTTCAAGCTGATCGTTCTCTCGTCGCACCATTTTCTTGGGATCGGGATACGCAATGACCGTGCCCTTCGTCGAGTCGGCGATGATCGTGGTGCTGTGAGGACTCGCCCGATGGGTGGTGAGAAAGCGGGACAGTACGTCGAGCGTGATATTGGCCGAGGCGCAGCCGATGAAGGTCCCGTCCTTGATAATCGGGTACCTGAGGGTGATGACGGGGTAGCCGGTGTCCGGATTGGGCCAAGGTCCCTCAACGACCAGAGACCTGGTCGCTTTCGCCTCTTGGTAGCCGGCAAGAGTTCTGATGTCCTCGATTGTCCCGACGTCATAAGCCCCCACGACATGCGGCCAGGTATCGTAGAACGTGCGATGCCGGACCCGTCGCGGTTGTCCCGCGAAGGCGTCGATGTAGCTGGAATGCCAATTGGCCGACACCGGGATTTTTGGATCGGAGCGCCTGCGGTCGTCGTCCATCCGTGTCACGACTCGATGGAAGCCGTCCTCGAAGCTGACAAAGGCCGCGTCGATCTGCGGCGCCGAGATGAGCGCCTGATAGAGCATATCCCGGCTCGCCTCGTCCCGAAATCCCGCCGGATCCTTTGCCGCGGCTGCCGCGAGCAGCCTCAACGTAGCCGCGACCGGATTGATCAGGTTGCCTGCCTCCTCGATGCTGACTTGTCTGGTCTTGGCGACCACGTCGTTCAAGGTCGTATTGATCGCAGCGGCGTTCTGCCGATAATTGTACACCAGGATGAAGACCAGCACGGGAATGCTGAGAAGAACGAAAAGGCCTGACATCACGGCACTGAGCCGAATCGCGCCGAACGCGCGGGCCTTCCGGCAGGCGGCCAACAGAGGTCTGGTCAGCGCCGCGAACGCAGCGAACACGCCGGAATCACGCATGCCGAACCTCCGCCGGTTACAGGTTTCGCCGGTTGATCGCCTGCGACCGCGTTTCGCATTGAGCAGGATCAAAGGGCCGCGCCTTTGTTATCTGGCGATACCGTCCGCCATACTATCTATGCTGGGATGTTCCACGCGCGGCCGTCACTTCGTCAATAGCGACCCTGCCGCGTTTCCGGCATCAATAGCGCGATCGTCGCAAAGCCGAGCATGGCGACAGCGGCAAGTCCGACAAAAGCGGTGCTGCTGCCGAATTTGTCGGTGGCGAAACCGGCGAGAACTGTCGAGAGCGAGGCACCGATGCCGGTTGCGGTTCCGACAATGCCCTGCGCGAGATTGAAATGGCCGCTGCCGAAGGTGACGTCGGCGACGATCAGCGGTATCATGACGGCAAAGACACTCGCGGTGATGCCGTCGAACACCTGCACCAGTACAATCAAATAAGGATCGTGCACCATTGCGAACAGCAGGCCGCGAGCGGCAAGCGCGGCAAAGCCGATCAAGAGCAGCGGCCGCCTTCCCCAAATTTGCGCCTTGGCGCCGACCGACGGTGCTATCAGCGCGACAATTGCCTGCGGGACAATGATGCAGGCGCCGATCAAAGCCGGCGCCCAGTTGCTCGACCGGGTGGTCACGACGCCGGCCATGATCGGCAGCATCGCGGCATTGGCAAGCTGCAACAGCAGCACGCTGGCGGCGAAGATCAACAGCGGGCGTGTACACAACAGCTGAACGACGCTGGTATCCTTTGCTTCCGGCGCCTCGCGCGGCACCGATCCATGCGCGCGAGCCACATCGATCTCGCTCTCGCGAATGGTGGAGAGCGCGAGCAGCGTCGGAACGGCCAGAATGAACGTGACGAGAAACACCGAGCGGCTGGAGACAAGAGAGCCCACAGTGCCCATCACGGCCGCGGCGACGCCATTGCCGAGCGCGGCAAAGCGGGCATTGCGGCCAAGCCGCTCGCCGATCCGGAGCGGCCCGACCAGGCCGAGGCTGATCGCGGCAATCGCCGGCCCCAGCACGCAGCTTGCCGCCGCATGCAAGGTTGCGGCCGTCATCACCACGGGGACGATTGGCCAAGCCGCATAGCTAAGCGCGCAGAAGCCGATGGTCGCAACCGCCAAGCCCGCAACCAGCCGCTCGGATCGGGCAGCATCGACGATCGCACCGCCCGGCATCTGACCGATCAGGCCGACGACGCCCCCGATCGACAGCACCAGACCGATTTGCGCCTGGGTCCATTTCTGCGTGGTCAGGTAGACCGCGATAAAGGGGCCGAAGCCGGTCTGCACGTCGGCGAGGAAGAAGATGAACCAGTCGAGTCCGCGCAGGCTTTGAGGCGAAGGCGACGGCCCCTGGCCTCGCCCAGCCGATCCCGTCCCCGGCGGCATCGCATCGTGGACCCCGGCCGTGCCCGCGCCGCGTTCATCGCCAACTCGGTCACGCGAAGGGGAAACGGCAACCACCGGCAGACGCCTCCCCGCGTTAGTGTTCATCCAGCGGCTGCAGATTTCCCGCCGCTCCCAACACCACGATCGGCTTATCCTCCTTGTATTCGGGCGCGGCTGCCACCTGTGCCTTGGTCAATTCGAGTGTAATGCTGTCGCTCTTGTCGGTGACGCCACCGAAATGCAGCGCGTTCCAGTCGACGACGATCTTGCGGCTACCGACACCGAGGAAACCGCCGAAATCGATCACGGCGGCACGCACCGTGCCGGTGCGGTCGACGATCACATCGACAATGTGCCCCATGTCCTCATTGGTCGGGCTCCTGACGTCGCGGCCAAGCATGCCATGCGCCTCGCGCGGCGCGATGATGGTGACCGAGGGCGGCGGCGCAGCTTCCGTTGGCGTTGGCGTTGGGCTGGCCGTTGCCGTTGGGCTGGGCGTTGGCGACGGTATCGGCGCCGGCTCATCTGCGGCGCGCGACGCGACGCTCGCGAGCGCGGCGAGGAAAAGTCCAAGACCTACCATCCGATGTCTTGCACGCATACACCCTCCGTTTTACGCACGTCAGTGCGCGAGCACGATCGAGACCTGGATTTCGCCGCGACGTCGCAGCACCTCCATCGATACGTCATCGCCATGACGGCGGACGCGAAGGTCGACGGTGGACGGACCGAGCTGCAAGTCGCGCAACACCACCTCGTTGAGGAAGACAGGCAGACGCGGATTGCGCATGCGGATTTCGTTGCGTTCCACGTCGAATTCGAGCCCGAGCGCGGCTTCGAGCAAGGTGAAGGGCGTCGCGCTCGCCCAGGCCTGCGGCGCACATGCCACGGGATAGAGCGTCGGACCGCGATGCTTCTCGCGCCGAAAGCCGCAGAACAACTCGGGCAGCCGGCGCAGATCCATATAGGTCGCAGCATCGAACAGGCCCTTGAACACGCTTTCCACCGAATGCTTCCGGCCATAGCGGGCAAGCCCGAGCGCAATCAGCGCATTGTCGTGCGGCCAGATCGAACCGTTGTGATAGGACATCGGATTGTAACGCGCTTCCCCAAGCGCCACCGTTCGAATGCCCCAGCCGGTGAAGAAAGCCGGCCGCATCAAATCGGCCGCAACCTTGTGCGCGCGGTCTTCGCGTACCATGCCGCTGAACAGCAGATGGCCTGCATTCGACGAGTGCACCTCGCATGGCTTTTTCTCGCCATCGAGCGCCAACGCGTAGGTGCCGAGCTCGTCGCACCAAAAGGCCTGCTCGAAGCGATCTGCGAGCGCGTGCGCCTCGTGCCGAAGCCGCCGCGCGAGCTCGCGCTTGCCGAGCCGCGAGGCGCAGCGCGCCGCCAGCCGCTTGGCGGCAAACACGTAGCCCTGCACTTCGCAAAGCGCGACGGGACCTTCGACCAGCCGGCCGTCGGCATGAAAGATCGCGTCATAGGAATCCTTCCAGCCCTGGTTGGCGAGCCCCTGCTCGGTCGCGCGGTAGTATTCGACAAAGCCGTCGCCGTCGCGATCGCCGGCTTCGTCGATCCATAGCAACGCGGCCTCGATCGCCGGCCACATTTCGGCCAGCGTCTCCTCGTCGCCGGTCCGCTCGAAATAGAGTCCCGCCAGCATGACGAACAGCGGCGTTGCATCGACGCTGCCGTAGTACTGCGCGAACGGCACCTCGCGCAGAGAGGCCATTTCGCCGCCGCGCATCTCGTGCAGGATCTTTCCCGGCTCGGCATCGGACACT
>Ga0070734_10004903_pt1 | contig 12242 bp, 12 predicted proteins | sample Coa_R1_8_FD_66444 | JGI IMG/M metagenome (GOLD analysis project Ga0070734, IMG submission 66444) | Surface soil microbial communities from Centralia Pennsylvania, which are recovering from an underground coalmine fire - Coalmine... | ecosystem: Environmental > Terrestrial > Soil > Unclassified ...
ACCTGCTGTACATGCCGGCGGTGCCGGGCGAGTCGAGGATCAGCGACCCGCCTTCGCGCCGGGTGAGCCACGGCCGTCGTAGCGCTTCGAAGCCCCTATCGCAAACAAGCTATTCGATAATATAATCGATTTATGGGCCAGAAACTGGTCTCTCCCGCCACCTACTGGCGCCGCCGGCTGGTCGTACTCGCGGCCGGCGTGGCGGTGCTCGGCCTGCCCATCTGGGCGGTGAACCAGGCACTCGGCGGCAGCCGTGCCTCCGGCCAGGGATCGCCGGGATCCCACTCCGGCGACGTGGCCCACGCACGGGGCGGGCACGCACCTACGCAGGAGACCGCGGACCTGGGCCCCCGGCCGCGGCCGTCGGCTGCTCCGCGCCGCGCGGCTGGGTCGGCCCCGCCCGGGCAGCAGACCTGCGCGCGGCGGTCGGTGCTGCTGACGATACGTTCTGCCCGGTACCGGTACGGGCCGGGCGAGCAGGTCACCTTCGTGGTCGGCGCGGCTTCCACCAGGAACCGGCCGTGCCGGCTCGACCTGGGCTCCAGGTTCACCTCGGTGGTGGTGGCCTCCAGCGGCACCCCGCTCTGGGACTCCTCAAGCTGCCTGCGCGGCGACGGTTCCTGGGTGGTCACGCTGCGCCGGGGCACCCCGGCCTACCTCCGGATCACCTGGGACCGGAGGACCTCGCTTTCGGGCTGCCCGGGCCAGGGCACCGCGGTCAACGCCGGCCCCTACACGGCCGCGGCGTTCAACGGCCAGTTCCACAGCAGGGCCACGGCCTTCGTGCTCAGCGGCCGGGGTGCGGCCAGGCCCTGACCGGCCACGCCCAGCCGCCATCCGCCCAGGCAGCGGCCGGCGGCCAAGCCGTGCCCGGCCGCCGCCGGCCACGCTTCGCCGGGCGGCCGGGCGGTGGGCGCTGCCGCTTTGGGTACAACTCCCAGTGGACTGCGTGCGGAACCAACCCCTGGCAGAGCCACCGAGCGGGTGATCATGAAAAAACTGCTCTGGCCGCTGGCCCTGGTCATCGTGCCGGCCGTCCTCGCGGCGGCCGGGCTGCTCCTCATCCATTCGGCCCCGTCTGCCCCGGCCGCATCATCGGATACGGTCGCGACCCTCCGGCCGACGGCCTCGCCCACACCGGCACCGGCCAGCACCAGGACGGCAAGGCCCCGGGCGGTACCCACGGCCGGGCAGGCTGCCCGGCCCAGGCACCGCCACACCGGTCCCTGGGCCGTGGTCAGCACCTATTACCGGGACGTCAGCTCCCGCAGGTACGGCAAGGCATGGGCGCTGATCAGCCCGGCCATGGCGGCCGGTCAGAGCTACCAGCAGTTCGTGGCCGGCTACTCCTGCACGGGCAGCGAGCGGCCCACTAGGCTGAGCCTGTCGGGTCACCAGGTCAGTTTCAACCTGACGGTGGTCAACACCTGCACCGCGGGGTTCCAGTACTACACCGGGACCGACACGGTCCGCGGCGGGAAGATCATCGCGGCCAGCGTCACCCCCACCGGCTGAGGCCGCGACGGTCCGGTGTCGCGGCCACATTTGCCGTCGGCCTGGTTATCAGGGCAGTCTGGGTGAGCTGCAACGCCGTGGAAGGACCTGCCGGATCGAAGGGCCGTGCCGATGAAACTGCCTCACGTCGACTATGAGGCACCCAGGACCGTTACCGAAGCCGTGGAACTGTTGGCCGAGCACGAGGACGAGGCGAGCGTGCTCGCCGGTGGCCAGAGCCTGATCCCGCTGCTGGCGCTGCGGCTCGCGCATCCGGCGGTGCTCATCGACATCAACGGCGTAACCGAGCTGTCCGGAGTGTCGGCCACGAACGGCACCGTGACGATAGGCGCCATGACGCGGGAGTACGTTGCCGAGGAATCCGGGACCGTCGCCGATGCCGTGCCGCTGCTGGCGGCCGCGCTGCCGCTGATCGGCCATGAAGCCATCCGCAACCGCGGCACGATCGGAGGCAGCCTGGCTCATGCCGATCCGGCGGCCGAACTGCCGGCCGTCGCCCGGGCACTCGATGCCGAGTTCGTGGTGCGCGGCCGGGCGGGCGAACGGGTCATCCCGGCGGCGAAGTGGTTCGAGGGATACCTCACGACGTCGCGCGCCCCCGACGAACTCCTCGTCGAGGTGCGCTTCCCGGCCGCCGGCCGGGGCACGGGGAGCAGCTTCGATGAGGTCGCCCGCAGGCACGGCGACTTCGCCATCGTTGGCCTGGCGACCTCGCTGACGCTTTCCGGTGGCGCGATCAGCGATGCCCGGCTGGCGTTCGCCGGTGTTTCTGACGTGCCGGTCCGGGCAACCGAGGCCGAGGATCTCCTGGTCGGCGAGAGGCCGTCGGCCGAGTTGTTCGACGAAGCGGCCCGCCGCGCGACCAGCGACATCGACCCGCCAGCCGACCTGCACGGGTCGGCGGACTACCGGAGGAAGGTCGCGGCCGCCCTGGTGCGCCGCGGCCTGCGAGCGGCCGCGGACAGCGCCGATGAGAGGCAGTAACTGATGGTGGATATCGCCCTGACGGTCAACGGCACGGCGCGCACCGGCTCGCCGGAGGCGCGCAAGACGCTGGCCGACTTCCTGCGCGATGACCTCAATATGACCGGTACGCACCTCGGCTGCGAACACGGAGTCTGCGGTGCATGCACGGTCATCGTCGACGGGCGGGCGGTGCGCTCGTGCCTGATGCTGGCGGTCCAGGCCGCCGGCAGCGAGGTAACGACGATCGAGGGGCTGGCACCCGACGGCGGGCTGGGCACGCTGCAGCAGGCGATGTGGGATTCGCACAGCTTCCAGTGCGGCTTCTGTACGCCCGGGATGGTCATGCAGGCTACCGCGTTCCTCAGCGACCACCCGGGCGCCAGCGAGCAGCAGATCCGCGAGGCGCTGTCCGGCAACATCTGCCGGTGCACCGGCTACCAGAGCATCGTCGACGGCGTCCTGCTGGCCGTCGAGCGTAGTGCTAGCCCCGACCCCGCCGCCCCGCACTCTGCTAGCCCCGACCCCACCACCCCGCCCAACCGCGAGCGCTGAGCGAAGGAGCAACCATGGCAGCAATTGCGGCTGAGCGTTATACCGGCGCCAGCGTCAAGCGGTCGGAGGATCCGCGCATCCTCACCGGCGCGGGCCGGTACGTCGACGACATCAAGCTGCCGGGGATGCTGCACGCCGCGTTCGTGCGCTCGCCGATGGCTCACGCTCGGGTGGTCTCCGTGGATGTCTCGGCGGCGCGAGCGCTCCCGGGAGTCGTTGCAGTATTCACCGGAGCAGAACTGGAAGAGATAACGGTCCCAGGCCCGGATGCGCTGATGGCTCTCATCGGTCTTGACGGGCCCACTCCGGAGTTCACCCTGCTTGCGACCGACAAGGTGCGCTTCGCGGGCGATCCGGTGGCGATCGTCATCGCCGAGAGCCGTTACCTCGCCGAGGACGGCTGCGAGCTGGTGGAGGTGGAGTACGACGACCTGCCTCCGGTCACGAACGCATCGTTCGCTCTCGACCCGAGCAGCCCGCCGCTGTTCGCCAATCTGGGTGACAACATCGCCAGCCCTCACTCGCGCAGCGAATCCGGTGACGTCGCGGCCACATTCGCTGAGGCTGACCGGGTTTTCGACTTCCGCATCGATGTGCACCGCCACCAGAACGTGCCCATGGAGGGACGCGGCTGCGTGGCGAGCTACGACGCCGACCGCGATTTCATGACGGTGCACGCGGCGACGCAGAGCGTTCACGTCAGCAAGATTGCCGTCGCCATGCGCCTCGGCATGGAGCAGGACAAAGTGCGCGTCGTGGCGGGCGACATCGGCGGCTCGTTCGGCCTGAAGATCGGCGCATCGAGGGAGGAACTCGCGGCTGCGGCTGCTTCACGTGCGCTACGCCGGCCCGTCAAGTGGGTCGAAGATCGTGGCGAAAACCTCACCGCGTCGGGACAGGCACGCGAGGAGAGCTTCGACGTCCGGGCTGCCGTCAGCAACGACGGCGACCTGCTCGGGCTGGACGTGAAGATGGTCATCGACACCGGCTCATACCCGGGGCTGGGGGTGACGGTTCCGGAAACCGTCGAGGCCATGCTGCCGGGCCCGTACAAGCTCGCGGCCCTGGGTTTCGAGTCGACCGCGGCCATCACGAACAAGGCAACGTACGTTGCCTATCGCGGCCCCTGGGCGTCCGAGACGTTCGTGCGGGAGCGCATCCTCGACCTCATCGCGAAGGACCTCGGCCTCGATCCGCTCGAGATCCGGCTGCGTAACGTCGCCCCGCGCACCGATCCGCCGGCCGTCATGATTACGGGGCGGCCGCTGGTCGGAGTCACCTCCAGAGAGTCACTGCAGCGGATCGCCGAGCTCGTGGACATTCCCGCGTTCCGGCGCAGGCAGGCCGAAGCGCGAGCCCAGGGTCATTACCTCGGCATCGGTATGGCGACGTTCATCGAGGCCGCTCCCGGCCCGCGCGAGCCGGGCGGCCCCAGCGGCCCGCTGGGCACCGAGTCCATGCGCCTTCGGCTCGAAGAAGACGGCATCGTGGCGCTGTTCACCGGGCAGATGCCGCACGGCCAGAGCCACCAGACGACCCTCGCCCAGATCGCCGCCGACGAATTCGGGGTGCCGTTCGAGCAGGTCCGCGTCGTGGTCGGCGACACCGACGTCGTCCCGTTCGGGCTGACCGGTGGCAGCAGGTCGGCGACCATGACCGGCGGCGTGACCTTGCACGGCGCCCGGAAGCTCAAGGCCAAGGTGCTCGACTTCGCGTCGCATCTCATGGAAGCCAGCGTCCGGGACCTCGAGATCGTCGATGGCCGGGTCGGGGTGCGCGGTGACCCGGCGAGCGCCATCGCGGTGGGTGAGGTCGCGCGGCGTGCGGCATCGGGCCAGTTCGGCCCGGACGTGGACGCCAACCTCGAGGTCGAGGCCGCGTTCGACGGCGGCGAAGGGGGATGGTCCGGCGGCACTCACTGCGCGATCGTCGAGGTCGACGTCGAGACCGGCCTCGTGTCGGTCGAGCGGTACGTCGTAGCCGAGGATTGCGGAGCGCTCATCAACCCCGCCGTCGTCGACGGTCAGATCCGGGGCGGTGTCGCGCAGGGCATCGGCGCGGTGCTGCTCGAACGAACGGCGTACGACGAGGACGGCAACTGCCAGTCGGCCACGTTCATGGACTACCTGGTGCCGACGGCCTGCGACGTTCCCCGCATCGAGATCGAGCACCTCCAGACCGTGCCCCTCGACGCCGACGTCAACTTCCGCGGCGTGGGTGAGGGAGGCATGATCGTCGCGCCGCCCACGATGGTGAACGCGATCGAGGACGCGCTCTCGCCGTTCGGCGTGCGGATCTACGAGCAGCACCTGCCCCCGGCGCGCATCCTGGAGCTCATTGCCGCGGCGGACCCCGGCCAGTAGGCCCGCCGCGGGGCCAGTGGCCCCCGTGGCCGCGGTTAGCCGGCTGCCTCCTCGATGAGGTGGGCGGCTTTGTTCAGGCCATCGCTGGCCTGGATCGTGGCGGCCGCGGCGGCGAGCCGGTGGTTCAGCGTGTCGTCGGTGAGCAGCCGGTCCAGGGCGGAGTGCATCTGGGTGTCGGTGAATTTGTAGGTATCGAGGCGGACGCCCAAGCCGAGTTCGTCCATGCGCTGCGCGTTGTCGTATTGATCCCAAAAAAGCGGCAGCACGACCATCGGCTTGCCGTGGTGCAGGCACTCGGTGACGGTGTTGTTGCCTCCGTGCGTGATCACGAGCTGGCAGAGCGGGAGGATCGAGGTCTGGGGCAGGAATTCGGCACCGGCCATGTTCGGCGCCAGCTCGATCTCGTCGTGCAACGGTCCCATGGACACCAGGTAGCGGTACGGAGTCGCGGCTAGGCAGCCGATCACCCGCTGCATCAGCGGCACATCGGCCGACCCGAGCGAGCCGAGCGAGAAGTAGACCAGTGGGCCCTGGCCGGCGGCGAGGGCCTCGGGCAGGGTGAACTGCTCGTCCGTGCGCCGCACCGAGGACTCCAGCCGGTGCCAGGACGGCGGCAGCGGCCGGGCGCGCCGGTAGTCGGCCAGTTCGGGATAGACGTACAGGTTGACCGTGCCCGGGTGAATGAACTCCAGGTCCGGCAGTGGCGGCGCGCCCTGCTCGGTGACCCATGCGTTGAACTCCGCCCAGACCGGCCGGTGCACGCGGTCGTATTCGTCCCGGAACGCCTGCCAGCCGGCCGGGTCGCCGGCCGGGTACCCGGAGAAGGTTGGCGGGATGCCCGGATCCTTTACTTCCAGGGGGTTGCAGGACACGATCCGCACGAAGGGCACCCCGGCGGTCAGCAGGGCCGGAAAGCCGACCACGTTGTCCTCGACGATGACATCCGGCCGGGTGCGCTCGATGATCTGGGTCAGCTGCGGCTGGCAGTATCGGGCGCCGCCGATGAGTTCCTCCCACACCGGCCGCACCCACGTGTCCAGTTGCTCGATCGTCGGCTTGCGGAACTCCGGCGCGGTGTCGCGGACGAAGTCCTTCCAGAACTGCCCGGCGCTCTGGTCAGCCGCCGCGGGCGGCGCCAGGTCGACAAGGTCCTCCTCAAAGCCGAGCGGTTCCAGTCGCCCCTTCCAGGACGCCTCGGCGGCGAACACGACCCGGTGGCCGCGGCGGCGCAGCACATCACCGATCCCGATGCAGTTGTTGGTCGGCCCGTACGCGCTCTCGGGCATGAACAAGATCGTCAGCGGCCGCTTGCTCATCGCTAGCTCCCTACACAGCGCTCGAACCAGATCGCAGATCCAGCCGGGCCGTCCATCCCGGAGGCCGGCCAGCACAACCGCGCCGGAGTGAGCACCCTAACGCGAGAAGGCCAAGCTGGGCGGCCCGGTGCGATCACTCGTGCCCCCGGCTGCGGTACATGAGGGCGCGCGTTCGTAGCATGGCCGGGTGATTGTCTGGCTGAACGGGACCTTCGGCGCGGGCAAGACCACCACCGGAGCGGAGTTGCAGCCGCTGATTCCTGGTGCCCGGTTGTTCGACCCGGAGACCGTGGGATACATGCTGGCGCCCAACCTCGCTGATCATCCCGTGGGCGACTTCCAGGACTGGCCGCCGTGGCGCCCGTTGGTCGTGGCGACCGCCACCGAACTGGCCCGGTACACCGGCGAGCATCTGATCGCCCCGCAGACGATCCTCGACCCGCGCTACCTGGCCGAGATATTCACCGGGCTGCGAACCGCTGGGACCGCGGTCTTCCACGTGCTGCTCGACGCCGACGACGACGTTCTGCGCCGCCGGATCGGCGCTTCGGAGGAGGCCAGGCAATGGCGGCTGGACCACCTGGCCGCCTACCACGAGGCCCGCCCGTGGCTGCGCCGCGAAGCTGACCTGGTGCTGGATACCGCAGTGCTCACCGCCGCCCAGGCCGCGCGGGAGATCGCGTGCGCGCTGCCGGGCCCGGCTGCGCCTGGCCCGGGCCAGGCCCAGCGGGGCTCGTGACCGCACCGGGGCAGGCACCGCGCCGACCGGGAGCGGGTCAGCCGGCAGGCCGGCGCTCTCCGGCCGCCCGTATCCGTGCGGGAAGGCGGACGCGCAGCACCGTTTCGCCCGGCTGGGACTCGATCGTGATCGTGCCGCCGTGGCGTTCCACCACGATGCGCTGCGCGATGTCGAGCCCGAGGCCCGTGCCCTTGCCCACCTCCTTGGTGGTGTAAAAGGGCTCGAACGCACGCGCCGCCACCTCCGGTGGCATCCCCGGGCCGGTGTCACCAACCTCGACGAGGACGCCGTCCTCCTCGGCCCGCGCCGCCAGCCGGAGTGTGCCCGCCCCGTCCATCGCGTCGATGGCATTGTCGATGAGGTTGGTCCACACCTGGTTGAGCTCGCCCGCGTGCGCGTCGATCTCCGGGATGCCGGGACCGTAGTCGCGCACGACCGTGACGCCGTCGCGGAGTTTGTGCCCGAGAATCACCAGCGTGCTCTCAAGGCCGTCCGTCACCTTGATCCGCTGCATCGATCCGCGGTCCATCTGTGAGTAGGACCTGACGGCGGCGACGAGCCCGGAGATACGCCGGCTCGACTCCTTGATGTCCGACAGCAAGGTGATGGCGGAGAACGTGCTCGCCACCCACTCCAGGCCCGCCTCCAGGGCCGGTCCCTCCAGCACCGCGGCGGCCCGCTCGCACCAGGCCACGTCGATCCCGGCGGCGGCGAGCGGCGGGGCGATGATCCAGTCCCGATCGATGCCGTGGCTGGTGAGCCATGCCGACAGGGCATCCTCCTGGTCGGCCAGGGCCAGCGGATCGAGGACCTGGTCCGGAGGCTCGGCCTCACGGCGCAGCGCATCGATCGCGGCGAACTGATGGGCGGAGATCTCCTCGCTGGCGAGCCGGGTCAGCGACCCGAGCAGCATCTGGCAGGTGGCCTCGAGGGCGTCCACCGCCCGCGTGGCCGCGGCGGCCGGGTTGTTGATCTCGTGAGCGAGACCCGCCGCGAGCTTGCCCAGCGTGACGAGGGACTCGCGCTGGCGCACCGTCGACTCGATCGAGCGCGCGGTACCGTAGAGCCCTTCGATGAGGTGCCTGCCGAGCGGGAACCAGTCATTGAGCCGATCGCGGAGCACCGTGGCCGGCACCCGCAGCACCCGCCCGGCGGTCGCCCCGCGGCCGGTCGCCAGGTAGACGCCATGCTCGTCGAAGGCGCGGAACCCACCGGCCCAGTTGCCCGGCGCGTCCCACTTCCGCACCACGGTGTCCTCGCGGCCGACGTGGCGCACCAGGTCGGCCGTCCCGTCGATGAGCACCCACCAGTAGTCCGCGTGCTCACCCTCGCGGAACAGATCCACGCCGGGCTCGATGCGCACCTCGGTACTGCCCGCGATCAGCTCGGCGAGCTGATCGCGGGTAAGTCCGTCGAAGAGGCCGAGTGAGGCAAGATCGTCGATGAGCATCAGATCGTGGCCAGGTAGCGATGCACAAGGTAGATCAGCATGGCGCCCTCCCCCACGACCGGCGCGACCGAGTATATCCGCGCACGCCGTGACCTGGACAGACTGCGTATGGCGCCCGTTCCGGCCTGGCTGACCCCGCGGATGAGCTGGTCGAGGTGCGCGGGGTTGCCGTGCCACGCCGCGTGCAGCGCGCCGACGATGTCCCCGAAACCCGCGGGCACGCCGGGCGGATCGGCGTCGCGGTAGGTCGGATCGATGAACTCGTAGGTGACCAGGGTTATAGAGCGCGATCACGAGCTGCTTCCGCGCTCCGCATGGGTCGGCGCGAAATGCTGGGGGAACGCCAGGTTGCGGCACCGCTGATGGCGCGACGCGCCGCAGACCGGGCACTCAGACCCGCGTACTGCCGGTTCCAGCCGGGCGAGGGTGTCGGCGTCCATCTTGCGGGGCTCCGGCTCGGCGGGAAGCCGCACCGGCCCCCGCCGTGCGAGTTCGGACATCAAACGCTTGTATTCGGCTTCGCACTCATCGCACCGGCAGCCACGCGCCCAGGCCAGCACGGTGCCATGCGGTGGCAGCGCGGAGGGCAGGTGGCTCCATGCGGTCATATATCCACGGTAAGACACCGGTCTGCCCAGCCGGTACTACGGATAACCAGCAGCGAGCGGCAGGGCACGCCGGATGCCTCGTTACTCGATCCTGGCGGTGATCGGCGTGCCGGTCTCCACCGTGCGCCCGACCGTGCACAGCCGGTCATGCGATTTCCTGACCGCATCGGGCAGGATAGCCCGCGCCTCGTCGCCGTCCGAACCGTCTGGAAACGAGATCTGGAAGGTGACCACGATGTCGGTCAGCCGGTTACCGTGCACATCGCGGACCTTGTCCGCCTCGGCCCGTACCTGAAAGCTGTCCGGTTCGGCCCGGCGCGAGGTGAGGATGTCGACATCGATCGCGGTGCAACCGGCGATCGCCGCCAGCAGCAGTTCGGTCGGGGTGAAGTCGGTACCGCCGCCAGTGCCGAACCTGAACTGGCCGCCGCGGGTGTTGGTTGCCGCGAACACGCCCTGGGCGGTGCGCTCGATGGTCACGCTACGGTGCACAGAACTTTCAGCCATACCCCCACCTTGCCAGGCGGCCGGGTGCCCAGCGAGGCCCCGAAACCCCTTCCCTGGAACCGCGCCGCTGTTGCCACGCTTCGCCGCACACGGTAGAAGGAAAATATGGGAAGACAGGCAGCCATCGCGCTTTACGTGCTCGCGCTGGTAGCCGTCGTGGTCGGCGTGGACGTCCTGTTCTTCAAGCACCACTTCTGGGAACGGCTGCTGGTGAACGTCGGGATCGTCCTGGTGTTCGCGGCGTTCGGCCTGAGGTTCCTGAAGCGTCCATGAGCACAGCGGCGGCACTGCCGCGGACACCTGCCGGCGGCGGTACCGGGGCGTTACCCGTGAAGCGCTACTTCTCGACGTAGAAGAGGCGCTTGTTGACGAACTCGTCGATGCCGAGGGGGCCCAGTTCGCGGCCGAAGCCGGAGCGCTTGGTGCCGCCGAACGGCAGGTCCGCGCCCTCGCCGGCCGGGGTGTTCACGTTGGCCATGCCCACCTCCAACTGCTCGGCGACCTTGATTGCCCGCTCCTCATCGGTCGACCAGACCGCGCCGCCAAGTCCGAAGTCCACCACGTTGGCGAGCCGGACCGCCTCGTCGTCGGTGCTGACCTTGTAGACCACGGCGACCGGGCCGAACAGTTCCTCGCGGTAGGCCCGCATTTCCGGGGTCACGCCGGTGAGCACGGCCGGGGCGAAGTAAGCGCCCTTACCGTCGTCGAGCGTGCCGCCGACGTGCAGCGTGGCGCCCTTCGATACCGCGTCCCGCACCTGGGCGAGGAGGTTCTCCGCCGCCTTACGGGAGACCATCGGGCTGTAGGAGCGCGGGGAGTCATCGCCCGGCTGGCGCGGTGACATCGTGGCGGCACGCTTGACCAGGGCAGCCACGAAGTCGTCGTAGATGTCGTCCATGACGATCATGCGCTTGTTGGAGTTACAGGCCTGGCCGACGTTCTCCATCCGGGTGACCCACGCCGTCTTGGCCGCACCCTCCACGTCGCCGGTGTCGAGGATGATGTACGGGTCGGAGCCGCCAAGCTCAAGGACGACCTTCTTCAGGTTGTGGCCGGCCGTCTCGGCCACCACGGTGCCGGCCCGCTCGGAGCCGGTCAGCGACACGCCGTGCAGCCGCGGATCGGCGATCATCGCAGCGACCTGCTCGTGGGTCGCGAAGATGTTGACGTACACACCGTCCGGCACGCCCGCGTCCTTCATGATCTGCGCGATCGCCAGGGCCGAGGTAGGGCAGTTTTCTGCGTGCTTGAGTATCACGGTGTTGCCGACGATCAGGTTGGGCGCGGCGAACCTTGCCACCTGGTAATACGGGTAGTTCCACGGCATCACGCCGAGTACCGGGCCGACGGGCCGGTACTCGACGCGCGCGGTCTCGTGGCCGGGCAGCGGCTTGTCGGCGATCAGCCCGGGACCATTGTCGGCGTAGTAGTTGAAGATGTCGGTGCAGAACTCGGCCTCGCCGACGGCCTGCGCGGGCCGCTTGCCCATCTCCTTGGTGATCAGCGCGGCCAGGTCAGCGGCGCGCTCGGTGAACAGCCCGGCGATCCGCTTCACGACGGCGGCGCGCTCGGCGACCGGGCGCAGCCTCCATGCCGCGAACGCCTCGGTCGCGGCGGCGAGCGCATCCGCTACCTCCGCGTCCGTGGCGTAGGGGAAAGTCTGGCTCACCTCGCCGGTCGCCGGGTCGGTTACCTGATAAGGCGGGGTCTGAGTCATGCCTGCTCCCGGTGTCACTACGGTAAGGGCCAGTGAGCCAACGCTACGGGAGCAACGTACCCAGGCCCAAACCCTCCCCGGCGCTATGGCAGGGGCTAGGCGGCGCGGCTGGGGATGATGACGTACTTCGAGCCGGTCGCCTGCCGACCGTAGTTGGCGATCGCTTCGAGGGAGAGCGCGCCCGGGAGTGATACCTGCGCGTTGTAGTTGCTGGCGAACGTAGTCGTGAGCCCGGCAGCGACCTGGTCACGCAACTGCGCGACGCGCGCCAGGCCGACCCTTTGCAGGAACGGCGTCAGCAGCCACCCGCCGATGCCCCAGGCCATGCCATAGCTGCGGGTCAGCTCGGTCGGTCCGCGGTCGAGCGACCCGTAGATGTAGACCTGCTTGTGCACGGCCGACCCGTACCTGCTGTAGCCGCCCGCGGCGGCGCCAGCGGCGGTTTCCATGCCCGTCAGGATCTGGCTCGCCAGCCGCCCGCCGCCGATGGCGTCGAAGGCAAGCGTGGC
>Ga0070734_10004904_pt1 | contig 12241 bp, 10 predicted proteins | sample Coa_R1_8_FD_66444 | JGI IMG/M metagenome (GOLD analysis project Ga0070734, IMG submission 66444) | Surface soil microbial communities from Centralia Pennsylvania, which are recovering from an underground coalmine fire - Coalmine... | ecosystem: Environmental > Terrestrial > Soil > Unclassified ...
AGGATGGCTACAGCACAGGAGCTGTCGGCCTCCTCGGTGCCTGCTTGTGGACGAAGACCGTGCGGAATGACCTCCTGTGGACGACGGAGGCCGGGGTGTCGCAGGCTTCGGTTATGGCGTGGCGAGGATGGCGGCGAGGACGGCGGGGGTGCTGGTGAGGTCGGGGAGTACGGCGTGGGCGCCGGACTGCGCCAGGGTGGCGGCGGGGGTGCCTCCGGTGGCCACCGCCACGGCCCGGGCGCCGGTCTCCAGGGCGGCGGCCACGTCCAGCGGGGTGTCACCAACCAGCACCGTGGCCGGGCCGGAGAAGTCCGTGCCGTACCTGCGGGTGGCGTTGTCCCTGGCCATGTGCACCAGTTCGGCCCGGACCTCGTGGGACTCGCCGTAAGCGCCGGCCTCCAGGTCAAGGTGGCGGTCCAGCCCCAGCGCGCCGAGTTTCATCTCGGCCATCGGCCGGACGTTCCCGGTGAGCACCGACTGCACCACGCCCACCTGCCGTACTCCGTCGGGCGGGGCGCCGTCCCGGCCCGGCGCGAAGGCCGCGAGCGCGTCCAGCGCCGCGGCGGCACCGGGCAGCGCCCTGCTGTGCTGCTCGGCCAGCTCACGACCGGTGGGTGCCAGCGCGGCCAGCCTGGCCAGGAACTGGTCCAGATGCTGCCGCGGCTCGGGGATCCCCGCCCGGGCGAGGGTGTCGAGCACGATGGCGCGGTCGGTGCGCCCGGCCATGTCCGCCGCGGCGGGCAGGTCGGTGCCGAACATGTCGCGGAACACCATCCGGTACAGGCGGGTGCCGACTCCACCCGCGTCGATCAGGGTGAAGTCGATGTCCCAGAGCACCAGCAGGCTGCGCACGCGGCGACCATAACAGGCGCCCGGAGAACAGGCCGCGTGCCGTCGGCGGACAAACCGCAAAGTGTGGGCGGCGGAGACTAGACTCGCCGCGAACGGGGAGCGCTGGAACGAGGGGTGCGAGTGGCAGGCCGGATCCGCGACGAGGACATCGCGCTGGTCCGCGAGCAATCTGCGATTGCCGAGGTCATCGGGGAATACCTGCAGCTCCGCAACGCGGGGGGCGGGTCACTCAAGGGCCTGTGCCCGTTCCACGACGAGAAGACCCCTTCGTTCAACGTCACCCCGGCGCGCGGCCTGTGGTACTGCTTCTCCTGCGCGGACGGCGGCGACGTCATCCGGTTCGTGGAGAAGGTCGACAATCTTTCCTTCCCCGAAGCCGTGGAGCGCCTCGCCGGCCGGGCGGGCATCGAGCTCACCTACGAGCAGGGCGGTCACGTCCCCGGGCACGAGCAGAGCCGGCGGCGCCGGCTGCTCGCCGCACACCAGGCGGCGGCGGAGTTCTACGCAGAACGGCTCCGCGCGCCGATGGCCGCCCCCGCGCGGGAGTTTCTGTCCGAGCGTGGGTTCGAGGTGGCAGACGCGGAAACGTTCGGCTGTGGCTACGCACCGGCCGAGTGGGAGGCGCTCACCCGCCATCTGCGGGGCCGCGGGTTCACCGACTCCGAACTGCTGCTTTCCGGGCTGGCCAGCCAGGGCCGCCGGGGCCCGGTGGACCGGTTCCGTGGCCGGCTGGTGTGGCCGATCAGGGACCTGACCGGTGACGTGATCGCGTTCGGTGCGCGGAAGCTGGATCCCGATGACACCGGGCCCAAGTACCTGAACACGCCCGAGACGCCGCTGTTCAAGAAGAGCGCCGTGCTCTACGGCGCCGACCTCGCCAAGCGGGAGATCGCCCACCGGCGGCAGGCGGTGATCGTCGAGGGCTACACCGACGTGATGGCCTGTCACCTGTCCGGCGTGCCCACCGCGGTCGCCACCAGCGGCACCTCGTTCGGCGACGGCCACGTCAAGGTGCTCCGGCGGCTGCTGATGGACGCCGACCAGTTCCTCGGCGAGGTGGTGTTCACGTTCGACGGGGATGCGGCCGGGCAGCGGGCCGCGCTTCGCGCCTTCGACCTGGAGGAGCGGTTCGTCACGCAGACCTTCGTGGCGGTGCAGGCCGACGGCCTGGATCCGTGCGACCTGCGGGTCAAGCACGGGCCGGAAGCCGTGCGGGACCTGGTGGCCAGGCGCGTCCCCGTGTTCGAGTTCGCCATCCGCAGCGAACTGGCCAAGCACAACCTGGAGACCAACGAGGGCCGGATCGCCGCCCTGGACGCGTCCGCCCGGATCATCGCCCGGATCAAGGACCGCGGCCTCCGCGACCGGTACGCGGTCAGCCTGGACCGGTGGCTCGGCATGCTGAACGAGGAGTTCGTGCTCGCCCGGGTTCGCGAGGTCGCGGCCAGGGCACAGGCCAGGCCTGGCACGAGCGGGCCCGGCCCGGGCCGTAACCCGTCCGGCCCGGCGGGTGTCGGCCCGGGGCGGATGCGTGGCGGGCCGGGAGGCCAGGTGCGGCCCGGCAGCCCTGCCAGCCCCGGTGCCGGTGCACCAGGTGGCCCCGGCATGGTGGGCGGCCCGGGTGCCCGCGGACCCCGGGGCGGGCCCGGAGCGGCGCCGGTGGGCAGCGGTACCGCGCGAGGCGGCAGCGGTGCATGGGACGGCGGGCCCGCCGCTGGCGGCCCGGCCGAGGCCATCCCCTATGACCTCGCCGACCCCGTGATCCAGGTGGAACGCGAGGCGCTCAAGCTCGCCGTGCAGCGCCCGGCGCTGTGCGGGCCGGCGTTCGACGTGCTGGGCCCGGCCGCGTTCACCGCACCGCCACACGCCGCGGTGCGCGAACTGATCGACAACTGCGGCGGCGCCAGGGGAGCGGCCGGCGTACAGGAATGGGTGGCCAGGCTGCGGGATGCGGCGTCCGATGACCAGATCCGCGGCTTTGTCACCCAGCTCGCCGTGGAGGGGCTCCGGGTGGCGCGGGCGGACGGCGAGCCGGACACGCGTTACGCCGACGCGGTACTCGCGCGGGTCGAGGAACTCGCGGTCAGCCGCAGGATCGCGGAGGTCAAGTCGCGGCTGCAGCGGCTGAACCCGGTGGATGCCCGGCCCGAGTACAACCGGACGTTCGGTGACCTGGTCGCGCTGGAGCAGCGCCGCAAAGCGCTGGTAGAGAAGGCGGCCGGGGCTTTCTAGCTGATACCTGCCCGATTGCACTGGTTCGCGGGCAGCAAAGGCCTGGTTCCAGGCATGTATCTGACTTCGGGCTGTCAGCGTTACGTGTCTGCAGGTGACAAAATTAAGCCCACCAATACCAGGGCTCCCTGGCGCACACTGGGTTCCGTGACTTTTACGTTACTTTCCCCGACGCGACCGCCCGGCGATCCCATAGCAGACCTGATAGCACGGGCCAGAGAACAGGGGGCCGTGGCTGTCGGGGACATCGCGGTCGCCATCGACTCCAGCGACCTGCCGGCCCAGGAACTCGACGGCGTCGTGCGGATGCTCGCGGCCGAAGGCGTCGAGGTGGTGGATGCCGCCCACGAGGACGCGGAGCCCTCGCCCGGGGCCGAGCAGGCCGAGCAGGCCGAGGAGGCGCGCCGCCCGGTCACCGGCGACCTCGTCCGCATCTACCTGCGCGAGATCGGGCGGGTACCGCTGCTGACCGCGCAGGACGAGGTCGAACTGGCCAAGGCCATCGAGGCCGGCCTGTTCGCCGAGGAGAAGCTGCACGGCGGCTTCCCGCTCGGCGGTGCCGAACGGGACGACCTGGCCCTGCTCGCCCACGACGGGCTGCGTGCCAAACAGCGGCTGATCGAGGCCAACCTGCGCCTGGTGGTGTCCATCGCCAAGCGGTACATCGGCCGCGGCCTGGGCTTCCTTGACCTGATCCAGGAAGGGAACCTGGGCCTGATCCGCGCGGTGGAGAAGTTCGACTACACCAAGGGCTACAAGTTCTCCACCTACGCCACCTGGTGGATCCGGCAGGCGATCACCCGCGCGATCGCCGACCAGGCGCGCACCATCCGGATTCCCGTGCACATGGTGGAAACGATCAACAAGATGGCCCGGGTGCAGCGCCAGCTTCATCAGACGCTGGGCCGGGAAGCGACGCCGGACGAGATCGCCACCGAGATGGGGCTGCCGGTCGAGCGGGTCGCCGAGATCCAGCGGATCGCGCAGGAGCCCGTCTCGCTGCAGGCGCCGATCGGCGAGGAGGACTCCGACCTCGGCGACTTCATCGAGGACACCGACGCCGTGGTGCCCATGGAGGCGGCGGCGTTCATCATGCTCCAGGATCAGCTGACCGAGATCCTGGATGCTCTCTCGGGGCGGGAGCAGAAGATCATTCAGCTCCGGTTCGGCCTGACCGACGGTCACCCACGGACCCTGGAGGAGGTGGGCAGGGAGTTCGGCGTCACCAGGGAACGGATCCGGCAGATCGAATCCAAGACCCTGGCCAAGCTGCGTCATCCCAGCCGCGCCCAACTGCTCAGGGGGTACCTCGGCTAGTCGTCGCCGCGACGCCAACGCCGTACCGGGACCAGGGGTTGCGGCTGGTAGTCAACCAATGTGGTGGCGGTGCGCGTAGCCGATGGCCGCGGCCCGGTCCCTGGACCCGGTCTTGGTGAAGATCCGGTTGATGTGGGTCTTGATCGTGTGATTGCTGAGAAACAGCTTCGCGGCGATCTCCGGGTTGGTCATCCCGCGGGCGATGAGCCCGAGTATCTCGACCTCGCGCTGGGTCAGCCCGTCGGGGGCAGGCGCTGCGGCGGCTTCCGGTTTGGCCGGTGCGGCCACGGCGGCGAGCAGCGTGGCGTGCGCACGCGGGTCGAAGACGGTCAGGCCGCCCGCTGCCGCGCGCAGCGCCTGGGCGATGCGCGTGCGGTCGGCATCCTTGGTCAGGTAGCTGCGCGCCCCCGCGTGCAAGGCGTCCAGGACCGAAGAGTCGTCGGCATACGTGGTGAGCACCACGATGGCGACGTCCGGGTGCTCGGCCGTCAGCCGGCGGGTGGCGCCGATGCCGTCCAGGACCGGCATATGCAGGTCGAGCAGGATCGCGTCCGGATGGTGCTCGGCCACCAGCGCCAGTGCCTGCTCCCCGTCCGCGGCGGCGCCGACCACCTCGATGCCGGGCAGCCCGCCGAGCAGGAGGACCAGACCCTCACGCACGCTGGCCTGGTCGTCGGCGATGACGATGCGCAGCGGGGCGCCGTCGGGTGCGCCGGGACCGGTCACGGCGTCCCGTTCCCCGGCTGGGCGCGGGGCAGTTCCGCGGTCACGATCCACTGGCTGTCCCGGGGACCCGCCTGCAGCGTGCCGTTCAGCAGCCGCAGTCGTTCCCGCATCCCGGTCAGGCCGTAGCCGCCGTTGACGGTGCTCATGCCGGGCCCGCTCTCCGCGCCGGTGCCCGGGGGCAGGCCGTTGCGGACGGTGAGCCGGACGTCGGCGTTGGAGTAATCCAGGCGGACCTCGACTCCCTGTCCTGCCGCGTGCTTGGCCGCGTTGACCAGGGATTCCTGCGCGACGCGCAGCAATGCGACGGTGGCGTCCGGGGGCAGCGGCGCGGGGGAGCCGCCGACGTCGAAGCTGGCCGCAACGTGATAGCGCTGCGCGTAGGTGTCGCTGACCCGGGCGAGTTCCTCATCGAGGGGCAGAGTATCCGTCCGCAGGGCGTGTACCGCCCGGCGCGTCTCCACCAGGCCTTCCGCGGCCGTCCGCTGGGCCGCGGCGAGGATCTCGTCCGCGCGGTCGATGTCCCGGTGGTCGGCCAGCACCGCGCGGGCCGCCTGGATCTGGATCCCCAGCCCGCCCAGGGAATGCGCGAGCACGTCGTGGATCTCCCTGGCGATCCTGGCCCGTTCGTCGAGCAGGTCGGCCCGCCGTTGCTCGGCTTGCAGTTCGTCGCGCTGGGCGAGCAGCCTGGCCGCCTGCTCGGCCTGGACCCGGTAGGCGCCCCGGTTGCGCCCGATCACCAGGCCGGCCAGCACGATCGTCGGGAGCCCGAGCAGGACGCCGTAGCCACCGCCCAGGGCCAGCCCGCTGATCTCGATCGCCAGGATGCCGGCTCCGGTCACCGCCAGGGCCGCCACCAGGCTGTCCTCACTGCCGGCCATCATCGCCGCGACGAACCCGAAGGCCACCATGGCCGAGCCGCCGTACCCGGCGCCGCAGGCCATGCCCGTCGCGACCGCGATCACGCCGCGGAGCACGGTGAGCGCCCGGTCGTGGTGCCGCGCCGCAACCGGGTAGGCATCGAGCAGCGCCCATGCCACCAGGGCCAGGCCGAGCACGCTGTAACCCACGACCTGAACGACCGTGGCGGCCACCCCGTGCGGCGGCGCGAGCAGGAACGCCAGCACGCCGAGCCAGGCGAAGCCGAGGGCACGGGTCAGCCAGTTGACCGTGCGCAGCCAGTTGACCGTGCGCAGCATGACTCCAGTATCACGGCGAGGGCGGTACCAGGGCGTCGGCCCGTGGGCTGAATGCCGGCACCTGGGCCTGGTACCGCCAGGTACCAGCGCACGCCTGCGGTCTGGCACCGAAGGCCGGCCCGTGCTCCGATCCGCAAAACCGCGGCCGGCGGGATGGTGAGTCCGTCAGCGAAAAACGACTCACCAGGAGCACGAAATGCTTTCCGAACTTACCGAAGCCATGATCGTCAACGGCGTTGTTCTTGCCACGGTGCTGGCCAGCGACCTTGGCCCGGCACGGAAGATCGGCCCCATGCGGCTGCTGCGGCCGGTGATCGCCGCGGCGGTGATCGTCCCACTGTTCGTGTACCGCCCGGTCACCCACGGGACCGGCCTGGTCGTGGAGGTCGCCGGCATCCTGGCCGGCCTGCTCGGCGGGCTGGCCGCCGCGGCCCTGATGGGCGTGTACCGCAGCCCGGATACGGGCAAGCCCGTCAGCCGGGCCGGGTGGCCTTACGCGGTCTTCTGGACCGTCGTGATCGGCGCCCGGGCGGCGTTCTCCTACGGCGCGGCGCACTGGTTCACGGGATCGCTTGTCAGCTGGGCCATCGCGAACCAGGTCAGTATCGCGGCGATCACCGACGGGCTGATCTTCATGGCGGTGGCCATGGTGCTCATGCGCACGGCCGGGCTCGGCTTCCGCGCATCCCGGCTGCCCGGCGCCCGGGCGCTGGCGGCGCAGAGTGCCTAGCCGGGCACGGTGCCCGGGCCACGGCCCGTGGCAAACCCAAGGCGCAACCCCTCCGGGCCGCAGGCCCGGAGGGGTTGCCGCGCCGGGCCTGCGGCAAGAGCGGGGATGCTGGGCCAGGATCAGGCCGGGCACGAGGTGAGGAAGTACAGCACGAATGAGATTGCGAGGAAGTGGGCGGCGAAGCGGCGGTAGAGACCCCAGGCTTCGGCCAGCGCGTCCGTCAATGGGTTCATAGGGTGACGGTAATACTACTTAAAGTAATAGCGCTAGGCCAGGAGCTCGCTTAGTGATGCTGGCCAGACATCGGCGAACCCGCGCGCTCGGAACGGATCGCCCAGCCGGTGATCACACCAGTGGCTTTGTGATCATCCCCCCGGTGGCCCGCCGGCCGTTCCCGGCGTCTGCGCGTAGTTCCCGCGGCCCCCGCTGGCTGGCTGCCCGTTGGACTCCCTGACCCGCATTCCCGGCACGTGGTCGTGCAGTGCCCCGCCGACCTTGGCCCGCGCCGCGCCCGCGCCACCGGCCACCTTGCCCCCGGCGGCCTTGGCGGCGTTTGCCGCCTGCGCCTGGAGCGCGCCAGCCGCCTGCTGCACCGCCGGGCTGTCGGCTGCCTTGCGGGCCAGTTTCCGCAACTGCTCGTAGCGCTCCCGGCCTGCTCGTGCCCCGAGCACGAAGCCGACACCAAGGCCGGTGAAGAAAACCAAGCGGTACCGCATCTGGCACCTCTCTTCCGCCTGCGTTCGCCGAATGGACCTGCGGGGTTGACTTCCCCGCAAGCTAGGGGCCTACTCCCCGCGGGCGGCATCTATCCGTGGCACACGGCAGGCGAAGCGACGCGCGCGACCGGGTGCCGCCGCCCGGTCACCGTCCTGTCCGGGACCGGATCCGGCAGGCGCGCCAGCCAGTTCCCAGGTGCGCTACCCCTATCTGCGCAAGCCCGTCAGGGCGGGAGCGGGCCACAGGCGCCGCCTCTCGCACTGGTTGATCCCGCGTAGCTCAATCGGCAGAGCGTCCGGCTGTTAACCGGCGCAGTCTTTGGGTTGGGCATGGTGTTCGCGCTGATCAGACGGTATACCGTCCAAGATCATCCCACAGTCTTCCCGCGCTTTGGCTCTGGGGGAGAGACTCGAACTCTCAACCCTCCGGTTAACAGCCGGATGCTCTGCCGATTGAGCTACCCCAGATCGTGCAGGTTCGAGGGTACCGGGTGCAGCGCGTTGGGCGCGAGTTGATCGCTTCGGGTACAGCGCGCTTCCTCGCACTCGCTACAGAGTTCGCCGCTTTGCGGACGTCACACCGGCAGCGGTAGTACTCATAGCGGTAGAGGCCGTGGGCAACTTCCGGCCTGTCTTCCTTGCCCTTCTCGCGGTGACAAGGCGGACAAAGAAGCTGACAGCGCATCGCTTCCTCAACGAGCAGATCCCAGCGCCTGGACATGTCTGAGCCGATGGAGAACCGCTTTGTTGACGGGTCGATGTGATCGAAGTGCAGATCCTCGGTGGCTCCGCAACGGACACACGTGCCGCCGAGCATCGCCAGCGGTGGCTGAGTCACGCGGACGCTGTAGCGGTCCCGGCGATGAGTTCCGCGCCCGGTTCCCGTCTCACCACCGGGCCCGTTTCACTACTGAGCCCCTGGCTCACCACCGGCCCTTCTCACCACGGGGCGTGGATGTACGGGAAAGCTTTTCAGGGAGGCGCTCATGACCGGTACCACCGATACCCCTCCGATCCCCGCGGTGGCCGACCGTGCTGCCTGGCAGGCGCAGATCGATGATCTGCTGGTCCGCGAGAAGGCCCACACCCGCGAAGGTGACGCGATCGCGGCGGCGCGTCGGCGGCTGCCGATGGTGGAGGTCGATCCCGCTGTCGCGCTGACCGGCCCGGCGGGGCCGGTGCCGTTGCTGGAGGTATTCGAGGGCCGTCGTCAGCTCCTCGCCTACTACTTCATGTGGCACACCGGCCAGCCCGCCGAAGCCCAGTGCGAGGGCTGCACCTTCTTCAACGGCCAGGTCCGGGAGCTGTCCTACCTGCATTCGCGCGACGTCACCTTCGCCACGTTCTGCGAGGGCCCGTATGACGAGAGCGTCCGCTACCGCGACTTCATGGGCTGGGAGATGCCCTGGTACTCCGCGAAGGACTCCGCCGAGGCTCTGCTCGCCGGGCGCTGGTTCGGCATGCAGGTGTGCTACCTGCGAGACGGCGACCGGGTGTTCGAGACCTACTGGAGCAGCGGCCGCGCCGCCGAAGCGCTCGCCCCCACCTATGGGCTGCTCGACATGACGGTGTACGGCCGGCAGGAAAACTGGGAGGCCTCACCGCCCGGCTGGCCCCAGCCGTTCGCAACCACCGGTGAGCAGTTCCGCACCAACGGGCGGCCCACGGCGCAATGGCCGCGGCTGGCGGCCCGGCACCCCGACGACCTCGGCACCGGCGAACCTACCTAGGCCTGCCTGGATCGCGCGGTCCTGCTCCCCGGCCTGGTGCGCGGCTGGTGGGATGGGACCGTGGCGGCCCGCGGGCCGCCGCGCTGGCCCGGCAAGGGCTGTGCGATCGGGTAGCGGGGAGGTGCTGGGCGGTGACTGCATCGCAGGCCGGCCGGGTCAGGGACGTGGTGGTCATCGGCGGGGGTCACAACGGCCTGGCGTGTGCGGCGTATCTGGCCAAGGCCGGGCTGGATGTCGCGGTGGCGGAGCGCCGCCCGGTGCTGGGTGGTGCGGCGGTGACCGAGGAGCCGTGGCCGGGCTACCGGATCTCCAGTGCCTCTTACGTGGTCAGCCTGCTCCCGCCGCGGATCGTGAGTGAGCTGGGCCTGGAGCGTCACGGCTACAAGGTGTCGATCGTCACTCCCGATTACTTCGTCCCGTTCCCTGATGGGTCTGGGCTGACGCTGTGGGGCGACACGGCGAGAGACGCGGCGGAGATAGCGAAGTTCTCCGCCGCCGACGCCGATTCCTACGTGGAGTTCGACCGGTATTTCGGGCGGGTGGCGCACCTGCTGAAGGACCTGCTGTTCGTCGCGCCACCGAACCTGACGGCCGGTGATCTTCCGAAATGGGTGGCGACCGCGGCCCGGCTGCGCCGGTGGACCGGGCGGGACGTGGCCGAGGCGGTCCGGCTGTTCACCATGTCGGCGGCGGACTTCCTCGACGAGTGGTTCACCGACGACCGGGTGAAGGGCGCGATGGCGACGCAGGCCATCATCGGCGCCTGGTGCGGGCCGATGAGCCCGGGGTCGGCCTACGTGCTGATGCACCACTGGATCGGCGAGGTGGCCGGGCACGACGGCGCCTGGGGATGGGTCCATGGCGGCATGGGCGGGGTGAGCCAGGCGCTGGCCGGTGCCGCGCGGGCGGCCGGTGCCGAGATCCGCGCCGGCGTGGCCGTGCGCCGGGTGCGCATCCGCGGCGGCCGGGCCACCGGGGCGGAGCTGGACGACGGGTCGGTCATCGCGGCCCGGCGCGTGGTCTGCGGCGCGCACCCGATCACCACCTACCGGGACCTGATCGGCTTCGAGCACCTCCCCGATGACGTGGTACGGGATGTGCGGCGGCTGAGGACCAGGTCCGGCTCGGTCAAGGTGAATCTGGCCCTGTCCGAACTGCCGCTCCCGGCCGCCTGGGACAGCACCAGGCCCGAACCGCTCCACCGCGGCCTCATGGCGATCTCCCCGTCGGTGGAATACCTCGAACGCGCGTGGGACGACGCCAAGTACGGCCGCCCCTCGCGGCAGCCCTACATCGAGATGGTGTTCCCCACCGCACACGAGCCAGCGCTGGCGCCCCAGGGCGCGCACATCGCCCTGGCCTTCACCCAGTACGGCCCCTACGAGCTGGCGGCCGGGACCTGGGACACCGAACGAGACGCCTACGGCAGGCGTGTCCTGGGGACCCTTGAGGAATACTGCCCCCAGATCACCGGATCGGTCCTGCACTCCGAGGTGCTGGCCCCGCCCGACATCGAAGCCAGGTACGGGCTGCTCGGCGGCAACATCTTCCAGGGCGAGATGACCCCGGACCAGATGTTCTCGCTGCGCCCCATCTTCGGCTACGGCGACTACCGCACGCCCATCGCCGGCCTGTACCTGTGCGGCTCGGGTACCCACCCCGGAGGAGGAGTCATGGCCGTCCCCGCCCGCAACGCGGCCAGGACCATCCTCTCCGACATCCGCCGCGAACGGCTCCGCGCCCGGCTCCGGCCCCCGGCACGCCGCACCGCCCCCGCGGGCCGCCCGCCGGGCCCCAGCCCCACGTAGCCACCCAGGCCGGCGGCGCCGAACCGGTACCGGGACCGGCACCGGTTCGGCGGGCCCGGCCGGCCGCGGGCGAGTTCACGCACATGCTGGACGGCCGCCATTGACACACGGGTGCCGGATGCGCTGGGGTTCGTATGGTGAACTCCCGTGCGGAGCCGGGTTGGGGCGGCACGGGCGCATCAGGCCCGCTCCGGCCGGAGAGCCGCCGGGACGCACAGCCAAGAGAGGAAACAGATATGAGCGCGTGGAACGCCATGACCTACGAGGGGAAAGACACCATCCTCCGGGTCGTCCGCGATGAGGCGGAGCGCATGTTCGCGATGGCCGAGGCGCCCGGCGCCTGGGAAGAACCCACCGCAGCGACCGAATGGCAGGTCCGCGACATCATCGGCCACATCGTCGACACCACGGAGGGCTACTTCAAGGCATTCGAGACCGCCCGCTCGGGCGGCACCGCCGACGCGCACGGGCTGGCCGTCATGCACGAGCTGGCAGGTGACGGCGGCCGGGCTTTCCGCGGCGTCCCGCAGGCCGAGATGATGAGCCGCGTCCGTGGCGACCTCGACAAGATGATGGGCATCCTGGAGCCCCTCACCGAGGAGGAGTGGGGCGGCCTCATAGTGCCGCATGCCTACATGGGCCCGGTGCCCGCGTTCGTCTACGCCGGTGGCCAGCTGATGGACTACGGGGTGCACTCCTGGGACATCCGTGAGGGCATCGGGCGCGCGCACGCCCTGTCCGCCGACGCGGCCGACCTGCTGGTGCCGTTCATGTTCATCATCTGGCAGTCCACCGTCCGGGCCAGCGCCGATCTCAGCCCCTTCACGATCGGCGTCAGCGTCAGTGGCCGCAACGCGGGCAGCTACCGGATCAGCATCTCCGACCAGGGGCTGGCCTATGAGCCGGGTGAGGTCGGCGACCTGCCAACCGTGCT
>Ga0070734_10004905_pt1 | contig 12240 bp, 9 predicted proteins | sample Coa_R1_8_FD_66444 | JGI IMG/M metagenome (GOLD analysis project Ga0070734, IMG submission 66444) | Surface soil microbial communities from Centralia Pennsylvania, which are recovering from an underground coalmine fire - Coalmine... | ecosystem: Environmental > Terrestrial > Soil > Unclassified ...
GAGAGATCCGTGACGCCAGATGCCGGAAAAATCCGGAACGGACGCGGCACCCTGCTTACCGCCGTCTGCAAGCACGCCGGCTGGCGTCGCCTGCTGCCCCGAGGCCGGGCTGATGGCGGCCGCCAGTGTCACCAATAAGAGCAAATTCCGTGACACGTTCATGTCGACCCTCCCTGTATGTGATTTGCTCGGTTGGCCCAGCGCTCCTCCCCGCAGTAGGCGCAACTGATAGGATTAATTGTATCGCAAACGTAAATGCTGCGCATCTGAGGCGCCGATGCCCTACCGCACCAACGAAGATCTACCAGCCTCGCTCGCGCGACACCTGCCGCCACATGCCCAGGATATCTACCGTGCGGCGTTCAACAGCGCTTTCGCGGCCCATGCCGGAGACCCGCGCCAGAAAGAAGCCGCTCATCGGATCGCGTGGGCCGCGGTCAAGCGCGCTTACGTGAAATCGGCGACAGCTGGGTGTCGCGCCGACATGAAGACTGAGTCGTTCCGAAGTCGAGGGTATTGGGATGAACAGCCCCCGGTCCGCAAATTCCGTGCATACTGGCCTTGTGATTGCGGAGTCGACGCGCAATCATTCACGTCTTCTTCGCAGACGCGCCGCAAAAAAGGCCAGGAAACTGACGACAAGCGCCGTATTGCAAGGGGAAGCATCCAAACGGCTCCGCTGAGGTCAACTTCGCGTTGAGGAGCTTTGGCGCGGTATGATGCCAGATCGTCAATGGCACACAAACTCAATCCGAGAGCGGGCGCTTCTCTGGGGCCGGCGCAGATCGGCCCCTGATTCGGCCATCAATTTACCACCCGGTCGGAGATTGAACTGAATTTAGCCACCATCTCGCGAGTGGAGATGGGAATTAGCGTGCGACTTGACGTAACTCCTTCGTCCATCCTGACGAGGACTGCAGCGCTGCTAAGATATGTGGGTCGATAGCATGGCGAATTTGAGGAGCAGGTTGGAAAGGTTGAGCCTTGCCCGACAATTCGCGCTTGTGGCCGGTATTGTGGTCGGGGCCGGAACATTGGTGCTTGGACGTTTCATATCGGCGGAGATCGAAGGCCACGTGGTTCGCAGTGCCGCTGTCGCGACAGCTTTGCACCTCAACACCATCGTTGCGCCCTCCCTCCAGGAGTTCGCGACCAGTCCGACGAGGAGCGAAGAATCCCTGCGCGCGCTTGATGATTTGTTCAAGCATGGCGAACTGGGTCGGCGCATCGTTTCGGTCAAGATTGGGCTCCCGGACGGGCGCATCATCTACAGCACAAATCGCGATTTCATAGGCAAGACGTTTTCGGCTAATCCGGAGCTGCGCAAGGCCCTCGGAGGCAAAGTGGCCGCTCAATTCGAGAGCCCGGTGGACGAATCCGGGGCGGTTGAGCGCAATACGCCGTTGCTGGCGATTTACGCCCCGATCCGCACGGTGACCGGGAATGGCATTGCCGCAATTGTGCAGCTATTCACCGACGCCGCGCCGTTGAAGGACGAAATTGAATCAGCCCAGTTGCGGGGCTGGGTGGTGGTCGGCGCTGTGTCGCTGCTGCAGGCCATCTTGCTTTGCGGCCTTGTGTGGCGAGGCAACAGGACAATCGAAGCGCAGCGCGTCGATGCGCAACGTGCCGCAGTCGAAACAAGCGAGCGCATCCTGCGCCGGATCGGCGCTGATCTTCATGACGGCGCGGCACAACTCATGAGCCTGGCATTGTTGAGGCTCGATGCCCTGCATCCGATCGTCACCGCCGACCCGGCAAAGTCCAATGATTTCGAAAAGATCCGGGGCGCGCTCCAGGACGGCCTGCGGGAGATCCGGCACCTCTCAGCCGGACTGGCTCCGCCTCACCTGACCAATCTGCCTCTGCGGAAAATCGTCGAGCTGGCGGTCCGCCAGCATGAACAGCGAACGGGCACCGCTGTGAATGCCGCGATCGGCACGCTGCCGGTCGACGTGTCATTAATGCACAAAGTCTGCATCTACCGGTTTGTGCAGGAGGGGCTGAACAATGCCTACCGCCATGCTGGCGGCGGCGGACAGATGGTGCATGTGGACAGCCACGGCAGCGAGCTTTCCGTAGAGGTCGCTGACAGCGGGCCGGGGTTCTCCCCCTCAAATAAGCGCAGCAGCGACGCACTCGGGCTGGCGGGTTTGTGCAATCGCGTCGAGTCGCTCGGCGGAAAATTCTCCCTGGAAACGCGATTGGGTTCTGGCACCAGGATCCGGGCGTCGTTTCAGGTTGCCGACATGGGAAAGCCGGATAGCTGACTCGATCCCGCCTTACCGAGAATTTATCAGCTGAAGCTAATGCGCCGTGGGAACATTAGGGCGTAAAAAGCGGTTCCTTCGTACCGCGCGGTTTTGGACGACGGCCGGAGCAGGGTCGTTCAATTGTCATTGACTTGCCATCGACCGAAGCAGCGCGTCAGCATCCGAAGTGAGGCATGCGTACCGATGCTCTGCAAAGCTCGTCCATGCAACCTGCGCGCTGTTGCGGACGATCATCTATATCAGCTGAAAGTAGCGATAAACTACCTACGCAGGAATAAATTGGTTTTTCCATTGAAATATCCGGTGAATTATTCTGTCGAACGACATGTTTTTGCCAAATAGAGGACACATAAATGGTGCCATAATTAACATGGGCGATACCCAGATCGATTCGAGTTGCGGAAACTAAAAGAAGTAACGCCGGGGTTCTGTAATGCGTGAGTTCGTCGTTCCTGTGGAACAAGCGACCGGCAAATTTTGGCTTCCCGCCGTGGTTGGGCGAATCGGTTCGCTCGCTTGGATGCGCAGCCGCTGTGGAGGCGCAAGAGCGAGTGGAAGGATTGAACGCTTTTCGCGCTGTTCAATAATCGCCCAAATTCTCCAGACCAACGATACCGGCGAATCGCGGTTTCGCGCCAACCTGCAAGCGCAGTGCTTGCCAAGGGCCGAAACTCGTTCTCGCCGGGGCGATTTCCACGGGGCATTGAAGCATGACCAATCCAATCCGAACCGCAATTGTTGACGATCATCCTTTGTTTCGCGAGGGCGTTGCCAAACTGCTGGCGAGAACCCCGGGTGTCGAAATGGTGGCCGACGGCAGCACCGCTGCCGAGGCCGTCAATATTGCTCAGCAGTTACTACCAGACGTTATGCTGCTGGATCTCAAGCTACCGGACGACGGAGCAAGCGCGGCGTCGACGATTGCGCGCGAGCATCCCGGCGTCCGCATCGTCATACTGACGGCTTCCGATTGCGATAGCGACGTCGCCGCGATGCTGCAGCTGGGCGTTCACGGCTATCTCCTGAAGGGCTGCACCGGACAGGAGATCATTCGTGCAGTGCAACGCGTCCATGCAGGCGAGTTCTATGTGACGCCATCGCTGGCTGCGCGGCTTTTGCTTACAGAAACAGGCGCGCCGGCGCCGAAGGCAGACGACGGTTCCGAGGGGCTATCCAGTCGCGAGGAAATCATCTTGGCCCAGGTCAGCAAGGGCCTGACCAACAAGGAGATCGCGCGAGGACTGAACCTGAGGGAAAAGACCGTTAAGCACTACATGACCAACATCATGCAGAAGCTCGGCGTGCGCAATCGCCTGGAGGCCGTGTTGATGGGCCAAAGGCGACAACGCGCGAGCGCACCGTTTCCGCGCAGGGATGTGGCGGCGACCGTGACATCCGAACACTCGCCGTATCCGATGAAGTCCACGATATCGCAGTGAACGCCGATCTCGGTCGCTTTGAATCACCCGCATACGTCGTCGCCGGGCTCGTCCCGGCGACCCCGAAGTCGAATGGCAGAGCAAAGATCATCGAGGTGCCCGGGACGAGCCCTGCCACGACGAATATGGAAAAATTTCAGCGTGACGGGATGTGCTTTGGCGCAATACCGCTCTTCGCATCGTGGATGAGCTTCCAGATCCGGTAGGGCGTCGCGGGCATCTGAACATCGCGCACGCCAAATTCCCGCAGCGCGTCAACGATGGCGCTGACGATGACGGCTGGCGCTGCCGTGGTCCCGCCCTCGCCGCCGGCCTTTATGCCGAGCGGATTGGTCGGCGACAACACCTCGGCAATGCGGGTCGTGAACGATGGCAACAGGTCGGCGCGTGGCATGCCGTAGTCCATCAGCGAGCCCGACAACGGCTGGCCGGATGCAGGATCAAGATGGACATGCTCCCACATGGCCTGACCGACACCCTGGGCGATGGCGCCATGAGTCTGCCCGTCGACAATGAGCGGGTTGATGCAGCGGCCCACATCGTCGACGCAGGCATAGCGAGTGATCACAACTTCACCGGTGTCGGGGTCTACCTCGACCTCGCAGATCGCGCAGCCATTCGGAAACACGGGGTCGTGCATCTCGTTGTCGGTGACGACCGAAAGTCCGCCCGCCAGATCGCCCGCTAGACTCATGCGTGCGGCCTCCGCGGCCAACTCGAATACATCGAAGTTGCGATTGGTGTCGCGCGATACGAAACGCCCATCCGCAAACGCGATGCGGTCCGCCGGCGTCCCCAGCACGGCAGCGGCTATGCACCTGCCCTTTTCGACCAGTTCTGCGGCGGCCTTGGAAAACACTGTGGCGGCGTGGCGCATCGAACGGCCCGAATGGGAGCCGCCGCCGACGCGAACCACGTCAGTGTCGCCGAGGATGATTTCGACCTTGCCGACCGGCACACCGAGGAGGTCCGACACGACCTGCGCAAAACTCGTCTCATGTCCTTGGCCGCTCGGCTGGGTTCCGATGACTACGTCAACGCGGCCATCGGGGCGGACCTTGATCTGCGCCTGCTCTTTCGGGGCGCCGATCGAGGACTCCACGTAGTTGGCAAGGCCAAGCCCCGCCAGTTTGCCCCGACGCCTGGCGTCGCGCCGCCGCGCCGGAAAGCCCTTCCAATCGGCGATCTCCATCGCGGCATCCATGTTCTCTTGGTAGCGGCCGCTGTCGTAGACCATGCCGACTGCGTTGCGGTAGGGCATCCGATCGGGCCGCACCAGGTTCTTGCGGCGAAGCGCGATGCGGTCAAAGCCGAGCTGCGCCGCCGCGGTATCGATCAGGCGTTCGATCGCGAACGTCACTTCCGGACGGCCCGAGCTGCGATAAGCCTGGGTCGGCGTGGTGTTGGTGAAGACCGCCACCGCGCGCAAGCTCGCGACCGGAATGTGGTAGGAGCCGGTGATCAGGCCGGCGCCCTTGGAGAGTGGCGATAGCGACACGCAGCGGGCACCGACGTTGCTGATATTGGTCGCCCGCATGGCGAGGAATTTTCCATCACGACGCAGCGCCAGCTCGACCTTGGTGACGAGGTCGCGGCCTTGATAGTCGCTGAGGAAGCATTCGGAGCGCGTCGCCGTGTATTTCACCGGCCGGCGCAGCTTCCCTGCAGCCCACAGCACAAGGCCGAATTCCACGAAGACGCGGTTGCGAGTGCCGAAATTGCCGCCGACGTCATAGGAGAGCACGCGCAAGCGATCCGGCGGAATGCCGAGAACGCCGGCAAGCTCGTTCTTCTGGCGCACCGCGCCGCCGCTGCCGGCATGCAGCGTGTAACGGCCGGATGCCGCGTCGTACTCGGCGAGTGCCGCGCGCGGCTCGAGCGGCACGCCGGTGACGCGATCGACATGAAAGTCCATCGCCACCACATGGTCAGCCGCCGCAAAGGCCGTATCGGTAGCGGATTTGTCGCCGAACCAGGTGTCGACGAGAATATTCTTCGGTGCTTCGTCCCACAGCAGCGATGCGCCAGGCTTCATCGCGTCCTCCGAATGAAGGACGAACGGCAATTCCTCGTAATCGACGACGACGGATTCGGCGGCATCGATCGCCTGGGCTTGCGTTTCCGCCACCACCGCCGCGACAGCCTCGCCCACGTGGCGCGCCCTGTCGGCCGGCAGCAGCATGTGCGGACCAATGAAAATCCTGCCGCCGTCAGGGGCGTGAAGCTTCATGTCGTATTTAGTCTTCGGCACCGGATCGTGCGGAATCGGATTCAGCCTGTCGGCGAGACAATCAGCGCCGCTAAAGGCGCCAAGCACGCCCTGCATCGCGTGCACGCGCGAAAAGTCCACCCTGCGAATTCGTGCATGCGCGTGGGGCGAACGCACCACCGCGAGGTAACATTGACCTGGTATTGAAAAATCATCGCTGAAGCGGCCGGCTCCGGTGATGAGCCGGGCGTCTTCCTTGCGCCGCAATGGCGTGCCGACGACACGGAATTGCGCGGGCGGCTTATTCATCCGCCTTCATTCCGCCGTGATGTGCGCAGCCTTGATGATCGGCCACCATTTCGCGATTTCGGCTTTTTGGAATGCCCTGAGCGCCTGCGGGGTGCGCTGATCGGCGGGTGGGCCATCGAGTCCCAACGTCGCAAGCTTGTCGCGGACAGCCTGATCGGCAAGCGCTTTGACGATCGCATCGTTGAGCTTGTCGACGATCGCACCGGGCGTTCCGTGCGGCACCCACATGCCGTTCCACAGCTCCATCCGCAATCCCGGCAGACCGGCTTCCCCGGCAGTCGGAATCTCGGGAGCTACGGCGAGCCGCGTGGCGGCCGTGACGGCAAGCGCCTTGATACTTCCCTGACGCACCTGGGGCAGGGAGTTCGCGGCCTGATCGACGATCAGATCGATCTGGCCAGCGACGAGGTCCTGCATCGCCGGAGCAGTGCCGCGATAAGGCACAAACTGCAGCGGTGCGCCAGCCAGATTCGCCAGAAATGCGCCGCCGATGTGCGAGCCGGAGCCCGCTCCCGCGGTCCCGGCTGTGGCTTTGCCGGGATTGGCCTTCAGCCAGGCAACGAGTTCCGATAGGTTGTTGACCGGGAAGTCCTTGCGGGTCACCACCAGCATCGGATTGCTCGGCAGAAGTGCGACCGGATCGAGATCGCCGAGAAGATCGTATTTCAACGCGTAGATGGCGCCATTGGCCACATGGGTCCCGAAGTGGCCCGCGCTGATCGTGTAGCCATCTGGCGCGGCCGCCGCGACCCGGCCGACCCCGATGGAACCACCCGCACCGGTCACATTTTCAATCAGTACCGGTTGCCCGAGGGCGGCGCGAATATGCTCGCCGAGTACGCGCGCCAGCACATCGGTAGGCCCGCCGGCTGCAAACGGGACAACAATCGTGATCGGACGCACCGGATAGCCCTGCGCCCAAACGATCCCGTTCGTGAACAAGGTCGCCGCGATCAGGCTCGCCGCGCACACCGCCTTCGCGACGGCTGCCAGGCCTCCCACAACCTCAGCTTTCGTCCTTACAGCAAAAGTAGCCCGCCCCTGCCCGATCGCCATATTTTGTGCCCTCGATGGAACCACGCGAATTTACCGCAGTATCCTACGGCAAAAAAGCAGCCGATTTGTCCCACGGTCGCGTGCGTCGCGCACGACCGTGCACTTACGGCTCGTTCGAGAGCATACGGTCCTGTGGGCCGTGGTCTCAGGCAGCCTTTATGGCGATCTTCTTCTCAGCCTTCTGTGCTTCTGGTGTCTTCGGAAGCGTTAGCGTGAGCACGCCCTTCTTGAAGTTAGCCTCAATCTTCTCGGCATCGACGCTCTCCGGCAGGCGGAAGCTCCGTTCGAAAGAGCCGAAGCGGCGTTCGTTGAGGTGATAGTCCCGCTTCTTCTCTTCCTTCGTCTCCTGCCTCTCGCCTTTGATGGTCAGTCTGTCGTTGACAACCTTCACCTCGATGTTCTTCTCGTCGAACCCGGGAACGTCGGCGACGATCTCAAAGGCGTTGTCCCTTTCGACGACGTCGACAGCCGGCGGCGTCGCCCAGGTCAACTCGCGCTGCCAGAACGGCTCAATGTCGAAAGCCGCGCGGCGGAACGGAGTACGCCAAAAACCGCTGTCGAAATCTTCGAAGAGGCGATCGACCTCCCGACGCAAGCGCTCGAACGGGGGCCACGCCGGAAAGGCTGAAGAGAGTGGACTTGTCTTTTGCTCGGTTTTCACCGGCACTTTGGTTGGAGCTTCGGTCATATTCGTGTCCTCCTGAAAACCGCGTAACTCCTGATTACCTCAGCAGTTCCATAGTGCAGTGATGCGGATGCGCGTTGATTCAGGTCAAATCCGATTGTGCACGACTCCCTCACCCGCCCCTTGCCAACCGCCGTCATCGCGTGAAATCTCGCCGCCATGAATTTCACAAAGTTCATCAAGCGCTTTCGAATCGAAAGCGCGCGCGGCTTCCGGCTCGCAGATTTCGACCCGGGCGATACCTGCGGCATAGATGTCGGCAAGTCGGCCGCCAAGGAAATGATCGCCGAGGGATTGCGCCATCTCACCGCCATGCAGGAGAGGCTTTACGCGCAGAACCGCTGGGCGCTGCTGGTCATCCTCCAGGGGATGGATGCATCCGGCAAAGACGGCGTCATCAAGCACGTGATGTCCGGCCTCAATCCGCAGGGCTGCGAGGTCCACGCCTTTAGGGCGCCGACCGCCGAAGAACTCGAACATGATTTTCTATGGCGAGCCGGGAAGCGCCTGCCGGCCCGCGGCCGCATCGGCATCTTCAACCGCTCCTATTACGAGGACGTGCTGGTAGTTCGGGTGAGGCATGAGTTGCTCCGGCATCAGAACCTACCGCCGGAACTCGTCAGCAAATCGATCTGGTCCGAGCGCTTCAAGAGTATCCGCGCCTTTGAGCGCCATCTCATTCTCAACGGCACGGTGGTGCTGAAATTCCACCTGCGCATCTCCAGGGAGGAACAGCGCCGACGCCTGCTCGCGCGGCTCGACGAGCCTGCGAAGCGCTGGAAATTGTCCTCGGCCGATATCGAGGATCACAGGCTCTGGGGCCAATACATGGATGCCTACGAGGAAGCGATCCGGAACACCGCCACCGTGAAGGCTCCCTGGCACATCGTGCCTGCCGACCAGAAATGGTTCGCTTGGCTCATGGTCGCGACCGCAATCGCGGAGGCAATGGAACGTCTCGACCTCGAATTTCCGGTGGTCAAGGGTGAGGCACTCACCGAGCTTGAGAAAGTTCGGAGGGCACTGGGGCGCGGACCACTGAAGAGCTGACGGTCTTCGCAGGCGACGCCAGGCGGCGGTGCCGATACTTCAGCCGGGTTGGAACCTGCTATAAGCCAGCGGCAATAATGGTGTAAAAACCAATTGGTTGCAGAAGTTTCTTTATCCCAGCACCGAGCAAGATCACGCCACGATATAATCGACGCAGTGCCCCTCAAGTGTCTTGCCCAACGCAACCCCTTTCCGCTAGAAGGTGCCATTGGCCTCAAGGGTTAACGAAACCTTCATTGTTTCGTGACTTTATGGCTCAGACTGAGGTTTCGGCATGATGATGCGCCGCGACGTTCGCGCGATCAGCGGGGAGGCAGAGGCCCGCCCCGGAGCCGTCCTCATTCTCCTGGCGCTGCTCCTTACTCGCCCCTGAGGGCCGGCTGGGCGCTGCGCGCCTGGGCACTCAGGGGTTTTCCAGACCGGAACCCGAGAGCGCCCGAACAGGCGCGACGTTGCAGCCATCTTTCGTAAAGGAACAGTTCTCATGACCTCGCAGCCACAGTCCGAGAAGGACCGCGTCGTCATCCTCGATACCACCTTGCGCGACGGCGAACAGTCGCCAGGCGCCACCATGACCCACGAGGAAAAGCTCGAGGTCGCCGAACTCCTCGACCAAATGGGTGTGGACATCATTGAGGCCGGCTTTCCGATCGCGTCCGAGGGCGATTTCCTTGCCGTCAACGAGATCGCCAAGCGCACTAGGCAGGCAGTTGTGTGTGGCCTCTCCCGCGCCGGGCAGAAGGATATCGACCGCTGCGGCGAGGCGATCCGGCCGGCCGAGCGCGGCCGCATCCACACTTTTATCTCCACTTCGCCAGTACACATGAAGTGGAAGCTGCAGATGGAGCCCGAACAGGTGTTCCAGATGGTGGTCTCTTCGGTGACCCGGGCCCGCAACTACACCGACGACGTGGAGTGGTCCGCCGAGGACGGCACACGCACCGAGCATGATTTCCTGTGCCGCTGCGTCGAGGCCGCAATCGCAGCAGGCGCCACCACCATCAACATTCCCGATACCGTCGGCTACACGGTGCCGGAGGAATATTACGCGCTCTTCAAGATGATCCGCGAGCGGGTGCCGAATGCCGACAAGGCGCGGTTCTCGGCCCATTGCCACGACGATCTGGGCATGGCGGTGGCGAATTCGCTTGCGGCTGCCCGCGCCGGGGTTCGCCAGATCGAGTGCACCATCAACGGCATCGGCGAGCGCGCCGGCAATGCGGCGCTTGAGGAAATCGTGATGGCCATGAAGGTGCGCAACGACGTGCTGCCCTACTGGACCGGCATCAATGCTGCGCTATTGACCCGCGCCTCCAAGCTGGTGTCGGCCGCGACCTCGTTTCCGGTGCAGTACAACAAGGCAATCGTCGGCCGTAATGCTTTCGCGCACGAGTCCGGCATCCACCAGGATGGCATGCTCAAGCACACCCAAACTTATGAGATCATGACGCCGGAAAGCGTTGGCGTGAAGCAGACCTCGCTGGTCATGGGCAAGCACTCCGGCCGCCACGCCTTCATCCACAAGCTCAAGGACCTGGGCTACGAACTCGCCGGCAATCAGCTCGAAGATGCCTTCGTGCGCTTCAAGGCGCTCGCTGACCGCAAGAAGCACGTCTACGACGAAGATATCGAGGCCTTGGTCGACGAGGAGATCGCGACTGCCCAGGACCGCATCAAGCTGGTCTCGCTATCCGTCATGGCCGGCACCCGCGGGCCGCAGCGCGCCACCATGAAGCTCGACATCGACGGCAAGACCGCGATCGAGGAATGCGAGGGCAACGGACCAGTGGATGCGACCTTCAACTGCATCAAGGCGCTCATACCGCACGATGCGACGCTGGAGCTTTACCAGGTGCAGGCGGTGACGGAGGGTACCGACGCACAGGCCGAGGTATCGGTGCGCCTGTCCGAGAACGGCAAGTCGGTGACCGCGAAGGGCGCCGATCCGGATACGCTTGTTGCTTCGGCCAACGCCTATCTCGGCGCCCTCAACAAGCTCATGGTCAAGCGTCAGCGCGGCAAGCCGGAGGCGATGGTGGTGTCGTAGAGGGAATCTGCGCCCAGCAGGCTGCGATGTGAATGAGTGACTCTTATGCCCGCGCTTGTCGCGGGCATCGACGTCTTTCTTCCGCACTCAGCAAACAAGGCGCGGCTAACCGGGACAAGCCCGGCCATGACCCCAGAGAAAGGCTGCGCATAGTGCAGGCCACCATTGCGACAGGCGCCCGCGCTACCTCACGCCCCCCGCCGTCGCACCGACCTTGTTTGGTATCTGAATGTCCACCGCCAAGGTCGAGAAGCCGTCGCCGCGATCAACTGAGACGTGGATTTTTTCCGGATCGATCGACACGTGCCGGCTCACGACGGCGAGAATCTCATCTTTCAACGTCGTGATCAGCGAGCTTTGGCTGACCATGCGCCGTTCATATTCGAGCAGGATTTGCAGCCGCTCGCGTGCAACCGGCGCCGAGCTGACGGGTTTAAGAAAACGGAATAGCCTCATGCCGCTCTCCGTCCAAACAGTTTGTTCAACAACCCCTTCTTTTCAGTTGGGATCAATATCTCGATCTCTTCGCCTGCCAGCCGCCGCGCCGCGTCCATGTAGGCGTGCGCCGGCGCGCTCTGTTGACCGCAGATCGTGATCGGAGCGCCCAAGTTGGAGGCGCGCAGCACCTCCTCGCTTTCCGGGATGACACCGAGCAGCGGAATCGAAAGGATCTCGAGCACATCCTGGATGTTCAGCATTTCTCCTCGCGCGGCGCGCGCCGGGTCGAACCGCGCGATCAGGAGGTGCTTGGCCATGCGCTCGCCGCGCTCGGCCTTCTCGGTCTTGGAATCCAATAATCCGATGATGCGGTCGGAATCGCGCACCGAGGAGACTTCCGGGTTGGCGACGATGACGGCCTCGTCCGCGAACCGCATCGCGAGCGTCGCGCCGCGTTCGATCCCGGCCGGGCTGTCGCAGATCACCCAGTCAAATCGGCACCGCAAATCAGCGATCACGCGCGCGATGCCCTCCTCCGTGAGCGCATCCTTGTCACGGGTTTGCGAGGCCGGAAGCAGGTACAGCGTCTCGATACGCTTGTCGCGGATCAGCGCCTGCGGCAGCTTGGCAACGCCCTGCACCACGTTGATCAGGTCGAAGACCACGCGCCGCTCGGCACCCATGACGAGATCGAGATTGCGCAGCCCGACATCGAAATCCACAACCACGACGTT
>Ga0070734_10004906_pt1 | contig 12237 bp, 7 predicted proteins | sample Coa_R1_8_FD_66444 | JGI IMG/M metagenome (GOLD analysis project Ga0070734, IMG submission 66444) | Surface soil microbial communities from Centralia Pennsylvania, which are recovering from an underground coalmine fire - Coalmine... | ecosystem: Environmental > Terrestrial > Soil > Unclassified ...
TGAAGCGCAACCAGTTCGGCGGCACGTTCGGCGGTCCGATCAGGAAAGATAAACTCTTCGTCTTCCTGGGATATCAGGGGACAATCCTGCGCTCGAACCCGACAGAGTCGTCGAGCTTCATTCCGACCGCGCAGATGCTGGCGGGTGATTTCACCACGATCACCCAGCCGCAGTGCAATGCGAACCGGGCGATCACGCTAAAGCCGCCATTCGTGAATAACCGGATCTCGCCGGCGCTGTTCAGCCCGGCGGCCCTGACGATGATGACGTTTTACCCGCCGACGACCGACCCGTGCGGGAAGGAATTCTTCGGAACCGTACAGAACACCGACGAGCACATGGGCGTGGCGCGGGCCGATTATCAGCTGAGCGCCAGCCAATCGATGTTCCTGCGCTACTACGTAACGCACGCGCTGGTCTCGCCGACGTATGACGGAAAGAATCCGCTGACGATGACATTCTCCGGCGCTGACGATCTGGTGAACTCCGGGGTGTTCGGGCACACCTGGGTGCTGGGGACGGGAACGGTCAACTCCTTCCGCGCGACGTTGAACCGGTCAGCCGTGACCAAGACCGAGGTGCCCACGTTTGACGGACCGTCGCTCGGAATCAAGATGCATACGCTCGTGCCGGGACACCTGGTCGCCACCGCCAGCGGCGCCATCTATAGCTCGGTCGTGTTCTCCTACGCGGCCCGCGATCCCACGACCAGCCATCAACTGGCGGACGACGTGAGCATCGTCAAGGGAAATCATCAATTCGGATTCGGCGCGAACTGGATTCGCCCCGTGCAGTACGTGTACGGTCCGCTGAATGGCGACGGCAATTTTACGTTCGACGGTTCGGTGACCGGGCTCTCGATGGCCGATTTCCTGATCGGCAACGCGCGTACATTTACGCAGGGTGGAATTCAATACGACTACGAGCGCTACAACTACATCGGATTGTACGCGCAGGACACGTGGAAGGTGACGCCGCACCTGACAGTGAACGCGGGGCTTCGATGGGAACCGTACATCGGAGGAAAGATGGTGCTCGGTTACGTAGCCCACTTCGATCCAACACTGTTCGCGCAAGGCGTGCGATCCACGGTTTATGCGAATGCTCCGGCAGGCGTCTTGTTCCCGGGAGACTCGGGCTTCGATACGAACATGAAGCCATCGCATGTGAAGTGGGATATATTCACGCCGCGCCTGGGCGTGGTGTGGGATCCCCACGGGAACGGAAAGATGACGGTGCGGGCATCGTGGGGTATTTTCAGCGAGATGCCCCACACGCTGTTCGCGTACGGGTTCTCGCAGGCGCCACCCTGGGGCTCGACGATCACGCTGAACAACGTCTCGTTCGATAATCCATGGGCCACCGCATCGGGCGGGGACCCGTTCCCGCTGCAGCTTGGGAAAAACGCGATCTTCCCCATCCCGGCAAACTACACGACTTATCCACTCAACCTGCGAACCACATATCTCGAGCAGTGGAATTTGAGCCTGGAACGGCAGGTTTCCGCCAACTGGCTGCTGAAGGCTTCGTACCTGGGAACGCACACGGTTCACCTGTGGTCGGATCGGGCGATCAACGCGGCGCAGATCGTACCGAGCGCAACGCCGCTGGGCACGTGTCCGGCGGGCGTGACCGCCGGATGTGATGCGACCAGCAACACGAACCAGCGCCGCGCCTTGTATCTGCAGAACCCGGCGCAGGGGCAGTATTACGGGACGGTGCATTCGCTCGACGACGGCGGTACGGCCAGCTATCAGGGGCTGCTCCTGACGGCGCAGCACCGGCTGGCCGCGCACTACACCGTGCTGGCCAACTACACGTTTTCACATTGCATTACCGATCCGTTCACTTCGGAGCTGGACGGAGTTCAGTACACCAATCCAACCAACCGGCACTTCGATCGCGGCACTTGCGTGACGATCGACCGCAAACATCTGGTGAACGTATCGGGAGTCTTCGAAAGCCCGAAATTCGGCGGGCGATGGAAGGAGGCCATACTGGGGAACTGGTCGGGCTCGACCAGCTTGAAGATCACGTCGGGCCAGGCACTGACCGTAACTACCGCTCTGGACCAGGCCCTCAACGGCATCGGGGGACAGCGTCCGAACCTCAGCGGCAACCCGTACGCCTCCAACCCTTCGCCGGGTGTGTGGCTCAACCCCGCAGCCTTCTCGCAGCCCGCGTTTGGAACGTTTGGCAACGGGCCCGTAGGAGGAATCCGAGGTCCCGCATGGGTCACGCTGGATGCGGCCCTGTTCCGTGGCTTTTCGCTCGGAGAGAAGCGCCGCATCGAACTGCGTGGAGAAGCCTTCAACCTCCCGAACCACGTTCGGCCGCCCAACCCCGGGTTGGTTTCCAGCACCGCCAGCACCTTCGGCCAAACCACGACCGCCGTGGTGAACGCATCGACAAACTCGACCGGCGACCCTCGGATCATGCAGTTTGCGCTAAAGTACATCTTTTAATTGGAGCGCCATATGAAGTTGCTGGAATTGATCGCAGCGGGAGCGGCGCTGGCCGCGCCGGCGGCGGCGCAGGACGCCATCATCGCGGGTCGGCTTCCGGAGCAGAAGGTGGAGCGGGCGCGGCCGGCGCCCCGGCTGCCGGACGGGCATCCGGACCTGGGGAATGGCAAAGGCTCGTGGAATCCGCGCATCATCGCCAACATCGCGGGTAACGGGCGCGGAGGCGCGGTGCGGTCGCCGGTGGATAAAGTGGTCGACGTACCGTTCCAGCCGTGGGCCAAGGCGGTGTACGACCAGCGGCAAGCGACGTTGTTAAAGGACGATCCGGAAGGCCTGTGTTTGCCGCCGGGGATTCCGCGGCTGATGGCGACGCCGTTTCCGTTCCAAATTTTTCAGCTGCCGGACCGCGTGCTGTTCGTCTTTGAAGGCGGGGCGCACATCTGGCGGGCGATCTTCACCGACGGGCGGCCGCATCAGAAGGACCCGAACCCCTCCTTTCTAGGCGACTCGGTAGGCCATTGGGAAGGCGACACGCTGGTGGTGGACGTGATCGGGTTCAACGACACGACCTGGCTCGACCAGGACGGGCATCCACATACCGAATCGCTGCACGTCGTGGAGCGGTACACGCGGACCGACGAGATGACGCTGCATTACGAAGTCACGATCGACGATCCGAAGGCGTATACCAAGCCGTGGAGCACGAGCTACAGCATTCCGTGGTCAGCGGGGACCGAGCTGCTGGAGTACATCTGCCAGGAAAATAACAAAGACTTGCCGCACATGGTCGGGAAGTAGCGCTCAGCGTCTCAGCAGCGAAGTCCGGTTCAAAACCAGCGAGTACGGCGCCGATTTGACGCGATGTAGCCATGAGGTTCTCAATTCGACGATAGCGGGCGAGCGCGCGCGGGCTGAGGGGGCTCCCAGAAAGTATTGAAAGCGGGGCATTCAGTTAGCAGAAAGGCGCTACCGGGCGATAGCGGGCGCGAGAATTTATACGCATCCGGGTAGATTTTCCCGCTAATGAAAAAGGCTTAACGCCGAAATGTGTTGATGAGAGAAGCCGATTTGGCCGCCGGCGATTTGGCGGGAATCGTGCTAATGAGAGGCTGCCTATGAAGACGCAACTGCTAGCTTTGGTAATCCTGGCCGCGGGATCGGCTGTGGCGGCGGATGTTTCGATCGGAATCAATATCGGCGCGCCACCCCCGCCGCGCGTCATCGTGGCTCCTCCACCGGCGCCCGCACCTGATTTTGTTTGGGTACAAGGATATTGGTATCCGGTGGAAGGGCGCTATCACTGGCATGAGGGGTATTGGACGCATCCTCCTTACGAGGGAGCGGTGTGGATAGCGCCGCATCATGACGGGGCGCGCTACTTCGCCGGGTATTGGGAAGGACCGCGCGGGCGATTTGACCACGATCACCGCTGGGACCGCGACCACGATCGCGATCGCCGCGGGTGGCGCGAACGCGAAGAGCACGAAGACCACGGACGCGGGCACGGGCGGGGACACGATCGCGACGACCGGTAAGCCGTCACCGCGCGGGCGCGAACTCCTCGTTCATCCAGCCTTTGAGGGCGTCCATGTTCTGTGGGCGCCCTAGGAAATCCTTCACCAGTTCGGTGGCGGGCTTGGAACCGCCGGCGGCCAGCACTGTATTGCGGTAACGCATGGCAGTGGGACCTTCGAGCAGATTCGAACGGTCGAACTGGCTGAAGAAATCGAGCGCGATCACTTTATCCAATAAATAGGTGTAGTAGTTCGACGAATAGCCGGTGACGTGGGTGAACGACGCGTACAGGTGGTTATCGAGATACGTGTACGGCGAGAAGCGCACGTAATCGGTGCGCTGCAAGGCGTCAGGGTCGATCTGCGCGGGCGGACGGTTGTGCAAGTCAAGCGAAAGACTGCTATAGAAGAGCTGGCGCTGCAGCCATTGGCCGCGGCCGAAAGCGCTGGCGCGATTCATTTTTTCGACGAGGACGTTGGGGAGCGCCGCGCCGGTTTGATAGTGGCGGGCGAAGGATTGCAGGATGCGCGAATCGTGAAAGAACTCTTCGAGCATCTGCGAGGGGGCTTCGACGAAATCGGTTTCGACATTGGTGCCACTGCTGCCGGACCAGGGCTGGTTGCCGCCGAGGATCTGGTGCATGAGGTGGCCGAACTCGTGGAAGAAGGTAACGACATCGTCGTAGCGCATCAGGCCTGGATCCCCCGGTGAGCCGCCGGGAAAATTGCAGATGAGCGCGCCTTCCGGCAGCTGTTTGCCGGCGACGCCGTTGAGGACGGGATACATGCTGAACCATTGGTCCTTGCCGGGGCGGGGGTGCATGTCGAGATAGAAGCGGCCGGCGAGACGGACGCCATCATAAACCTCCCAGGCACTGACGGCGGGATCCCAGACAGACGCTTTCGGCGCTGGCTGGAAGCGGACGTGGAAGAGCTTGGCGGCGGAATCGAGCACGCCCTGTTGGACGCGGTCGTAGGAGAAGTACGGGCGCACGGACTGGGAATCGAAATCGAAGGCCGTGCGGCGATACTGCTCCGGCCAGTAATAAAAGTCCGCCATGGAAATGGCTTTCAATCCCGGTTGGCTCTTGCGGGCGAAGGCGAGCAGGAGATCGTACTCGCGCTGGGCGCCGGCGCGAGAGGCGCGGTCGACGTCGTCGAGCAGCTTACGGACGTTGGCGGCGGAGCCGATCATCTGGTCGGCGGTGGCGAGATCGGCCCAGGCATGATAGCCGAGCACATGAGCGAGTTGATCGCGCGTGGAGAGCAGATCGAGCAGGATCTGCTTGTTGGCGGGGTAGGCGCGCTCGTAGTAGGCGTGGAAGACGCGCTGGCGGAGATCCGCGTTTTTGGCGTACTCGAGCACGGTCATCACCTGGGCGTTGTCGGTGCCGATGGTGATGGTGCCTTTGGGATCGGGTTTGTGGCCGGCGAGAAAATCTTCGGGGAGGCCGGCGAGCTCCGATTTTTCGGCTTTGACCGTATTGGCGCTTTCGGCGACATTGCGGCCGAAGGCCAGCCCAAGCTCCGTGATCTTGTCCTGCAGCGCGCGGATCTTGGCGCGCGTGGCATCGTCTTTATCGACGCCGGCGAGGCGGTACTCGAGCAAGCTTCGGTCAAGGTAGTGGCGCGTAGCAGCATCGGCCGCGGAGACGTTGAGGCCGGCGAGCGCCCGGTAGACCTTCTGATTCAGACTGAGTTCGGTTTGCGCGGCCGAGACGGTTTGCGCGAGCTTCTGCGTGAGGTCGCGAACCGCTTTGTCGCGATGCACGGCGTTGAGCAGGCCGGCTTGCATGCCTGCCGTGGCGAGCTCATCGGCAGCCTGGTCGTACGGGACGAGCGTGTTTTCGACGCTGCGCGCGCCTTTGACGTTAATGAGGCGTTGGACCGCCTCGCGGGAGAGCGCCAGGCGCTGGTTCACCCAGGCCTGCACGGCGTCGGGAGTGACGGAGTTGGCCCAGACATGAATCGGGTCTGGTTTGGGCGCTTCGGTCGGTTGGGCGGCGATGCAGGCGCAGAGAATGAGAAACAGAAGAAGACGATTTCGGGAGGTCATGCGGTTAATTCGAGTATAGCGGGAGGTTGCGCACGGCGCCCGCGCTCGCGTGGGCGGCCGGAAGCCTGGCACGCTAATGTCCGGCGCCCGATGACACGGGCACGGCTTTGCCGTCGTTGGAGCGCGTGTATTTCTTGAACCAGCTCATCATATAGAGCTGGGTGCGCATGAAATTCGAAGGCTTCGACCCGGTTCCGTGGTATTCGCCTTCGAACTGCAGCAGCGCTACAGGAACGCCGCGCTTTTTGAGTGCCGCGTAGTATTCCTCGGTCTGCGGCATGGGGGTACGGCGATCGAGCACGCCCGTCATGAGCAGCGTCGGGGTCGACACCTTGCCGGCGTACATCAGCGAGGAATGCGCGAGCCAGTCGCTGGGGTCTTCCCAGAACGGCTTTTGGAAAAAGCTGTAGGTAAACAGCGGAATGTCGGTGTCGCCGGCCATGCTCATCCAGTCGATGACGGGGCAGCGGACGGCGGCCGCCGCGAAGCGGTCGGTATGGCCGATCACCCAACTCGAAAGGACGCCGCCGCCGCTGCAGCCGGAAACGTACATGCGCGAGCTATCGACGAAGCCTTTGGCCGTGACGGCGTCGACGCCGGCCATGAGATCGTCATAGTCAGGCCCGGGATAGTTGTGGTCGATTGCGCCGGAGAAGGCCGAGCCGTAGCCGGTGGACCCGCGCGGGTTCACGTACAGCACCACGAAATCGTTGGCCGCGAAGTTTTGCCACATATAGTTGAACCCGACGCTGTACATGGAGAACGGGCCGCCGTGGATTTCCAAAATGAGCGGGTACTTCTTGGAGGCGTCGAAATCCGGCGGCTTGACGACCCAGCCTTGCACCTGGGTGTTGCCGGTTGACGTGTACGTGATCTCCTCGGTGTGTGCCAACTTCTTGCCGGACAGTAGACCGGCATTTACGTTAGTGAGTTGCGCTGTTTCCGACGGGCGGCGTAGGCTGTAGCGCGCGACTTCGGCGGGATGATCGGGATCCGTTACGGTCCCGGCCGCGATCAGGTCCTTCGACATGGAATCGAGAGTCAGTACATGCGCGCCGGTGGTGACGGCGCGCACGCCCCCGGTAATGGAGGCGAAGTGGACGTTGCGGGCGCCGTGATCGTCGGCATCGAAGTAGACGCCCGAGCCGTCGGCGGCCCAGTGCAAATTGAGCGGGTCGCGATCGAAATCACCGCTGATTTTGCGGGGCTCGCCGCCGGCGAACGGCACGACGTAGAGGTCAGCCACCGAATGCGTCTTGTTCGAATCCGGGTAGCCGGTGAAGGCAACCGTCTTGCCGTCGGGCGAAACGGCGGGCCGGCCCCACTCCCCGGGTTTGGTGACGAGATCGCGAATCGAGGCGGTGGCCGCATCGAGCACCAGCAGTTGCGACCGCTGATACTCCAGATCGGCGTTGGCATCGCGATTGGCCTGGAGCACGAGCGCCTTGCTGTCCGGAGTCCAATCCATCCCAATGCCCTGGCGCAACTCCCCGGCGCCGGCGCTCCAATTGCCCGTGGTGAGCTGGCGCGGCGCGCCGCCATCTGCCGCCACGACGAACACGTGCGTGTAGCCGTCTTCGAGAAAACCTACGCGATCCTGTCGGTAATGCAGCGTCTCCACCAGGCGCGGCGCCTTAGTCCACTTCGCGCCCTCCGGCTCGGTGGGCATGCTGATGTTCCACTTGTCCTTTGCGGGCACGAACCGGGAGAAGGCGATCAGCTTCCCGTCCGGCGACCAGCGTGGGTCGGCAATCTTCTCGGTGGCGCGGGTGACCTGGGTGGCGGGACCATCGGCGTCGATCCAGCGGACGAAGATTTGCGTGCCGCGCGGTTCGCCGTCGGCGAGATAAAGGATGCGCTTGCTGTCCGGCGCCCAACGCGGATTGGTTCCCTTGGCCAGGTAACGGTGCTGGGAGCCATCGGCGTTCATAATCCACAACCCGCTCTCCCATTTGTCCTCGAGCCGGTTAGCCTGTTCGCGGACATAGACGATGCGTGCGCCGTCGGGCGAGATCTGGGCGTTGCTCACACGCTCCAGCTCGAAATAGTGCTCGGTCGTGAACCGGTTGGGCGATGCCGTTTCCTGGCTCAGGAGCGGCGACATGCCGGCGGTTAAGAAACCGGCTGCCAGAAGGATTTGCAACGTACGCATGGGTTCCCTCCCGAAAGGCTGCCTTCCGTATCTCGCAATACAGAGCGGCTTATCCGTTTACCACGTCCTTATAATACTGCTCATACGAAGGGATAATCTTATCGGGACAGTACCGTTCGGCGGCATTCCAGCGGCCGCTCTTGGCCATCCGGTACTGCAGGGCGTCGTCCGTGAGGAGTTCGGTGACCCTTGCCGCCTGGGCCGCGATGTCGCCGGGCACCTCGAGAAAGCCGTCCTCGCCGTCGGTAATGAGTTCGGGCACGCCGCCCACGCGTGTGGCGACCGGCACAACGCCGCAGGCCATCGCTTCCAGCGCCACCAGGCCGAAGGACTCCAGCTCACTGGGCATGAGAAGCACGTGCGCCAGCGGGATCAAGCGCTCGACGTGGCTTTGTTTCCCCAAAAAGGACACGTGGCGATCGACCTTGAGTTCGCGTGCGAGGTGCTCGGCGGGGCCTCGGTCCGGGCCGTCACCGACCATCAGTAGGTGCGCGGCGGCCTTTTTGCGCACTTCAGCCAATATCCGGATGCAGTCGAGGACCCGCTTCACGGGACGGAAATTCGAAAGATGAATGAGCAGCTTCTCGCCTTGGGGGGCATATAGGGCGGCTCCCTTCTTCTCGTTATCCGGGTGGTAGATTTCGCAATTCACGAAATTCTTGATCACGCGAATTTCGTTTGGCACGTAGAAGACTTCGACTGTCTGCCGGCGCAGGTAGTCGCTGATGGAAGTGATGCCGTTCGATTTCTCAATCGAGAATTTCGTGATCGGGAAATAGGAGCGATCAGTGCCCACCAGAGTAATGTCGGTTCCGTGCAAGGTGGTGATGAAGGGTAAGCGGCGGTTGGGGGCCAGCATCTGCTGCGCCAGCATGGCGGAAATGGAATGCGGGATGGCGTAGTGCACGTGCATCAGGTCGAGTTCGTATGCCTCGGCCACTTCGGCCATGCGCGACGCCAGCGCGAGACAGTAGGGCGGGTATTGGAACAGCGGGTAGGTGGAGACTTCGACCTCGTGATAATGAATGCGGGGAATTCCGGGATCGAGGCGGATGGGATTCGCGTACGTAATGAAGTGAACTTCGTGGCCGCGGTTGGCGAGCTCGAGGCCGAGCTCGGTGGCGACGATGCCGCTGCCGCCGTAAGTGGGATAGCAGGTGATCCCGACGTTCACCTCGCCAGCGTAGCACGGGCGCCGCGCGCGGCGCGGTTCTTACATGTATGCCGGAATTTGAATTCCGAGAATATCGGCGGTGCGCTCGAGTTGGCGGCGGAAGAAGTCCGTCATCCATAACAGGAAGACCTTCTTCTCCCGGTCCTGCTCGTGAATGATCGGGTACTGGTGGTAGAAGTTGTTGAAGGCCTGCGCCAACTGGAAGGCGTATTTCGCGACATGGGCGGGCTCGCCGGCGGTGACCGCGCGCTCCACGGCGGAATCGGCCTTGGAAGCCGCCAGCAGCACCTGCCAGAAATCTTCCGATTGCAGCTGGCGCGCCATGGCCGCGGCGCTGAGTTCGGAGCCGAAATCCGGCAGTTTCTCTCCGCGCTCTTCGAGCTTGCGGAGAATGTTACGCGCGCGGACTGCCGCGTATTGCACGTAGGGACCGGTTTCGCCTTCGAAGCTGAGGGCCTCCTGCAGGTCGAAAGCGATAACGGCATTGCGCGTGAACTTCAGCAGAAAATAACGGAGCGCGCCAATGGCGATTTGCGAGGCGACGCGCTTCTGCTCCTCCGCTGCGGCCTCCGCGTGCCGCGACGCTACTTCCTCCAGGGCCTTGGCGATCAGGGTGTCCATCAGGTCATCGGCTTTGACCCCGAGGCCCTTGCGGCCCGAGACCTCGACATAAGGGCGCTTGCGGTCTTCTTCCGAAAGCGGGATGCCGAGTTCGACGCAGCAGCGCGGCGAGAGTGCGACCATTTCGTAGGAAAAGTGGACGGATTCATCCGCCTGCTTTTCATAACCCAGGCCGCGCAAACCCGCCACGACGACGTCTTGCAAGTAAGACTGCCGCGCGTCGATCACGTTGTAGACGCGCGCGCCGCGGCCGAATGCGCCGTTCGAATGAACCGGCTGATCGGTGGTGATCCACAGCACGCGGCCGTCGGAATAGGTTTTGAAGGGGCGATAGTAAAAGTCCTTGCCCAGCAGGCCGAACTTCCACAACTGGTACGCGATGTCTTTGCCGACGTAGGTGACGGTGCCATCGGAGCGCACGATCACCTTGCCTTCCTCGGAGAGACCGGGCATGACCCAGCAGCCGGCGTTCTTGCCTTCCTTCTCCAGGTAGATGGCGTGCTTTTCTCTGAGCAGGGCGAAAGCAGAGGCCCAGAACTTCAGGTGCAGAATCTCGCTTTCGCGCGGCAGGACGTCATATTCCACATACAGGCGGAGCATGGTCGCGAGATGCGCTTCCACGATCGCGTCGGCGATCAGGTGCGCCGTCTCCGCCAGATCGCCGGAGCCGGCTTCGATCGCGTGCAATGTTTCGGCGCGCCATTTGAGTGCCTCGGCATTTTCGCCATAATGCGCCGAAATGCGCGCATATAAATCCCAGCAGTAGTAGTCGAAGCGGACGGATGGGTCTGCAATCAGCGCCCGCACATCGGCTGCCGTCTTGTTCTCGAGGTAATGAAAGCCGACTACCACGTCGGCCACCTGGACGCCTGTGTTATCGATGTAGTTCTGGACTTCGACGCAGTGGCCGAGCGCGCGCAACATGCGGACGAATGTGTCGCCGAGCGTGGCGTTTCGCAGGTGGCCGATGTGCGCCGCCTTGTTGGGATTGATATTGGTGTGCTCGACGATGATCTTTTCGGTCGAGGCGGCAGTCGCGCCGGCTGCGCCGCCGAGCAAGGCCGCGCCGTACATTCCGCGGTCCAGGCGAATGTTGATGTAGCCGTTGCCGGCCACTTCCATGCTGGCGATGCCGTCGAGCGTTCCGATTTCTTCTACGAGTTCGGCCGCGATTTTCTTAGGCGCCTGGCGCAACTGTTTCGCCAGTTGGAAGGCGGCGGGGACCGCAACATCGCCCAATTCGCTCTGCTTCGGTTGTTCGACCGCCACCGGCAAATCGACGCCATACCGCGCTTGAATGTGCGCACGAAACGCGCGGGACACTTGTTTTTCGAAGGAATGGAACACGGGAAATACGAGTATATCAGGCAGGCCGGAGCCGGCCCGCGGTTGGTGCTCGAGTACGCTTCGATCAGTTGCCCGCGAGCGCGGACAACTTCGCGTCCAAATCCGCCAGCGTTCGGTTCAATAGCTCGCGATAGCGGGGATTCTGCGCGGACTTCAATTCACTGACGACTCGGGTACGGGAGAGCTCAATGCCCTCCTTGCGGCGAATTACGTCTAATGTTGCTGGATCGGGTACGTTCTTGGGGCGCACCTCCACCCGCTCGGCCCGTACGACGGCCGACTTACTGCCCCAACCTTTTGCCATACCTTCATTGTACGCTGGAGCCCTGTAAAAATCGAGACAGGCGCGTGATGCCGGCTTGAAAAACGGCCTCCTCGGGGAGCAGGCTGATCACAAGAAATGCTTCAGATTCAAAGTCATAGAAGAAGCCAGGCTGGACCAGAAGGTGACTTCGCGCCAGCAGTTCCAGGGCCCACTCCTCCTCGGTGCGGATACGGGGCGCCTGGAGTATTACGTACCAACCGCCCTCGACATTCAGCGGATTGGCGCAGGAGCCGGCGAGAGCGTTGCGTGCGAATTGCAAGTTCGCTTGCGTACGTTGTTTGATTTGTTGTTGCACCGGTTCTCCGGCGGCCAGCAGGCGGGCGGCGCCATGCTGAACGGGCGTGCCGACCGAAAGATACGTATCGGCGATCCACTCGAGCCGTTCGCGCACCGGCGCGCGCAGAGAGGCCGGACCGGCCGTCACGATCCACCCGAGTTTCATTTGCGGAAGCCCGGCGATTTTAGAAAGACCGCTCATCGAGAATGCCAGGCATTCTTCGACCGCCGCCAACGTTGTTACGCGCTCGCGATCGGCGGTGAATCCGTAATCCGAGAAGACTTCATCGGAAATCAGCGCAATTCG
>Ga0070734_10004907_pt1 | contig 12234 bp, 9 predicted proteins | sample Coa_R1_8_FD_66444 | JGI IMG/M metagenome (GOLD analysis project Ga0070734, IMG submission 66444) | Surface soil microbial communities from Centralia Pennsylvania, which are recovering from an underground coalmine fire - Coalmine... | ecosystem: Environmental > Terrestrial > Soil > Unclassified ...
AAAAACGATGGGCGTTGGGAGGCGTACTGATCTGCGCCTTGTTGGCCAGCGGCGGGCTGTTTGGCGAGCAGCAGCCGCAACCCTCGAAAGGGAGGGGCAAGCTCCCCCTCTACTGGAACAGGCTCGGCTTATCCGACGAACAAAAGAAGAAAGCCGTTGCCGTCCAGGCGGAATACAACGAGAAGATCGACGCCTTGAAACGAGACATCAAGAAGCTGGAAGACGAGCAATCGCGGGAGCTTAGAAAGATCCTGACCGATACACAGCGTGAAGAACTCCGGAAAATAGCCGCCAGCAAGACGCTGAGCGATCCGCCTTCCAAGGACGAACCCAAGCCCAAGGAACAGAAGAAACCAGGCGACAAATAAGTGCTGCGCCCGCGGCGCCCGTAGCAGATTTTTTCCAGGCCCGAAGTCGGGGCCGACTCCATCCAGGGTCGGCCCCTCGCCTTTCCCAGACTTCTTACAAGCCCCATCGGAGGAAGAGGCCATGCCCATCCCGGATGCCCCTGCTGCCGAGCAGCTGGAGACGTTTGCCAATCAGTTCCCCGGCCGTGAGTTCACGATCGAAATCGTCTGTCCCGAATTCACCAGTGTCTGTCCCAAAACCGGTCAGCCGGATTTCGGCACGATCACCTTTTCGTATACGCCGGCCAGCCGCTGCATCGAGCTGAAATCGCTCAAGCTCTATTTGCACCGCTACCGTAACCAGGGTGTCTTCTACGAGCATCTGGTGAATCGGCTGCTCGATGATTTCGTCGCCGCCTGTCAACCGCTCCGCTGCCGCGTTGTGGGCGCGTTCACGCCGCGCGGGGGAATCACGACGACTGTCACGTGTGTTTATGAAGCCCAGCGGAGCTCATCCTGAAGGTGGCCATCGGCGACCCAGCTGGGCGAAGACCCGGAAGAAGGACCATCGGAATCAGGTCAGAAGTGCATGTCGGATCCGATTGCCAGTTACCTTTTGCTCGGTTTCTCTGCTTTGGTTGCCGGGGCCATCAACGCGATCGCCGGCGGGGGCACCCTGTTCACGTTTTCTGCGCTCCTGACCGTTGTTGATCCCGTCACGGCCAACGCGACCAGCACAGTAGCCCTGGTGCCGGGCTCTCTGGCCGGCGCCTGGGGATACCGCCAGGAGCTGCACACGACGAGACGCTGGACGACATTGCTGATCGGGCCGTGCGTGGTCGGCGGGGTGATCGGATCACTGCTCGTGACGGAGCTGGATGAGCAGTATTTCGTGGCGATCGTTCCTTGGCTCCTGCTGACGGCGGCGTTGCTCTTCCTGGTTCAACCCGCCGTGGCCAGGCTGGCCGGCATCGGGAAAGAGCACAGGGCGATCACGCCCTGGACGCTGACGGGCATCGTCGGGTTCCAGTTTATCGTGGCCGTCTATGGTGGCTACTTTGGGGCGGGGATTGGGATTCTGATGTTGAGTGCCCTGGGCCTGATGGGATTCGCAAACATACACCAGATGAATGCGTTGAAAACCATCCTGGCCGCCTGCATCAACGGCGTCTCGGTAGTGGTGTTTGTGGCTGAACAGAAAGTGGAATGGCGATATGCCCTGAGCATGGCTATCACGGCGATTGTCGGTGGCTACCTGGGAGCCCGGATCGCCCGGCGACTCGATAGCAACGTGGTCCGCTGGGTGGTGGTCCTGATCGGCCTCGGCCTGGCCGCACATTTCTTCTATCAGCAATGGCGGTCCGCGCATACATCCGGATCATGAAGCCGGGCACTCGTCCTCTTCGCGCCCGCCAACGCTTGGCGGTTTTCAAGCCTGATCACATGCACACTTCTTGAGAGTGTGGCGGTACAATTGCAGCCGGTAGAGAGCGAATTCTTCTGTAGGAGAAGTCCTTGGCGTTTTGTGCGAGCTATACTCCTTGGTGTCTCGCGATTATTCGTACCAGGGCTCGACAACGCAGCATGCCTTCTTTTTCGAGGAATTCGCTATGGGGCTCTTCAGTTTCGGCACGCTACTTGCTGATGCACAAAACCTCCCAGATCCCGACTGGATCAGTTGGGCATTAATCGGCTTGTTCATTGTCGTGCTGGGGATCGCGTTTACCTGCGTCCGATTCATACCGAATAATCGAGTCGGGATTGTCGAAAAACTGTGGGGCCCTAAATCGTTGGCGGAAGGGCATTTGATTGCTCTGGAAGGCGAAGCGGGATACCAGGCCGATTTGCTGCGTGGTGGTCTCCATTTCGGCTTCTGGCGCTGGCAATATCGGATCCACCAAGTTCCCCTGGTCACGATTCCCCAGGGGAAGATCGGCTACATCTATGCCCGAGACGGCGAACCGCTGCTCCCCAGTCAAACCCTGGGCCGCGTGGTGGCGTCGAACAATTTCCAAGATGCGCGCGCGTTTCTGGGCGGCGCGCGCGAGGATTTCACGAGTGGGGGGCAGCGCGGCCGGCAGCGGGCCATCCTGCGGGAAGGCGTGTATGCGGTCAACCTGGCCCTGTTTACGATCATCACGGAGGATGTCGTTTACCGCCTCAACTTTGGCGGACAGAAAGAGCTGGAAACCGTCATGACCTGGCAGAAGGAACTGGGCCAAGTCGACGGCTTCAGCCCCGTGGTCATCGGTGCCCCCGTCCAGATGCGCGACCCGGTCAACCCCGACCAGCAACTGACGGTCGATAGCATCGGCATCGTCACCGTGCACGATGGGCCATCGCTGTCGCCAGGCGAGATCATCGCCCCCGGCGTCGGCAAGAACCCGTCAGAGCCGAATTACCACAACAATTATCAAGATGCCGAGGCGTTTCTCGCCGCCGGTGGCCGCCGGGGCCGGCAGTATGTGGCACTCACGGACGGCACTTACTTCATCAACCGCTGGTTCGCCACCGTAGAGTTGATCCCCAAAACGGTCGTGCCGATCGGTTATGTCGGGGTCATTGTCAGCTACTATGGCCGATTTGGCCGCGACGTTTCCGGGGACACCTTCCGCCATGGCGAGCGCGTAACCGAGGGCGAGCGCGGTGTCTGGGAGCGGCCCCTTGGCCCCGGCAAATATCCGTTCAACACCTATGCAGGCAATTTGATCCTGGTGCCGACGACCAATTTCGTGCTCCACTGGATCACCGGCCGGTCCGAAGCGCACCGCTACGACGAAAGTCTGCGCTCGATCGACTTGGTGACCAAGGATGCCTATGAGCCGCTTCTGCCTCTGTCGGTGGTCGTCCACATCGATTACCAGAAGGCACCCAGTGTCATCCAGCGTTTCGGCGACATCAAGAAGCTCATCACGCAGACCCTCGATCCGATGTTGAGTGCGTACTTTCGGGACGTGGCCCACAAAAAGACGATGCTCCAGCTCCTCCAGGAGCGCGACAACATCCAGAGCGAAGCCCGCGAGGAGCTGCGGCGGAAGTTCCGTGAGTTCGATATCGAATGCGTCGATGTGCTGATCGGCAAGCCCGACACGGCCGAAGCCGGCGGCAAGATCGAGACATTGCTGGAGCAACTCCGGCAGCGGCAGTTGTCGATTGAGCAGATCGAGACGTATGAACGGCAACGGGCGGCGTCGGAAAAACTGCAAGTCCTCAACGAGGCCAAGGCCCGCGCGGACATGCAAACCGAATTGACCCAGTCGCGCGTCCATGTCCAGATCGCGGAGAACGAAGGCGACGCCGACTTGGCACGGGCCCGTAAACAAGCCGAGCAGATGGTGGTCACGGCCCAGGCGGAGAGCCAGCAGCGTGTCCTGGCCGGCCGCGGTGAAGGATCGCGCGTGATGCAAGTCGGTCTGGCGGAGGCTTCGGTGCTGTTGCGCAAGATCGGCTCGTTCGGCGATCCGCGTTTGTACGCCCTGTCGCTGGTAGCCGAGCACCTCGCCAACAGCAGTCAGCCGCTGGTCCCGGAACGGTTGTTCATGGCAAGCAGCAACGGCGAAAATGGCCACACTTCCAGCCACAGCCAGGGATTGCTCGGGATGCTCATCGATCTCTTGGTGGCCGAAAAATCTGGTTTCGAGCTAAGCGACGCCAGCGGCACGGCCAGCCTGCACGAGTATGCCGAGCGGATGACGCGGGAAGTCATGCAGTCGATGGAGCAAGCCGCCATGGAAGCGAAGCCCATGGTTCCGTCCACGCCCCCCGCATCGGTTGCGCTGGCGTCGGCATCCGACCAACCGGCCGACGAAGATCCAGTGTTCACGGTGACAACGCAAGAATAATTGGCGGGTAATCCGAATCCCGTGTGCACTTCCAAGACTTGACGCTTCGCGCGGGTTTGCAGAACCACACGGTTCTGCAAACCCGCGCGAAATAGAAAACCCATTCGCCGCCCTTATCTGCGGCCATCGTAAAAGATGGCCAATCCTTTTTGATCGCGGAGTGTGGATCGCGTTAAAAATAATGCGCGTGCCAAAAACCCTGCGATTTCACGCCGGCTGTAGAGATAAAACTTGCGTCCCGAACTAACGTGCCGGGGGGAGTGCAGGATGGCAAAGCGAATCCCTTTCGATCTGCCCCAACGTCGCAAAGCGAGGCTGAGCTGCACCTCTTCGGCTGCGTACAATTGCGTGCTGAAGCCGCCGATCTGTCGAAACGCGTCCGCCCGGCAGAAAAGGAATGAGCCCGGCGCGCAGAGTAGAACCCTCATCAGCAGGTTGCTCAATTCGACTATGAATTGCCCAAGCAAAGGCGCCCGATCAAGCCCGATGGCACGTGTGCGTTCACGGATACAGTCTGATAACGATATGTCTACTCAGGAAGTCGTGTATGGCAGCAGAGATAGGGGTGGGCTACCGGTGAGCACTGCTTGCGAGCAGGCGGTCAAGACCTTTAATACTCTCTTCCCTTGCTGGCGACAGGTAGCCAAGATGCTCAGGATGTTGGCTACGAAACGATCACCGGTCAGACTATCACTGCCGTAACTTGTCTTCCGCCACTGGGCGGGATGTCGTTGCAATTTTTCCGCCGCATTATTCGTTGGCTCGATCCCCTCAACGCGTGCAAAGGTCCACAGGGCCGGCTCCAGCGCCAGCAGGTCGCAACAGGTCGCTTCCGTCTTGGGGCAGCCGCACCTACTGTCCGCCTCAAGCGTCTGATGCACGTCGGGACGGTACCAATGCTCGATGCGATAACGCAACGTCTTCCACTGCAGGGTTCCATCTCGCACGCGATGCCAAGTGTCGAACATCAGGTCTGATAAGAACAGCAAATCCTCACCGATCTTCGTCCCCGCATTGCTACGGTTAATCATGTCCTGAAAGTCTCGACGCAGATACGCCCAGCACAACTGGCGCCGTTCCACCGGCCAGAACAGGTAACCCGTGTACCGGTCCGTGGTCAAGATCGTGCCCGCCTCGATATCGACCAAGTCCTGAGCCACGGTACCGGCGCGCGAGGGATCAACGTGAAAAACGGTCACTTGGGCTGTCACCACTCCTGGCTGAGCTCGGCGGCCTTGCGTTTGCTCAGGCGGTAGTTTCCGGTCAACAGCCCCACGGTGCCTTGCAAACGCGGACCTTGACAATCGGACGGCACGCCGTCGGGCAAGCGCGCGCGAGTTCGGTGCCCGCAACGAGGGCACTGTAGGCGATGCAGTTGGTATTCAGTGACGTCGCGGCGAATCGGTGGCAGTTCTAATACTTGGTGCCGATGCGGCCGAGGGTCGTCGCCGTGCAGGGCGTGGCCGCAGCAGGCACAGGCGCTCGGCTTGCAAAGGATGATCTGAGCGGGCGGCAACAAGGGACGTTGCTGTTTGGGATGGCCTGGTTGCCCGCCACGTGCCCTACCCGAAGGCGGTTCGGGTGGTCGGCGCTTGACGGTGGGACCATCAGTGGACGGCCGCCGGGAAGAATTCGTGGAGTTCTGGTCCAGACGCTGTTCGAGTTCCGCAACACGCCGCTGGAGCGTCGCGATCTGCTCTTCGTAGTGCTGCATCACCAGGCGGATGGTCGCTTGCATGGCAGGGGAGGCCTGCTACCACAACTAATCCGGAATCAGTGGCGACGGACTCATGGTGTTGGATTAGGCAGCGGATCATCTGCTGTCAACTGCGATACAGGAACAGATACGGTGGCGTGCGACAGTAAAGACGGGCGCGGACCGACACTCTATGTACTTACGACCGAACGTTGTCTGACCGGGCCGGCATCCCTACATCAGCTGCATGCGTGTGCCGGCGGCAGGCGTTCATCCCCCGTTCGGCAGGGAAGCGATTGGGGGCACCCTGTAAAGGGTCCCTTTGAGGTCCCGATCATGACTCTACAGTGCCCGCGTTGCCAGAGTGAAATCCTGATGGAAGGAAAGCCGCCCCGCGAGATCGTCTGCCCTTCGTGCGGCTCCAGCATCCAGCTCGATCCCGACGGCACAGGCGGCTGGCTGCCCGAAGAGGCCCCCAAACAACTGGGAAAGTTCGAACTGCTCGAACAGCTCGGTAGCGGCTCGTTTGGCACTGTCTATAAAGCGCGCGATACGGAGTTGGACCGCATCGTGGCCGTCAAGATACCGCGAGCCGGGAGCATTCCCAAACAGGAGGACCTGAACCGGTTTCTGCGTGAGGCTCGCAGCGCCGCCCAGCTCAAGCATCCAGGGATTGTGACCCTGTACGACGCTGGCCACATCGACGCCACCTGCTACCTGGTCAGCGAGTTCATTCAAGGGACAACGTTGACCCAACACCAGAGCGGCAAACGCTTGAGCTTTCGGCAAGCGGCAGAACTGATCGCCCAGGTGGCGGACGCCCTGCAGTATGCCCATCAGCAGGGGGTCATTCACCGGGACATCAAGTCCTCGAACATCATGCTGGATTTGCAGGGTCGGCCGCATCTGATGGACTTCGGGCTGGCCAAACGGGCCGCCGATGAAATCACGATGACCTTGGAGGGACAGGTGCTGGGCACGCCTGCCTACATGAGTCCCGAGCAGGCCAGGGGAGAGGTGCGCAAGGTCGATGCCCGCAGCGACATCTACGGTTTGGGCGTGATCCTCTATGAGCTGCTGACCGGAGAGCTGCCGTTTCGGGGTCAGACACGGATGCTCTTGGTGCAAGTGATCCAGGATGAGCCCAAGCCCCCGCGGCGGCTGAACGACAAGATCCCCAGGGATCTGGAGACGATTTGCCTGAAGGCGCTGGCCAAGGAGCCCTCGCGGCGTTATCAGACAGCCAGCGCCTTTGCCGACGACCTGAAGCGGTTGCTCAGCGGGGAACCGATCCAAGCCCGGCCAGTGAGCCAAGTGGAGCGGCTGTGGCGCTGGAGCAGGCGCAATCCGGTCATCGCGGGCTTGAGCGCAGCCGTGCTGCTGCTCTTGCTGCTCGTGGCGGTGGTCGGGTCCGTTGGCTATCTGCGGACGACGCTGGCTTTGGGCCGGGAGGCGACCCAGCGCAAGCTGGCGGAGGAGGCAGAGGCCAACATGCGCCGCCTCTATTACGCGGCGAGCATGAATCTCGTGCAGGTGGCGTGGGAGAACCATAATGTCTTTCAAGTGAACGATCTGCTGGCGGAGACAGCCACCTTTCCGCAGCCCGGGTTCGAATGGTATTACTGGCAGCGGCTGTGCCGCGTTGAGCATCTGACCCTCATGGGGCATAAGGGTGGCATCACCGCCGTGGCGTTTGCACCGGACGGCCAGCGGTTGCTGACCGGCGGCACCGATGGCACGGCCAGGCTCTGGGATGCTACCGGCGGCCAAGAAGTTTTGTGCCTGCAGGGCCACCGAGGGCAGGTTACAGCCGTGGCGTTTGCACCGGACGGCCAGCGGCTGGCAACGGGAAGTACAGATGGTACGGCCCGAATCTGGGATGCCGCCAGAGGCCAGCAACTTCAGGAGTTTCACGGCCAGAACACCGGTCCGGTCTGGGCCGTCTCGATGACCTCGGACGGGAAGCGGCTGATCACGGGAAGTCAAGACGGTGCGGCCAGGGTCTGGGATGCCGCCAGCGGCCAAGAACTTCGGACCCTCAAAAAGCACACCGGTGCAGTCTGGGCCGTCGCCGTCGATCCGAACGGCCGATTGCTGGTTACGGGAAGTAGCGATAGCACGGCCAGACTCTGGGATATGGAGAGCGCCAGGGAACTTCTACCGCCACTTGAACATACCCGTGAGGTCATCTCTGTCGCGTGGTCAGCAGACAGCCAGCAGCTGGTGACAGGGAGCTGGTATTGGGACCGTGCGGTGAAGCTCTGGGATGCCACCAGCGGCAGGGAATTGCGAAGCTTCGGGGGCCCCGGTTTGATCCGGTCCGTCACCCTGGCATCGGATGGCAAGTTGGTCGTGGCGGGATACCACACTGGTACGGCCAAGGTCTGGGATGCGGCCAGCGGCCAAGAGGTCCTGACCCTGATGGGGCACGGACGTTGGGTCGGTTCCGTCGCCCTCAGCCCGGACGGGCAGCGGCTGGCGACCGGAAGCATAGATGGCACGGCCAGGGTTTGGGATATGGCCAGCGGCCGGGGAACGCAGTCTCTCAAGAACGCTAGCGAGGTCGGTTGCATCGCCGTTAGCCCGGACGGGCAACTGCTGGCGACAGGAAGCTGGGAGGGGAACACAGCCAAGCTTTGGGATATTGCCGGTGGCCGCGAGATTCTGACCATCAACAACACCGGCCCGGTCAGTTCCGTTGCCATAACCCCGGACAGCAAGCGCCTGATCACGGCGGGTAGCAATGGCAGCAAGCTCTGGGATGCTGCCAGCGGCCGAGAACTCCTGGCCTTCAAGGAGGGCACCAGCACGGTTAGTTCCATCGCCTTGACCCGGGATGGGGAGCGGCTGCTGACGGGAAGTGAAGACGGCACGGCCAAACTCTGGGATATCGCCAGTGGCCGAGAGCTCCTTACTCTCAAGGGACACACGGGCCCATTAAGGTCCGTGGCCTTGACCCCCGACGGCCAGCGGCTGGCCACGGGAAGTAACGATGGCACGGCCAAGCTTTGGGATGCTACCAGTGGCCAAGTACTTCGGACCCTCAAAGCGCCCATCGGTTTTGTCTGGTGCCTGGCCTTGACCGCCGACGGCCAACGGCTGGTCACGGGGAGTAGCCAGGGCATCGCCACGGTCTGGGATACGGCCAGTGGCCGGGAAGTCTTGTCCCTCAAAGGGCACACCGGTGAAGTCTTGTCCGTCGCCGTGACGCCGGACGGCCAGCGGATCGTAACGGGAGGTGAGGACCGCACGGTCAGGCTCTGGGATGCGGTCAGCGGCCGCGAATTGCTGACGCTCAAGGGGCATACCGGACCAGTCGACTCCATCGTCGTCACTTCAGACGGGCGGAGGGTGATCACGGGAAGTGGGGACGGCACGGCCAAGATCTGGGAAGCCGCTTCGCCGGAACAGACCGCTCTTTGGACCAAACAAGACCAAGAAGCCACGCGGCAGCTCGCGGCATGGCAGCGGCCTGCGAGTAGTGCCCCGGGCTTTATTCAGGACTGGCTTGTCCTGGCGCCGCTTCCGCTGGAGTCCGCAGAAAGCGAGGTCGAGGGGCTGGATCGCGCGCAGCTTCCGGGAGAAGCCACGCTGCGGCCGCGGGCGGGGGAACGTGTACTGATAAGCGGCCGCGATTACGCGTGGCAAGCGCACCGTGCGGAGGAGCCCATCCTGGACTTCAACCGCCTCGTGGGGAAACCGACCAGACACAGTGTTGCCTACGCTGGTTGCTACGTGATCAGCGAGCTGGAACGGAACGACCCGCTGCTGCAGGTGGGTAGCGACGATCAGGCTAAGATTTATCTCAATGGCCAGGAGATTTACAGGTACACTCGGCCGCGCTCCCTGCTGGCCCTGGATCCGATCCGGCCGGCCAAGTTGCGCAAAGGGACGAATGTCCTTGTCTTCAAAGTGGTGAACGGGAGTGGGGATTGGGAATGCTGCGCCCGTTTCGTTGACTCGGATGGCAACCCGGCGGAGGGGCTGCGTGTGTCCCTGACGCCGGAACCGTGAGCACTCAAGAAGCAAGACCGAAGCAGGCTTGCAGCGCCAAACAGGAGGCAAAGCGGCACCTGCAGGAACATGCGTTGACTGGCTTCTGTGAGCCAGAAAGATCCCAGCAGGCCAACACCGGCCAGCTACTCCGGGAGGAGCGGCTGGAGCTACATCGTCGCCCGTTCACCAGCGGATGACAACTAGGATCTCCAAGTGGAGTCAGAATACCATCCCCGTAAAACACGCAGCCACTGAGCTGAAACACTCTTGGCAACGGAGGCATTTCGGCTGGTTGTCGGAGGCGTGCGTACGATACGGGTTTTTGCGCTCGCTCATTGCGGAGCGAGTTGCGGCGCTTTGATTCTCTGGCTGGAATCACTGGTGAAATGATGATGGACAGTTTCATGAGACTCACGTCGTGTACTCAGCGTTGAGCCGAACGTACTCATAGCCAAGATCCGAGGTCCAGAATGTGCACCGCCCCGGGCCCAAGGTGAACCGGAGCCGCACGTGAACCTCTCGATTGTTTTTCAAATACGCCGAAGCGGTGGCAGTATCAAACGGCTGCGGCATACCTGCATCATAGAGCAGCAGGTCACCCAGCCAGAGGGATAACGCTTCTTCCTCGAAGGGTACCCCCGCGTAGCCGGCAGCCGACACAATCCGGCCCCAGTTGGGATCTGCGCCGAAAACCGCGGTCTTGACCAGGGCGCTCTCGGCCACTGTCTTGGCTATGCGCCGGGCCTCTGCGTCATCCCGGAGACCTTCCACCGATAGCGTGATCAGATGGCTTGCCCCCTCGGCATCGGCCGCGATCGCGCGGGCCAGCTCAGTGCAAACCGCGGCCGTGGCCTCTTCCAGGCGAGCCAAGTTATCGCCCCCCAGCGGCGAGCCGGTGCCATTGGCGAAGAACAGCACCGTATCGTTGGTGCTGGTATGGCCTTCAACGCTGATGCAATGGAACGATCGGTCGGTGGCGCGACGGGCAAGGAGCGCAAGATCGGCGGGCGTCACGGCCGCGTCGCTGAGAACGAAGGCCAGCATCGTGGCCAGGTTCGGCCCGATCATGGCCGCCCCCTTGGCGAAGCCGACGAGATGGACTTCCTTGCCGGCCAATTGCACCGTGTGGCTGCTCACTTTGATCCGGGTGTCGGTAGTGAGGATGGCATGAGCGGCTCGATCCAGCCCGACCGCGGTGCCCGCCAACTGGTCGGCGGCAACGCGAATGCCCGCTTCGATGCACGGCATAGGCAAATAGCGGCCAATCACCCCCGTCGAGCAAACGAGCATCTGCTCGGCGGCACACCCGACCGCCTGGGCTGCCACCGCGGCCATGCGGCAGGCGTCGTCCCGGCCACGCTGTCCGGTGCAGGCGTTGGCATTGCCGGAGCAAATGACAATTCCACGGCCATCCGCACGCGGTAGTCGTTCCTGGCACACGCGAACCGGTGCGGCCACAACTCGGTTTTGTGTGAAGAGACCTGCGGCCGATGCTGGCGTATCACTTACCACCAAGGCAAGATCGAGACGCTCCGGCGCGGCGCGGATCCCGCAGTGGATGCCAGCGTATCGATAGCCGCGGGGCAAGTTCCAGGAAGTCATGGGTCACTCTTTGGCTAGGGACGGCGATTGCTTTCTGAGCATGGTAGTGACGCATTCGCCGATTGCCAGTGACCCGTAAGTTGGAGGAAGAATGGTTTAGCCGCGCGCTCCAGGACTGTTCGCGCAGGAAACGGTAAACCCTTGGCCAACCGCATAAGACATGTGGTAATCGCGGTAGCCATTCGCTTCGAGCCAATCAAGTAGGTCTTCCGCCTGTATTTTGCTCAGTCCGGTGACGCAGATGGATCGTTGCGGCTGGGGTCGAGCTTGGGAAAGAGGGATGGCGCACATCCCCGTCCAGAGCCCCATCTTTGACATCAACATGCTGGACATCGCTGCACCTCCTCTATCTCCAGAGTGCAACTCCCCTTAGAGAATTCGCTGTCGGTGCCGTTTCCTTGGCTGGAATCCTGACGGGTGATCCAACTGGACTCTTCACGTGATTGAAGGGCACATTGTGTGCCAAATCCCGGTGCAAAATGCACGAAAAGGGCTTCCGACATTCATGGGCAATGGTAAGATCATGACAATTCGCCTCTCATGCTGCTTTGTCCCGCTAGCGTTGGGGAGAGCGAGCCGTAAAAGGAACCATTCTGCACTCTAACCAGGGGAAGTGATCCATGGACAGCCAGATGAATCGGCGGACGTTTCACCGAACGGCGATGGCCACGGGAACCTTGGCCGCGCTCCAGACAACCAAGTTATCAGCCCTGGGCAGCAATGAGCGCGTCCGCCTCGGTTTCGTGGGCGT